>MTLD01000492.1_pt2 | contig 60651 bp, 40 predicted proteins | sample 1982471 | NCBI WGS metagenome assembly MTLD01 (sample SAMN05712604, study PRJNA340218) | biofilm metagenome | isolation source: sample SPM anode biofilm adapted to -50 mV | place: USA | collected 2012-02-03
GGCGGCTTTGTGGATGGCGCCATCCACCCCGCCGCCGCCCAGCAGGGTATTGTTGGCGGCATTGACAATGGCGTCAACGGCCAGAGTGGTGATGTCGTCCTGCACGATCTCGATTTTGGTAATCATGGTATGCCTCCACCTGCCAATAACTTTGGATGTGAGTTTGATAATGTGACTGATTTTACTCGAAATAGTTGTGGGTAACTAATAAAAATATTGAAAATCATCACTTTTTATGCGGTAAATGCTTGGCGCCTTATTTGCGAGCGGGAGGAGTGGATAAATATGACAACTTTATGCAGATATGCGCTCGTGGCACTGGTGGTTTTTCTTGCTGCTCTGCATTCGAGCGAAGCTTGTGCCGGCAAGAAGATCGGCGTTTTTTTGTACAGCAGCGAAATCAGGTATGTAGACGCTTTCCGTGGATTCAAGGATGGCATGAAACTGGAAGGCTTTGGAGAACCGGAGACGACCTATCTGCTGGAAAATGCAAATGGAAACAAGGCTACCGCGGCCGGTCTGGTAACAAAGTTCGCGAAGTCAAATATGGATCTTTATTTTACGGCCGGAACTTCAGCAACTATTCTGCTCTCAAAAAACATCACGGATAAACCGGTCGTCTTCAGTGCGGTCTATGATCCTGTAAAAAGCGGCATTGCCAGGTCATGGCGAAGTTCCGGCAATAACACCACCGGTACGTCAACCATTATTCCCATGTCCATACTGCTTGATACACTTAAATTGCTTAAGGATGTCAAGCGGCTGGCTGTGCTTTACAACCCCGGCGAACTGAATTCCGAATATGTACTGAGGGATCTGATGGATCTTCAGCAAAGCTGGGGATTGAAAGTGTTGCCGGTACCGACAACCAAAAAGGAAGATGTCATAGCTGTATTGCCTGAAGTTATGCGCACTTCAGACGCCGTTTATGTGACCGGCAGCAATCTGGTGAACAGCCAGTTAACCTATATCATGGAAATGGCCGCAAAATACCGAACGGTAACCATAACCCATCTCGATGACCTTGTGGAAAAAGGTGTGCTTTTGGGGGTTACTTCCAGCTCCTACCAGATTGGTTTTCAGGCCGGCGAAAAGGCTGCCAAAATTCTGAAAGGCGCAAAACCGGCCTCTCTTCCGATTGAAACCGTGAAGAGGCCTGTGATCGTCCTCAATCAGAGGAGTGCCCAGGCAGCACAGATCCAGATTCCCGACAAGTTGGCAAAGATAATCGACAGGAAAATCAAATAGTGAATACGGTGACTCGATAATGCCTGGAGGGTTCCGGCCATGTTAGGCAAAGCTTCCGGAAATTCCATTGGATTCAGGTTTTTCAGCATTATCACTCTGGCGATGCTGATCGGAACAATTCTGCTGAGCGCCGTTATATCCTTTTATGAATACCAGAGTTCAAGAAGGAGGCTTACGGAAAACGGTCAGAATCTGGCCCTGTTCATAGCCAGATTGAGCAAGGAACCTCTGATTGCCCAGAACAGTGTGACTCTTGATGCGATTGTCCATGATGCGCACAACAAGGAGATTGTCTACGCTCTTATTTATGATGCCAGCAACAAACTCATGACCTCGCAGTATGCCAGCCTTAACTACCGGTTACCACGTTTCAATGCTGTTTTTGCCACCTTCCCCAAATACGCCGATTTGCCTGAAATAATCGCCCTTCTCAGAAAAGAACGCCACATAACGGAAGTCACCATGCCGATTGTGGTTGAATCCACACCGATCGGCACGATCATCCTCGGCATGTCAGATCATGTCATCCGCAGCCAGATCAGAAAGACCGTAATTTCAGTTGTATCAATCAATGCTGTCATGGCGGCACTGCTTTGCACCGCACTCATCATGCTTTCCAGAAAGACCGTTTTCGATCCATTGACTGCGCTTGCTGAATCCAACCTTAAGCTAGCCCAGGGGGATCTCTCGGCACGGGTAAACATCGTGGCAAAAGGTGAACTGAAGCTGCTGGTGGACAGTTTTAATCATATGGCCACCAGCCTTGATGAAAATGAAAAACAGCTGCGGGCCATTTTTGACACGTCCAAGGCCGGCATCATCATGGTGAATGACCAGGCTTGCATTGTTCTTGCGAACCAGAGCATGTCGGATATGTTCGGTTATTCCCAGGACGAACTTATTTCCAGCAGCTATCTCCGCCTGGTCTGCCCTTCAGATGAGGAATCAAGCGATTTCAACCTGAACGGCCTGATCAGTGGGAAACTAGATCATATTTCCCAAGAAAGACATTATCTAAGGAAAGATGGCACTGAATTCATCGGTTATGTGAGCGCCCGCAGACACAACGACTCGGAGGGAAACCTGATTTCAATCGTCTGCATTATCACGGATATTACGGATCAGAAGCGGATCGAGGCGGATCGTCTGGAGCTGGAGCGGCAGCTTCTGCATAGCCAGAAGCTGGAAAGCCTGGGGGTTTTGGCAGGCGGGATTGCCCACGACTTCAACAACCTGCTGGCGGTTATTCTGGGAAATCTCGATCTGGTGCTTCTGCGTCTTCCCAAACCGTCACCTTTCGTTGCTGGCATAGAACGGTCCATGCAGGCTTGCCGGAAAGCGGCCGGCCTTACAAAACAGATGCTTGCCTATTCCGGAAAAGGGATCGTTCAACTCAAACGGATGAATCTCAACCAGCTTGTCAGGGAAAATATTGATCTTTTAACCACTACAGTTCCCAAAACCATCACATTCACGGTCAGGCTGGACGACAATCTCCCAGCTGTGACTGTCGATCCGAGCCAGATCCAGCAGGTGGTCATGAACCTGATCACCAACGCTGCGGAGGCGATCGGTGAAAAGCCGGGTACGATCACGCTCTCTACCGGCGTACAGGATTGTACAGCTGAATTCATGCTGCAAAGCCGCCTGGAAGATAAACAACCGGGGGGGCGCTATGCCTATATCGAAGTGTCAGATTCCGGATCGGGCATGGATGCTGAAACCGAACAACGCATCTTCGAGCCGTTCTACTCCACCAAATTCACGGGCCGTGGCCTCGGCATGTCGGCCGTGCTTGGCATTATCAAAGCTCACAACGGTGCGATCATGCTTGATAGCGAACCGGAACGCGGCTCAGTCTTCAAGGTGCTGTTGCCCATAAGCGATACCGATGCCATAGAAGGGGAAACGGGTGGACTCCATCCACCGGCTCAGGAAACATTCAACTCTTCATTTGCCGGATTGGTTCTGGTCGTGGATGATGAACCGAACGTACTCGACTTCTGTGTGCAATGTGTTGACCATTTTGGTTTTACGCCGCTGTCAGCAGTCGACGGGCTGGAGGCCGTCAAAATATTCCGGAAGCATTCCAATGAAATACGTCTTGTTATTCTGGATATGACCATGCCGAAGATGGATGGGATTGCGACCTTCAAAGAACTGAAACGCATAAACCCCGGTGTCAGGGTCATTATCAGCACCGGCCATTCCGCACAGAACAGTACCGCGAGCTTTACAGGTGACAAGCCGGATGCCTTTATTCAGAAGCCATTCCACGCGCAGGAACTTCTGGAAAAGATTGAGCTGGTGCTGCGATGATAAAAAAAACGGCGCGATCATATCGCACTGCTTTGATACTGCTAATGGCCGTTTTGCTGACATGCGGCACCTTCGTGCCATTTACGGTTGTCCGCATTGCCGAGGCCGGACGTGATCAGGGTCAGGCCACCGGCGTAGATGAACATCTGGGCTCCAAGATTCCCCTTGATATAAGCTTTCGCGACGAGTCGGGCGCCATGGTCCGACTGGCTGACCTGGTGACCGGCCCGACGATCATCATGCCGGTCTACTACGGCTGCACCAATGTCTGCGTTTACCAGCAGGGACGGATGGCCAGCACCCTGCAGGTTCTTGAGCGCCGGCCGATTGAAGAGTACCGGGTGATATCGATCAGCTTCGATGAAACCGAAACCCCGGAGCTGGCAGCCAAAAGCAAACGCACCTACCTGACCGCCATCCGCAAACCTTTTCCGCCGGACGGCTGGCGTTTCCTGACCGGTGATGCCGACAGTATCCGGCGCTTTACCGATGCCATCGGCTATCGTTTCCAGCGCAACGGAAGAGATTTTGTTCATCCGGTAGCCAGTGTGGTGGTTTCCACCGACGGCACGATCATCCGCTATCTGTACGGCGTTGCCGTTTTGCCAAAGGATCTGGCGCTGGCCATTGCCGAGGCCAAGAGCGGCGTTGCCGGCAGTTCGGTTCGCAAGTTTATGGAATACTGCTTTACCTATGATCCGGTCGGCCAGACCTATGTATTTAATCTGTTGCGGGTCAGCGCCACGGTTGTTATTCTATCTGCGGGCAGCTTCCTGGCTTATTTGATCTTTGGCGGGAAAAAACGGGTCCGGAAAAAAGAATAAGTACAAATAAAGCCTTTAACCTCCCGGAGGTTTGATGACTACGCTTAAACAACCAAAAACCAGTTTCTGGAACGATACCGGAAAAACCGGCATCGCATCCTGGATCTTTTCCACCGACCACAAACGGATCGGGCTGCTGTATCTGTACAGCACCTTCGGCTTCTTCCTGGTCGGGGTTCTGCTTGGACTGCTGCTGCGCATCGAACTGATGGCGCCGGGGCGCACGATCATGGGGCCGCAGACCTATAATGCCGTCTTCACGGTGCATGGGGTGGTGATGATTTTCCTCTTCATTCTGCCCAGTTTTCCGGGCGCCTTCGGCAATCTGGTCATGCCGATCCAGATCGGCGCCCGTGATGTGGCCTTTCCGCGATTGAACCTGCTTTCCTGGTGGCTGTATATCATCGGGGCGGTTCTCATTCTGACCGCGCTCTTCATCGGAGGAGGCGCGCCGGATACCGGCTGGACCTTCTATGTCCCCTTCAGCGCCCGCACCACGACCAACGTCTCTCTGGCGGTTTTCGGAGTATTCATCATCGGCTTCTCGGCCATCCTGACCGGCCTGAACTTCATCACCACCATCCACCGTCTGCGCGCCGAAGGAATGACCTGGGACAGGATACCGCTTTTCACCTGGTCGCTGTACGCCACGGCCTGGGTGCAGGTGCTGGCAACTCCGATCCTGGCGATCACGCTGGTGCTGGTCATGTCCGAGCGGATACTGGGTACCGGCCTGTTCGACCCGGCCAAGGGAGGCGATCCGGTCATGTACCAGCATCTGTTCTGGATCTATTCCCATCCGGCGGTCTATATCATGATCCTGCCAGCCATGGGGCTGATCTCGGACATTATACCGGTTTTTTCCCGCAAACCGATCTTCGGCTACAAGATGATCGCCTTCTCCAGCCTTGCAATTGCGGCAGCCGGGTCGCTGGTCTGGGGACATCACATGTTTACCAGCGGCATGAGCGACACCGCCGTGCTGGTGTTCTCGTTTTTGACCTTCATTGTCGCAATACCCTCGGCCATCAAGGTCTTTAACTGGGTTTCGACTCTTTACAAAGGCTCGATCTCGCTGGAAGCGCCGATGCTGTTTGCACTCTCCTTCATTCTGCTCTTTTCGATCGGCGGCCTGAGCGGCCTGATCCTGGGGGCGGCCGCCACCGACGTGCACGTGCATGACACCCACTTCGTGGTCGGACACTTCCATTACGTCATGTTCGGTGGTTCCGGTTTCGCCTTTTTCGCCGCCATGCATTACTGGCTCCCAAAATTCTACGGCCGCCGCTATGCCGAAAAACCGGCCGTAGTCGGCTGGGCGCTGATGTTCACCGGTTTCAACATCCTCTACTTCACCATGCAGGTGCTTGGCATGAAAGGGATGCCGCGCCGCTACTACGATTACCTGCCCGAGTTTGCCAACCTCAATCTGGTGGCTACGATCGGCAGCTGGATTCTGGCGGCCGGGCTGTTAATCATGCTGGTCAACCTGTTTCGCGGTTTGTTGTGGGGAGCTCCGTTTGAAGGGAACCCCTGGGGTGGGGCAACTCTGGAGTGGACCGTTCCGACGCCCCCTCCCACGGAGAATTTTCTGGAAGAGCCGGTGGTAACCCACGGGCCGTACGACTTTAAAGGGGCGGGCAAGCCATGACCCATCCCCAGCATAAAGATTACGCCGGAGCCAAGCTCGGCATGTGGCTGTTTCTGTTTACCGAAATCCTGTTGTTCGGCGGACTGTTCCTGCTCTACTCGGTTTATTTGAGACGATATCCGCATGAATTTGCCGCCGGTGGCAAACAGCTGAACTGGATCATGGGAACCGCCAACACCGCCATTCTGCTGACCAGCAGCCTGTTTGCCGCCATGTCGGTGACTGCCGTGCAGCGCGACGAACTGAAACGTGCCGCCGGGCTGATCGGTGGTACGATTATCTGCGCCACCGGATTCATGGCCATTAAATACTTTGAGTGGAGCGCCAAGATCGGACATGGCATTTATCCCGGGTCCGAACACCTGAAGGCCGGGCCTCCGGGGGAGTCGGTTTTTTTCAGCCTGTACTACATAACCACCGGTCTTCACGGTATCCACGTAGTCATCGGTGCCGTGCTGCTGGCCTGGATTGCGGCCAAGGTCAAAGGGGGGACGGTCAACGCCGGTGATTACATTCTGCTGGAGAACGGAGCCCTCTACTGGCACCTGGTGGATTTGATCTGGATCTTCATATTTCCGCTGTACTATTTAATTCTGTAAAGGTCCGGCCATGAACGAACAACATCACATCATAAGTTACCGTAAACTGACCGGCATCTGGCTGGCGCTTCTGGCACTGACCGCACTGACCGTCGGCATCACCCGCATTGAACTGGGCGTCTACAAGGTGTTGGGGGCATTGACGATCGCCTGCCTTAAATCCGGATTGGTGATTGCCGTCTTCATGCATATGAAATATGAGGGTCGACTGTTGCGCGGTCCGCTGTTCCTGGCTCTGATGACCCTGGCAATTTTCATCGGCTTTACATTTTTTGATGTGCTTTATCGCTGAGGAGTGCTCGTGAACCCAACGCGTTTGATGACAACAACTGAAGCGATCGACCCGATCTTCATGTTCCTGTTCGGAGCCTGTCTGCTGCTGCTGATCGGCATCACGGCTGCAATGGTGTTTTTCGTCGTACGCTACCACCGCTCGCGGGCACCGGAAGCTACCTCGGATAATAACGGCAATCTCTGGCTGGAGATTGTCTGGACGCTGCTGCCGACCATATTGGTGATGGCCATGTTCTACTACGGCTGGTCCGGCTATCTCTCCCTGCGCAACGTTCCTGCGGGAGCGATGGAGGTGACCGCCACCGCCCGGATGTGGTCGTGGAGTTTCAGCTATCCGAACGGCAAAACCAGCCCGAAACTGTACGTGCCGGTCGGAAAGCCGGTCAGGGTCAACCTGGTCTCGGAAGATGTCATCCACGGATTCTTCCTGCCCGCCTTCCGGGTCAAGAGGGATGTGGTGCCGGGGATGAAGAACCACGCCTGGTTCGTGGCCTCGAAGGCGGGCAGCTATGACCTGTTCTGTTCCCAGTACTGCGGCACCAAACATTCAGCCATGATCAGCACGGTTGAGGCGCTGCCGGAGGCGGAATACGCAGCCTGGCTGCAGGAGGGGCAGGGGGGCACAGGCAAGCCTGACGGAAAGAAGCTGGCCGAAGAGAAAGGATGTCTGGGGTGTCATTCGCTGGATGGTGCGCCCGGTGTCGGCCCGAGTTTCAAAGGGATCATGGGGCGCAGTGTTTTGGTAGTTACCAAGGGGGTTGAACGCACAATTACCGTGGACGACGCCTACCTGAAACGTTCAATTCTGGAACCGGGCGCCGATCTGGTCAAGGGCTTTCCGCCGATTATGCCGACGATTCCGCTGAAGGAAGAGGAGCTGGCAGCACTGCTTGAATACCTGAAAGGATTGAAATGATTCGCGTGCTTTCCAGCCTGTTCCGCCTGCGTCTGGCCATCCTGAATGGAGTGGCTGCCATAGGCGGGGCCGTGTTTTTTCCGGCTCCGGCCGGGATAGTGCTGGTCTTGACCGTTTTTACGGCGGTTGTCCTGTTGGCGGCCGGAGGATCGGCTTTAAATCAGGTTCTGGAGCATGACCTGGATCGTTTGATGTATCGAACCAGATTGCGTCCGATACCGCAGGGGCTTTTAACAACTACCTCGGCTACGATAATTGGTGTCTCCGTTTCAGCGGCCGGGCTTGTTCTCCTGTTCGCCGCTGCTGGCACAGCGCCGGCCTTGCTGGGTGCCGCCGCACTGGCCTGGTATCTGGCGGTTTATACCCCGCTCAAATGCCGCACACCCTATGCCCTGGCCGCCGGAGCCGTCTGCGGGGCGCTGCCGCCGCTGATCGGGTGGTGCAGTGCCGGAGGGAGCATGGCTGACTACCGCATCATGCTGCTGGCCGGGTTGCTATACTTGTGGCAGATTCCGCACTTCTGGCTTTTTCAGCGTCGCCATGCCGCCGATTACCGGGCGGCCGGTCTTCCGCTTCTGGCTGTCGCAACCAGGAGCAGCGCCCTTCCCCCCCTGTTCTGGCTCTGGCTGGCGTCTCTGGCCACCGCGACCACGCTGCTGCCGACCTTCGGCTTGATCTCTCGCAGCGGCGCCATCTTGTACCTGTTGTTTCCGCTGCCGCTAATAGCCATGTCACTTTTTCGTTCCGAAAAAATATTGTTTTCCTATCTCAATGCTTTTCCACTGATGATAACAGTGGTAATCATTGCCCAAAAAATTTAGTTCTGGACTTTTTCTACCCGTAATATCTGCTGACTGACCAAACAATAGCCGCCCCGATTCTTATTACTGCCAAAATTGCAGAAAGTGTTTAATGTGGTACTATCTAATTCACTTGGTGCGGTGGTGAACGACATATTTCCAGTTATCGGGGTTTGTCATGGTTCGTGGATCCCCTCACAGCAGCACTCGCTTTTTTCGGAATATTGCCGTTGCAGTCCTGTCGGCACTGTTTCTCCTGTCTGTTTTATCTCTGCCGGTCAATGCCAAATCAGCGCGTTCCCCCAGTTTAAGCCCTGAAGAAGAACAGTTTCTGGAATCCCACGGCCCGATTGTTTTTGTCAGCCAGACCGATTATCCGCCATTTGAATCGCTTCAGGAAGACGGCTCCATGGATGGTATGAGCATCGAGCTTGCCCGCTGGATGTCCACTGAAATGGGGTACCAGATCAGGTTTCTCAATATGCCGTTCAAGGAAGCTCAGCAGGCCGTGCTTTCCGGCAAAGCGGATGTCATTACCAGCCTGTTCTTCAGTAATAAACGTGCGGCGACATTCGATTTTACCGAGCCACTCTTTGATGTGCCCGCCTTGATTTATGTCGGGGCGGAACGGCCGGACATTGTCCGCCTCAGAGATCTGGCAGGAAAACGCATTGCCATTCAGAATGGAGATTATGCCGGAGATTTTCTGGAGTCCAAGGGTATCAAGTTTGAACTGGTTCCTACGACCAGCTTTACCCAGGCCATTGATGCCGTTCTTACGGGCGCGGCAGATGCTTTGATCGGCGATGAACAGATAGTCCGCTACGTTCTTTTCAAGAACCACCTGGCCACCCGGATGAAGAAAATGGGGCTGCCGCTTTATGTCGGCAAAAATTGCATGGCGGTCAAAAAAAACAACGCCATCCTTCACTCAATTCTCGTCAAAAGCGTGGAGCATGCCCGGCAATCTGGAGTATTTGACAGTATCAACAAAAAGTGGGTCGGCAAGAGCTATGCTGCCGAGCAAGGCTGGGCGTCACGTTGGGCCGGCCAGATTGCTGCCGCAGTTGCGATCATATTGATTGCCGCAGCAGCGGTGATAGTATGGAATCTTAGGTTGCGTCAGTTGGTGGAGGCCAGAACACGCGAACTCAGCTCGAGCGAAGAGCAGATGCGGCTCTTTTTTGAACGTCAACTGGTGGGGATGGCCATTACGTCACCCGAGAAGGGGTGGCTGAAAGTCAACGACAAACTTTGCCGGATGTTCGGCTACACACGTGAAGAGTTGAATCAATTGAACTGGCAGGTTCTTACATATCCGGAAGATCTTGCAGCGGACCTGGAGCTGTTTGATCGGCTTCTTAAGGGTGAAATCGAGGAATATTCGATTGAAAAACGATTCTATCGCAAAGATGGAACCATCCTGCACTGCAATCTTTCCGTCGGTTGTGTCCGCCGCCATGACAGATCGGTGGATTATGTCCTGGCGCTGCTTGAGGATATAACCGACCGCGAGCGGGCCAAAGAGGCACTGCTGGCCGGAACTGAGCAGCTGCGTCGGTCAGAGGTGAAATACCGAAACCTTCACGAAAGCATGATGGATGGATATGCATATGTGAACATGGATGGCTCAATTATGGAATGCAACGAGACTTTCATCTCCCTGCTGGGATACACGCTGGAAGAGCTTTGTTCAATGACATATCAGGACATTACACCGGATGTCTGGCATGGTCTGGAAAAGAAAATTCTGGAAGAGCAGGTTCTTACCCGAGGTTATTCGGATGTTTATGAAAAGGAGTATCAGCGGCGGGATGGCACGATCATTCCGGTGGAACTGAGGACTTCACTGCTTAAAGATGAAAATGGAAATCCAATCGGCATGTGGGCCATTGTACGCGATCTCGGCGAGCGGCAGAATGCCCAGAAGGAGTTGCTTAAAATTCAGAAGCTGGAATCCCTCGGTGTATTGGCTGGAGGAATTGCACACGATTTCAACAATATCATCACCGGAATTCTGGGAAATATATCGTTCGCACGGATGTTTCTGGATTCTTCGCACAGATCCTCCAAAATACTGGAGGAGGCCGAAAAAGCGTCCCGGAGGGCCGCTGATCTGGCCCAGCGCTTGCTGACCTTTGCAAAAGGCAACGTATTGATCAGAAAAACGATGTCCAGCAGGCAGCTTGTGGAGGCGTCCTCATCATTGGTTCTGCGAGGGTCCAATGTCAGCTGCGTTATTGAAATCCCGGATGATGTTTATCCGGTTGATGTCGATGAAGGGCAGATCAATCAGGCTTTCAGCAACATCATCATCAATGCCGCACAGGCCATGCCTGAAGGAGGTACGATAACCGTCAGGGCGGAGAACGTCAGTATTGCCGGCGCCAATGCGATGCTGCTGGCTGCGGGCGAGTACGTCCGGTTCCGTTTCACTGATACCGGTTGCGGCATAGTGCCTGAAAACCTGAAGAAGATCTTTGATCCCTATTTTACCACCAAGCCCCAGGGCAGTGGCCTTGGCCTGGCATCGGCGCATTCGATTGTTAACAAGCATGGCGGACACATTCTGGTCCGCTCAGAGTCGGGCGTCGGCACGACATTTGAGGTGCTGCTACCGGCCGGAAGCCGATCCAAACAGATGGTTGAACCCGTGGAGAGGGTTATTGTGACTGGCGGGGTGAGAGGCAAGTCACTGCTGGTGATGGACGACGAAGAGATGATCAGGACTCTGGCAAATGAAATGCTCGGCGAGTTGGGATACCGTGTGCTGACCTGTGCCGATGGAGATGAGGCGATCGCCATGTATGTTGGAGCTCAAGAAAATGGTGAGCCGTTCTCGGCCGCCATCCTGGACCTTACCATACCGGGCGGCATGGGAGGGCTGGCGGCTGGCATGAAAATACTTGAGCTCGATCCTGATGCCAGGCTGATCGTTTCAAGCGGCTATTCCAATGACCCGGTGATGTCCGAGCATTTGAGATTCGGTTTCTGCGGGGCTATTGTCAAACCTTACAACGCAAGTGATATTGCCATCTATCTGGACCAACTGCTGTCCGGGTCCTCAATAAACCAAACCGGCCCACTTTCACCCGGATCTACGGATGGAAGTGAGCCGGTTCTTTAAATTCCTGCCAACGTAATGCCCATATTCCGGCACTGTCTGATTTTGAACTATTTTACGCCCTTGCCTGCGGCGCCTTTTATGATCAGGTAATTGGCGGTGTAGATGTAATCGTCCCGATAATCATGTTTGCCGTCGCCGTTAAAGTCGTGCCTGGGAGGTTTGGCGCCGCTGTCTTTCAAAAAAGTGGCGAAATCTGTCTCATTAGCGGTAACTCCGGAAACTGCGGGAGCGACTGTAAGCGGAAACTCGATAATGCCGTCATCAGTCAGGATAGTCAGGCCGGCCTGCAGGACATTTGTCTGAGGCAGGGCTTCGACAACCCATTCCGATGTGGAGGCACCCTTTTTCAGAGAAACCAGCTTGGCGCTGTTCAACACGAAATTTGGCGATTTTTCCGAAGCTTTTGCCAGCTTGACTTTGATCCTGACTGTTGTTTTGCCATCGCTAAGTGCGACGGGCGGCTCCTGGTGAATAGCCGAAGCAACGGCTGTGTTCATGATTGCAACCAGCGCTGCCGGGGTTTTCTCTCCGGCATATGATCTGAAAGCTTCAAGAACTTCCTGGTAGGATGTTGAGGTTATCTCAGCCGGTTTTTGCGACTGAGCGGCCTGTTTTTCTTCGCCTGGATGTTCAACTTCCTCTTTGGGTGCTGCCGGTTCCGGAATCTGTGCCGGTTCAACGACTGTCTCAGGTTGTTTTGGTTCGCTCTTTGTCTGTGTGTCCGTTGGTAAGATGACAGTGCCGAGCGAGGTCGAACCTGTTGAACCTGTTGGAACTGTTGGAACTGTTGGAACTGTTGGAACTGTTGGAACTGTTGGAACTGTTGGAACTTGCTGTAGTGTGGTGACGCCGCTGGAGCCGGGATTGTTGGTTTGGTAGTCCATGGCGTTGGCTTTTCCGCCGCCGGCTACGGCTAGGGTATTACCCTTTAAATCGATCATGCTCGACAGGACAGAGAAGCTTCCGCCACCGGTATGGGAGGCAAATGAAACCGTGACAATCGGACCGGAACCTGCGAACGTCTTTGTGCTGACGACAACAACCCTGATTGTGCCGGGAGCGTCGGTGTTGGCGACCATCATCGCTCCGGATATGAGGCCGCCCTGGCCGACCGTCGGCGAGGCCAGCGTCTTGTTATCGTAGGCAATGGTAAGATCGACGCCGGCCACTCCGTCCATGCCGTTGCCCTGGATGATAAAGTTGCCGTTGCCGGCGGGCGTGATCGCTACCGATGCGCCAAAAACGACCTGCGCGGAGAATATTATCAGTAAGATAGGAATTAATATTAATCGTTGTCTGGACATTTTCTCACCATGGATGAATTGAGTGATGCACGTCATGTGCAATTTGATGATTGATCTTAAAACCGGCCTGAAAGAAAAAGGCCACCGAATCCCGGAACAAGAATTCCGCTATCCGGTGGCCTTTATTATATCACGTTGCTATTGATATACAACGGCACTGTTTGTGACGGCAAAGCTGCCGCTGCTATAGCCGCCGCCACCGATCACAAGAACTTTACCCGAAGAGGGGAGCATTGTTGCGGTGTGGTTGGCTCTTTGTATCGCCATGCTGCCGGTGTAACCGGTTGTGCTGATTCCTGCGCCGCCACCGTTCAGGAAGAATAGTTCGGCTGTGGCGAGTGAAGAGCTGAGCGTCGGATCAGTTGACAACAGGCCGAAACCGCCGGTTGACAGCAGCGTCTGGTCGGCCAGCAGTGTTGTCGTAAAGAAATCACGGGTATCAACCAGCTGGCTGAGCGGATCAATAACCGTATTGAGCGGTGCGTCCGTGTAGCGGATGGTATCAGTGAACAGACCTGTGAGCGGATCATAAATCTCGATTGAACCAAGCGAGGTAAATGAAGGTATCTGCCCTGCAATTGTCCCCGATGACCCGCCTGCAATCAGCACTCTGCCGTCGGCCAAAATGGTGGCGGTGTGCAGCCAGCGTCCGGTGGCCAGTGAACCGGTCGAACTGATCTTGTTGCCGGTAACCGCAGCCGGATCATAAAGTTCCGCAGTGGAGAGCTTTTGTCCATTAAGGCCGATACCGCCGACCAGCAGAACCTGCCCGGTTTTCAGCAGGGTTGCGGTGTGATAGAAACGGGAATCCTTCAGGAATGAGGTCGCCGGAGAGGTGAACTTTCCGGTGGCCGGATCATACAGTTCAATGCTGTCAAGCGGAGTTCCTGTCGTCAGGTCGGAGGTTGCGCTTCCTCCGGCAATCAGCACCATGCCGTTCAGCAACAATGTTGCGCTGTGATAGGCGCGCGGCACCGCCATGCTGCCGGTCGCATAAAACGCGTCGGTGGCGGGGTCGTACAACTCGGATTGGGCCAGCACATTGTTGTTGGCGTCAAAGCCGCCGGTGATCAGGACTTTACCGTTTTGCAACTGAGTGGCCGTGTGATAGGCCCGCGAAGTTTTCATGGGCGCCGAGGACGAGAAGTTGCTGAAGCTCGGCCGGAACAGCTCAGCGCTTGCGATCGCCGCACCATTGGCGCCAATGCCGCCAGCCACCAGAACTTTTCCGGAGGAAAGCAGAGTTGCGGTATGGTTGCTGCGGGCAACTTTCAGATTACCCACATCGGCAAAGGTTCCGGCATATCCGCCACCCGCACCTGCCAGGGCAAGCGGGATGACTGTTATCTGTGCCGATGCGCTCTGTGTTGCGCCGGGCGTTGTTGCAGTTACGGCGACCACTGCCGGGGTCGGCACAACCAAGGGCGCGGTATAGAAACCGGACGCGTCAACCGTGCCTACGGTCGCGTTTCCACCGGCTACGCCGTTGACACTCCAGCTTACTCCGCTGATAGAGGCAGTCAGCTGAATCGACAGTCCTGTTACCACCGTGGCCGTAGCCGGAGAAACGGTCAAGGTTGCACCGCCTCCGCCTCCTCCGCCACCACCACAGGCAGCCAGAGAAATGACAAGCAGCAGTGCGGTGGAAAGGGACAATATCTTCTGCCCTAAGGAGGGCTTGTATCTGGTTTCTGTTGTCATTTCATTTCCTCCATTAATAGCGAATCAACAACCAGCCAGCGGGTGCGTACCCGGAATGCTGTCAACTGGTAAATCAGTTGTTTTTAGTTGGTAGCCAGCAATGTGGCCCCTAAATAGTACTTGGCAGATATGATAAAGTTTGTTGTTGCCAGGGCCTTGGTCGTAAAGACGTTACCGGTTGCATCTGTAGAAACTGCAGCTAAAGCGTCCGGTGAACTGGTGGCTGCGTATACTTTAAAATGTGGTACACCTGCAGAAGCAACTGAAGGAATAAACGTCAGGTCAAACAAATAATCCAGCGGATTCGTATTCAGGCCCACTACGTTAACATTCCATAAATACGTCTGGGCGCCAGGGACATAAAGTGTTGAAGTTCCAAAGCTGTTATAGATCGGATTCGGGGTCGTAGTAGGATCGGCAAAATTAGCGACCAGATCATTTTGAAGTCCAAATGAAAGAGCAGACAGGTTGCTGATCGTCTGGTCTGTTTTCACCTGCACCACCACCTTATCCGGCTGTTTGATGAATGGAACCGCCTTAGTGCCTGTCAAGCCGGTGATGCTGGCCGTAACATTTACAGTTACATCTGATGGAGCTGCGCTTACGACTACTGAGGCTTTGCCGAGACTGTCCAGCACTGTTGACGGAGGGGTCAGAGTGGCCGCAGGTGTGGATGTAAATGTTACCGTTTTACCCGCATTTGCCGCGCCAAAATCAAAAGTAAGAGTTGTGGTGCCGCCATTAAGCACCGGAGTATTTCCCGTCATTTTATCGGCTGTCAGTGTGGGGGTCGGAGCTGCACCGCCACCGCCGCCGCCACCGCACGCAAACAGAAATAAAGAAATGATTACGATGATGCCAAGGCTGGTAAAGGTTGAAAATTTCATGAGTTTCCTCCGTTGTGATGCCAGAATAGAACTGCTTGTTTTGTAATTATCCAGATGACCGGTTAGTTGTCTTACCAAGTTATCAATCCAATGGCACGTTGCAGGATCAAAACTGCATCCTGAATATTGACTGACCCGCTGTGCCCCATCGGCTTGCCATCCTGCCCCAAAGGGTACAAGTTGGCGTTTTTATCAATCAGACCATTTGAAGGATATTGTCCAACAATGGTCCGCAAAACCATAATAACGTCAATTAAATCAATCTTGCCATCGCCGTTCACGTCACCCGGACTTGCCAGGTACGCATACGCTTTGGCAACGTTCAGTTTTCCGTAACCGTAGGTGTTGTCAGGTCCGCTGGCGGTTACCACAGCGTTTTTCAGAGCTGTTTCTGCATCCAGAGCGCTTAATGCGGGAACGGCCGACTTAAGCAGCGCGATCGCACCTGCCACATGCGGCGCGGCAAAAGACGTTCCGCTGAATGACACATACGTATTGTAAAGATCAGTGCTTCTTATTCCCGCACCCGGAGCTGTCAGGGCCGGATAGAAAGAGCCATCATAGGCTGAAGGCCCTCTGGCGCTGAAGTACGTCACCAAGCCGTTTGAATCAGTCGCTCCCACCGGAAAGGCTCCCGGGTTATTGCCGGGACTGGTCGAGGTGCCGGTCTGCTGCGGTGACAGCACGTTGCCGGAAACAGAGACTACGTTGATCCCCGCCGACTTCAAGCTCTGGATGTCAGCAGCGAATTCTCCGTCATACAATCCGGGATTGTCCAGATCCCACGAATTGTTGACCACATCCGGGCTGTCGCCGGTTGCCGGATTCTGATCCGGGTCAAGCAGCCATTGAAACGCTTGATGAATCTTGCTGAGAGTGGCCAGCGGCGGTTTGGAATCATCAAATATCTTTGCTGCGATCCACTGCGCATCCGGGGCAACTCCGACCAGATTGTCGCTGGTGTTGCCCGCAACCATGATCCCCATAGTTGCCGTACCGTGCCCCGACTGATCATATGGCACCGAACTGTTATTATAAGGGTCAAACCAGCTGTTACTGCCGCCACGCCACTTGCCGCCCAGTGCTGTGTGGCTGATATCAACTCCCGTATCCAGATTTGCCACCACTGCGCCATGGCCGGTAAATCCTCTGTTCCACAAAGCAGGCGCTTCAATCGTAATCAGATTCCAGTTGTCCGGTGCGGCAGATGTTGCAGCAGCGGTTGAAGCAAGAGCGAAGATCCTGTCCGGCACAACTTCGGCTACATCAGGTATGGAAGCCAGTTCTTGAATCGTGTCTGCCGTAGCCGTGACCGCAAATCCGTTAAAAATCCAGAATGGTGTGTTGTTTCTGGCTCTGCCGGAATTTTCCTTCTGCGCCAGTATACTTCTGAGATTGCGCTGAGAAAATTCTGCTTCGGATCTGAGCGAGTGAACGATTCTGGCCGTTCGCGACTGCTTTGTTTCATTTTCGCTCGACTTGGGCATGACATTTTTGCTGGCACTATTTTTCAGTTTTACCAGCACGGCGAATTCGCGAACTGCCGGAGCAGCAACCAGTTGCCTGGACAGTTCCGGATCGATTGTGCCGCTCTGGGCAGAATTTGCGGATATCAACAACATTAAAGCTATCAAAGAGCAGTGAAGCGGAAAAGCTGGATAACGCGAGTTATTCAACGATGATGTCCTTTATTTTAATGTCACCGATTACCAGTGTGACCTTGCCTCCCTTTTTGACAAGAGCACCGGGATTGTCGAACATGATCCAATAGACCCGCCATGCCTCAGTCTGGTTGGGAACCTGACGCAACTTCCCGATTTTCGGCATATTCGGTACTTCCAGTATCTTGCCGGTTGCCTGGTCGATAAGGCTCAAGGCGGTTCCGTTTGTGAACACCTTCTTTGCCTTTTCGATGTCGGTAACCCGATATCGCAAATCAAGCTTCATTCCTCCGACAGCGAATGTTACCCGTTCAACCTTAATGCCACCCGCTTCGTGCGCGGTACTCATCCGCTTTTGCACCGCCGCGGACAGAGTTGAAAACGGAGCGGGTTGCGCGTTGGCGTCACTTGCAATCAGAGTGCAGCAAATTAAAGATAATGTTGCCAGTGGCACTGCTATTCTCTTTTCAAGATGGTTGAATCCCAATCGTTAATCTCCCTGAAATCAGTAAGAGTTCAAGCCAATCGCTTTTTGCAGTAACAGCAGCGCATCGGCTATGGTCAATGCTCCGCCTGCCGCTCCGTTGCCACACGGTAAGCCGCTGAGTGAAACAGGCGCCACATCTGCGTTAGCATTGTATCCACCTGACAAAACCAACCTTAGTGTCAGAATTACATCGATCAAATCAACGCGGCCGTCACCATTAACATCTCCCTTGAACGGGCTGCAATTCTCTGTCGGCCCCCAACTGGCCACGAAAGTCAGCATGCCGCCAGGAAACTTGCTGGCGTTGGTGAGTCCGAGCCTTCGGTCATAAACGGCATAGTAGCCCTGACTGCCAGCTCCGCTCAGATCAAGCATAGCATCCAGCGTCTTTCCGGCTGGTAGAACCATGGCAACACCCGGTTTGGCAAAGCGGTACAGGTTGCCATCCTCGGCTATGACCTGAGTCGAAAAGGCATGCGGTTGGGGAGTTGCGGCCGCGTCATAATATGTTCCGGATATCTCCGGCATGTAGTTATGACCGCTGGCGTTCAAAATTCTGAGCAGCGTTCTCTGACCTGGAGGTGCTGAAACACCCGGGGTCAGGGTGTCCGGAAAACTCTTGCCGTTGATCAGGTAATAAAGGGTGGAGTAATTTGCGATATTTGGATTCGATCCGGCAACCATGTCGCTGTTATAAGTCACATATTTGTTCAGGGTTTTATCGAATCTTGCAAGGATGTCACTGAACAGCAGCACCTCTTCGCGATCGTATGTTGTGCCTGCATTGGTTGCGGTCGGCGGGTAAGCCTGACCGGTGACGCCCGGACCGACTACAAGCGGACCGTATAAGCCCATTGGCAGCTGGCTTGCCTGATTTGTGCCGCTTTCATAAAGGAATGTTCCGGCTTTCAGCGGGGTAAATGTCAGTGCGCTCGTTGCTCCGGCCGCCACCTCATTGGCAAAGGACATGACTCTGCCTCCTGCAGAGGTGGGAGTCGGAATCAATCTTTGGCCGGGAATGATGATCGAGACCGGCACAGTAAGTCTGTTGCTCAGGTTGATCACGAGAGTATCCCCAGGCGCTGCTTTCAACTGCGGACCTGGAACAGTAACAGTTCCGGAGTTGGCGCCGGCAGTGTCATCAGCAAAACCCCAGACCGGAACCACGGTGGCATCCGGCATGGTGATGCTGCCCAGATCGGCCCGCAGGTTATATGTGACTGTTGCCGCAAGCGCTGGTGTTGCAGAAAGTGTCGCCGTTAGTAACAACAGGCCCAGAGTTGGTATTTTTAGTTGCATGAATTTCATATTGAAACCTCCGTTATCATCCTAGGGCATGTACATATCTGTTGCAGGGTCGAGATTGTCCAAAGGTCCCAGAGCGGGGTCGGGCCACGGAACTATGCCCATCATGGTCAGCATGCCGCCGGGGAACGTATTGTTGTTCGTGATCTCAAGTTCCGCATGACTGTGGAACATGTAGAAGTAGCCATTCAAGGGGTTGAAGCCACCTTCTCCCGGAGTCAGCGGCGCAGACATTCCCAGGTATGGGCTGCCGCTGTAGTTTGCGCCGGCAATAATCTGCTCAATGGTCGGAAGTATGACCGGTACCGCCTGGGGCGGCAATTTGAGCGCCGGGGTAGGAACCGGCGGAGTTGTCTGGGGTTGTGCCGGGAGAATGTTGGGCTGATAGGTTTTGCCATGGTCAGCCATATATTCATAGGGGCGAACCCGTGGTGAATCGGAATAGATATCCCAACCAAGATTAGCTCCGGTCCAGGTGAAGATTGTATCCATGGTTTTGCCCGGTATCAGCGTCTCTGTAAAGGCCAGCCAGGCCAGGTCTGCACCGGAAGCGGCCGGATTGGAGCTGAGCAGATTGCCGTCAACCGCTATGACTCTGGAGTGGTTGCCATGGTGATGAAAGGGGTGGAATTCCTGTCCCATGTTGACCAGTCTGATCAGAACCCGTTCGCCCGGGTGAGCCAGAGGCATGGTGTTGTACGGCTGGGTCGGCAGGACTGCCGAGTTCGGCATGTCCATTGTGTCGGGAGCATTACGCCCGTTAAAAAACCAGTAGTTTGATCTCCATTTGCTCAGGTCGTAAGTGCCGCCGAATTCCATCCATTTCTGAAAGTCGGGATCCATCTCGCTGGCTATGACCAGATATTCACGGTCGTAAGCGGTTGTCAGGTCGCCCGCATTGGAAGGGTTGTAGGCAACCCCGCCGATTCCGGTGCTGTCGTTGTAGTTAGTGCGAACCTGAGGATGCCGTGTCGTATTTGCAGGAGGATCCGCAAATGCATTCAGTCCGTAAGGCACCACATTAGGGAGCGGCAGTGCTTTATAGGTGGCGGGACGTACTACAATCCCGCCGAAAAGTCCCATGCGCAATTGAATCGGCTGGTTGGAGCCACTTTCGTAGTAGTAGGTGCCCGGTTTCGTCGCTTTAAAGGTGTAAGTTTGGGTGCCATTTGGCAGAGTTTCGGGAGCCAGAGAGCTCAACTTGGCCTTTGACCCACCATTGAAAACAGGTGCGGTTGAGCTGATCATCGTCATGCCGGGGAAAAGCAGTGAAACCGGTTCGGCAAGCTGATTGGAAAGAGTGACGGTAACCGTATCTCCTTCCCTGAGTATCAGGGTCGGTCCGGGGTACTGAACAACACCGCTTCCGGTCGGGCTTGTGTCGGCAAATCCCCAGAAAAGCAGACTGGCTCCGTCTCCAGCAGTAATATGTCCCGATTTGGCAGTAAAGTTGAATGACGTGCCGGTCAGACCGTTTATCATTGCATGAGCCTTGCAGATGGGTGACGCCACCACTAGCAACGCAACCAACAGCAAGCGCCAAAGCATTTTAGAGTTGTTCATAAAAAATCCTCCCATCATTTACTGGATCGTAATTTCGGTCATGGCGCCGCCGCGTTCAACGCCGTTGTTATTGAGCTGGTCAAGGTTTCTGGAAGTCAGGTAGTAGGTTCCAACAGGAACTCCAGTTGTTCTGACGATAACATCAAACGATTCGCCGGGGCCTACCATTACTGAGTTGGCAGTATAGGAGAGATCCTGGTCGTCTGCCGTCCCGTAAAAACCGTCCGGTCCCGGATTACGCAACTGTCGGGCACACATGCCGATCACGTTGAAGGTCAGGCCGGGCGCCTCGATATTTACGAAATCCTTGACCGAAAGATTGGACAGACGAAGGAGTATCGTCTGGCCGGAAGTGGCGGTTACCTTTGCATCGAGTTTTTGAGATGCATAACCCTCACTGTTCAGTATTGGCGTGGGGGAGATCGTATCTGGATAACTCCTGCCGTTTAAAAGAAAATATACTGGTGTTATCGTAGCAAACGGTGGCGGTTGCGCGTCAAAGTCGGCCTGATGGAAAACCGGATCGAAAGCTGTAAACTGAATTGCCTTTTCAACGTCATAGCCAGTGGAGCCGCATAATGAATCAGTGCCTGACAGGCAGTCGTTATAGGCAAACTTGGTGTAGGTCTTTCCATCAGCCACATTCGGCACCGAAGTACCATCCTGAGCAGGACGGATGATGCTGTTGCCAAGCATGCCCATTTCCATATGTTCTGTGGCTTCTATATGGCAATGATACATGTAGGTTCCGGCAGAACCCGGATCAACATATTGTGCATTTAATGCATCGTATACCGGCCCGTACGGCTGGTAAAAATAAGTCAGCTCCTGCATCATCCTGATCCCGAAACTGGCCATCGGCTCGCCGTCAAAAACTGACGCCGCATTAGGATAACCATGAAAGTGGACAGTGTGCGGATCGAACAGGTCAGGTCGTATCACCATGCCGATATTGCTCAGTGTCAAGTAGAATGACTGCCCTTCACTGACATCAATAGTAGGCGCCGAAATTTCCGCGTGGAACATTGCGGACATTATGTCAGCATCCCTGGTCCCGGTCAGGTTGGAAAAACTGAAAATGTACATGTCTGTTCCGTCAGCCATTTTTGCCATGCCATCGCTGGCTGAAAGATGCATGTAGGTTGCGCTGGGCTTGCCGTTTGGCAACAATGACGGAGCGTCATAAATCCCGTCATTGTTCCAGTCAACATCTTCCGGGCCTCGGGCCTGCCCGGACGGGCAGACACCAACCCCGAGTGCCACCCAGTTGGTCCAGCATTGCGGGTTGTTATCAATATCATAGGGATACTGCACATAAGCCGATGCTGTGGAAGCGCTGGCTAGCAGCATAAAAGCACAGCCGATGGTCAGGTTATTGATTCTTTTCATCTGGTTCCTCCTATTGCCAAGCTTCTATCGGTCAGTCCGTGTTGTTCCATGTTTTCGGATTCCGTTACCATGTTATCAAGCCAATCGAACGTTGCAGAAGCAGGAGCGCGTCGCTGATGTTAAGAACTCCATCACCGAATGGCCTGCCGTTTTTCAACGGGAATACATCCAAGCGGGCTACAAGTGCCGGATCCGGTGCCGTGGTTGACATTATCTGGCGAAGAACCAGGATGACATCAACCAGGTTGACCTGATTGTCGTTATTGAAATCCCCCAGGTTATTGTATTCATCCGCCCCGCTGTCCGGGTTTTTAGTAACCTGAATCGGACGATTGTCACCATCAAAATCAGTTGCCAGAAGTGCTGTTCCGGCTGCGTCGGTTCCGGGGGTCAGGGTTCCGGCTGCTACTGCACTGGAGTTCCCCTTGATGTGGTAGTTACCGGTCAAGGTCAGTGGCGAATAACTGTAAGTGATAAAGTTGCCGAGTGTCGCTCCACCCTGGAAAGCGTCAATCACGTTACGATAGCCGGAGATGAATTGCGGATCAGCCGTTTTGTTGGTTGCGCTGGCCACAATCTGATCATTCTTAACTTGAAGCGCCGGATCAGTCAGGACTGAGTTTGTGATTTTCAGTTTTGCTGTGGTTGAGGCAAATACCCCGGCATCCCAGAATACATAGGGTGAAAGTGTCGCAATCTGGTTTATTGACGGGTTGGCCCAGTAGTAGCTGAAGTTGCCGGTGATGATGTTGTTGGAAATCAGCGGAGATCTGCTGAAATCCTGGTAACCGGCCTGCAGGGTCGGGTCAATTTTTGAGATCAGCTCACCGCTGTATAGCTGCACGCCAATTCCGGCCGGTTGCGGTGTTGTCACCTGGTCAATCAGGGCAAAAGGCCCCTCATTGAAAGGTACGTTGCCGAAAGCGGTTTCTCCGGTGGCCGTTGCATCGTTGTTGCTGATAGTGTTGTTGACGATATCAACATCAACCGCATCAAGGATACCGATGCCGCCGCCCAGTCCGGCGCTGATATTGTTAACGATCATGTTGTTGTAGATTCTTGCCTTGTGCCAGGCTGGCGCATCGGCTGCAAGGGCTGGAGCGGTGTTGAGCGGGTTGCTCTGGACATCCAGGCCGTTGTAACGGACCAGGCTGATGCCGCCGCCGATGTTTCCGGCCTTGTTGCCCTGGATAAGATTGTCATTGATGACGACATTGCCGACGCCGGGTGTGACTGAATTGGTGACAGTTGGTGTCAGGGTTGCTTCGCCGCCCAGGAAAATACCTGCGCCTTCATCAAAAGCTTCGTTGAAGATGATGGTGTTCTTCTCAATCAGGCCGAACTTTGAGGTAAGCGGCAGAACGTTGCTTCCGTCCGGATTGGTTTTCCAGCCGGAGTTGCTCAAGCCCTGCTGGGCTATGCCGGCACCGGCCAGGGTTGCGTAGTTGCCGCAGATCCAGTTTTTGCTGATGTTGTAGTTGTCGGTTCCCTCGAAAATGCCGATACCGCCGCCACTGCCGATGGCGAAACCGGTCCCGCCGTTGGAGTTGATATCGTTCTGGCTTATCAACAGGTTGTCATTGAAGGAGCTCAGATAAGCCGTGCTTCCCGCAGTTGGATTTGGTTCGGCCGGCGTGCCAATCCGGATGCCGCCGCCGTAAGTCCCCTGATTGGAAAAAATCCTGTTGTTGGTGATTTTCAGATTGTGGGCGTAAGCATGGACATAGATACCGCTCCCCAGGTTGGCCTGGGTGATCTGGAATCCGTCAATGCTTGAGTTAGCCAGGTAGAAGTCGTCGTTGGCTGAACTGGCCGGAACAGTTGTGTCGTTGGCTGTGTCGTGCTTGCCAAGAACAAGGATTCCAGAGCCGATATCGTTGCTGAAGACCGGCGTTGGGTTGTCAACCGGATCGATGGAGTAGGTTTTGCCAGCTCCTTGAGCAGCAAAGATACTTGCCAGCAGGTTATTCCAGACGGTCTGTTTTTCCGGTGTCAGGTAGCCGGCATTAATGACGGTTGCGGCAGCGCCGTAACCCTGGAGTTTAACCGGCTTGGACATAATCAGGTTCTCGGCATAGCTGCCTGGGGAAACCAGAACCAGATCACCGGCATTGGCTGCGTTAATGGCGGATTGAATGGTTGTGTACTGGGTTGGCACCCTTCTGACCTGTGCCGCCGGAACACCAACGTGGACAGTTATGCCGCTCACGTTCTTCTTGTAGTTGTCGCCGCGCATGACATCCAGCTGGTATGCGCCGACCGGTGTGTTGGCCGGAACGACCACTTTGATGGATGTGTTCGTCCAGCTGCCCGGCACAACTGCCAGCTCTGTTGTTCCAAGTGTTACAGTGCCGATTTTGCTGCCGAATCCGAAATCACGAGTAATAACGCCGCCGACGGCCGGGTCCGGATTGCTTATGCGTGTAGTTCCGAAGGAGCTGATGGTGAGCTGATTGTCAACCAGATTGTTTTCAATCCACGGGCCGCCTGCGGGGCCGTTGACCTGGCTGAAGGCCGGGGTGCCATCCAGAGGGTTGCAATCCAAGTTGGCGGCGCCGATGTTGGGACGGATCGGTATGATCGGGGTGTCAGAGTAGGTTATTTTACCCGGCCAGACATCGATTTTCCATTCTACGGTTGGGTAGTTGCCCTTGTACCAGACATCCGGTTTGGTTATGTCAAATCCGGGATGGTTTAATATTATCTTAACCATGTGAGGACTTACACCGGTCGGGTTGGGAATGTTGGTTGTAAATGTGGACGGAACGAGTGTTTCAAAAATTCCCCACTCGTCGGTATAGGTCCGAACAAGTTCATGCCCGTTGAAGTCCTGAATCGAAATCGGCATGAAAGAGACTCCGGGCTTGTCACCCAAGCGTGGGTTGCCGGCGCGGAACTCCAGCCCCAGGTCATCGGTCACCAGTCCCATCAGGCGTGCTGCCAGTGAAACCTGTGTGAATATGCGGAAATCGGCGGCGGCATTTTGCCCGTTGTCGAGGGTGATCAGTTTCTTGTTGCAAAGCGGACGTGTTGTTCCGGCAAATGGGGCTGGCGTTGTTCCATCAAATGTCAGGAACTGTGGAACAATGTGGTCCGGTCCGACGCAGACCGGCGGGTCGATGGCCGGCTGCGGCCGGGACGGGATATACGATTCACCGGAAACTGTATAATTCTGGTCTTCTTCTTTCCTGATTTCATAGCCAAGTGGCGGAATCACCTCAACCACATACTGACCTGACGGAATCGGAATTGTTTTGGTACTGTCGTTAGGATCGACGATGTCTGTAAAGATATAACCGCCATCATAAACGGCCGGTTTGGTCTGGTTCCAGACCGAGATGGTCTCGGCGCAGTCGATGTATTTGTCGAGTGGAATTCCGGCCGGATTCAGCGACAGTCCTGCGTCTTGCATGGTATCGAGGCAACCGGTCAGCAAACCGGTGTTCGGGTGAATCCCCTTGTTTCTACGCGTGTCTGGCTGTGGAGTAGGATCGCCGTAAACCCAGCGGTTCCAACTGTCGCTGACAGTTGTGGCAACCGGTTTGGCGGCATCATAGACCGGCTTGCCGGTCACGGCATCAAAACCGGTCACTTTGTAAAGTTTCAATTCGACATCGCCCTGGCCTGGCTCCCAAGTCGATTGGCCATCGTAGCGGGGGTCGGATGCTGCCCGGGTGAAAGCGTAGGAAATAACGCCTGATATACCGCCGTTAGTGATTGTCTTACCGTCCACCGTAACCGGGTAAGCGGCGCGTCCCCAGTCAATCCGTGCGCTATTGTCGAAATAGAGCAGCATTCCCTGTAGCAGGCTGCCTGGTCCCGGCGCTTCGACGCGTTTTTCAAGCAGCGACGAGTTAGGGTCGCTCGGATCGTCATTGATGTTGAATATTTTCTTGCCACCCTTGTCCACGTAGACAGTCGCACCGCTCGGGTAAAAGCGGCTGTAATCACTTTCGGCAATTATCCATTTGAAAAACGGGAAAACCTCGTTGAAGCTGAAATTACCAGAGCTGTCGGAAACCTGTCCTTGATAAATGGAGCCGTCCCGGAAGCGGAAGCCGACTGCCAGATTTGGTATACCTTCCTCACCTGGGTCCCTGATTCCGTTAACGTTCTTGTCGTTGAAGTAGGAACCTTCATAGGTGCCGAACCACTGGAAAATTGGAACCTGGCCGAGGGCAACCAAGCCGCCGGTTGTTGGGACCGTTACAGTTCTGAAATCGATAAGCTGGTCTAGTGGAGCGTCCCACATGGTCAGAGAGTAAGTGCCGGGAGGGACGTTGGCAATGCTGAAAGAACCGTCCGCCGCGCACTTGGCGGCATAAACCTGACGCAGTGTGGCTCCGGATTCGCTCAGCGATACCCAGGCCTCAGGCACCGGCTCGCCCGGATTGAGCCCCATCTGAGCCGGCGGCCGGTTGATGCGGTTCATCACGACCTGTCCGGTGATTGTTCCAGCGGTTTCACCAACATTAAGGGGGGTGCGGAACAGATTGTTAAGGCAATAGGGGTCGTTCGGTACCTGGCTACAGAATGAGGTTGGCAGAATAAAGCCGATAAAGGCATGCACGCCGAAAAAACCGGCTTCGGTGTAATAAGGGGGCTCGCCCGCTATTACCCATGTGTCAATGCCGGGGGTCCCCTCAATGGTTGATGTTTGAACCCACGGCCTGCCGTCCTGGGGGATCGCCCGCACCCCGTATTTGCCGGGCGCCAGATTTGGAATGGTGACGTTGGCAAAGCCGCCTGAATCGAGGGTGGGTGTGGAGATGATGTTGCCACTGCCCATGACCAGTACGGTGCCGTCAGGGTTGTAGGTCGTTCCGAGCGGGTTACCGAAAATATCCTGGGTCTGTTGGCCGAACTGGTCATAAAGGATGATCTTGAATCCGCCCAGGGGCGGTTCGGCATCCGGCGCGCCGTTAACCGGGGCGTTATCCTGGAAAACCAGTACCTTGATCTGAGCCGCCACAATCGGGTTCTTGTAGACCACCAAATCTTTGACAGTCTCACCCGGTCGGACCGCGCCGCCGGTCATGGTGTATCCAGGAGCCATTACCGAAACAAAATAGCGTGCCGATGCTGGCAGATTCACAACCGGATTCGCCCCGGTGCCGGTGGCGAGAACCTTGGCGCTGCTTCTGTGGATAGATACCGAGACGCTGCTGTGGTTGTTGAAAACACCGGCGTGCGCGACCGCATCGTAGGCATTGTCCTCCTGCACCAGCCACTTGTAGTCCGTGACCCGCTGGGGGGACGACCCGTCAGCATTTTTGCCGGTAACATTGATCGTGAAAGCGGCCTGTGCTGACGGAGCAAAAGCTACAAACAAATACATGATGGCGGCGGTAACCAGTGCGGGAAGCGTGAGGCCTCTGTTTAGCTGCTTTTTCATACATCATCCTCCGTATAACTAAAGGTAGATCCAGTTTATCCAAATTGACTGTAAGTCCGAGAAACAGATGATCAAATACTGTCCGGGTATTGCCAAGGCTCACTTGACAACAGGCAATACGACAAAATCATGATAACAGGGTTTTGACATATAACAACCTGGCAAGCGAAATTCTTAATAAATCGTCTCATACTAGCGTACTACACAGACCGTGCCACCCTGTGATAATAAATATATACCGTAAAAACAGCTATTTGGGTTTGTTGGGCTTATGTCGTATAAAGTCGTTCGGTAGCCTGAGTTGCTGCTGCCACAGAAATTAATCACACCTAACTATCTAATATTGTTTTAGTTGTCTTGGTGAGTAAAATAAACCGACCTTGCAAATATTTTTGCATAGGTTGTAAAAACAATTAACCGGTCGAATTTTTCTTTTTCAGACGAATGTTGAAAGTCTGGCGTTTAAGGCCAAGCATGGTGGCAGCGGTGCCCTGGTTTCCATTGGCTCTGCTCATGGCAACTTCGATCAGGTAATTTTCGGCCTCTTCCAGAGTGGGAAAATGTCCCCATATCTTTTCGAGCATGCCGTAACGTGGGTCTTTACCCGGTGTAACGTCTGATATTGTCGTCACCTGGCTTTGTGCTTGGCCGGTTGAGATCGCTTTGCGAAACGGGGCCTGCGACAACTTGCCCGATTTGCTGCGTGCGACGGCATCGAACACGATCCCTTGAAACTCCCTTACATTCCCGGGGAAATGGTAGACAGAAAGCAGATCCAGCAACTCTTTAGGATAGGTAGGGGGTTTTATTGAGAGGCTGTTGGCCGCCTGGCAAATAAAATGTTCCAGCAACAGCGGAATATCCTCCATGCGGTTTCTGAGCGGCGGCAGGTCCACATGGTGGACATTCAGCCGGTAGTACAGGTCGTTGCGAAAGCGTCCTTGCGCGACGAGTTCCTTGAGATCCTTGTTGCTTGCGCAGACAATCCTGGCCTCGGATTGGCGCGGGATATCCGATCCGACCGGGTAGAATTCCCGCTCCTGGATCAGTCGCAGCAATCTGATCTGTGACGGCTCACTCAGGTCTCCGATCTCGTCAAGCAGGATCACGCCATTGGCAGCTTTGGCAACCAATCCGTCGCGCAGTTGGTCTGCTCCGGTAAAGGCTCCGCGTTTATGGCCGAAGAGGGTGTCCGAAAACATCGTGTCGTCCAGTCCTGCCAGGTTTACGGAAACCAACTCGCCTTTGCAGCCGCTCAGCCGGTGAATCGCACGGGAGACAAGTTCCTTGCCGGTCCCGGATTCACCGGTGATGAGGATTGGCTGGGGCGATTTTGCAATAACTTCAAGATACTGAAAGATTGACCGCATTTTGCGGCTGCGGGAAACAATCTCGCTGAATATGTCGGAATTATCCAGACGGTCTTCCACCAGCCGTTCCCGCAAGGCTGCGACCTGAACTGCTGTCTCCACACTTTCCAGGGCTTTATGCAGGGTGATCAGCAGACGGTCCTGGTCTACCGGTTTGACAAGATAATCAAAAGCGCCGGATTTCATGGATTCCACGGCCCGCTCCAATTCATAGGCGGCGGTGACGATGATGACCGGGACCTCCGGATAGAGTTCCCGGAGTTGCGGCAAAATCTCCATGCCGCTGACATGAGGCATAAAGAGGTCCAGTATTACGATATCAATGCCGCCGGAAGCCATTATCTCCAGCACACGACGGCTGTCTGATTCGGTCACAACGTTCTTTAGGCCGTTCATCTTAAGTAATGTGGCACAAGCCTTGAGGGTGCTGACCTCGTCGTCTACGATTAGTACGCACCCCGGATTAGTTGACAGCATCGTCTGCCTCGCTCTTTTCTGCTTTATTTTCGGGCGGTCCGGCTTTGGATAAACGAACAGTAAACGTTGTTCCCTGACCCTGTCTGGAACTGAACTCGATTGAACCGCCATGCTCCTTGACGATAGTGGAGCAGATGGCAAGACCCAGGCCGGTGCCGCCATGATTGAGCCTGGTGGTGAAAAACGGCTCCATCACCCGGTCGGAAATTTCGGGCGGGATGCCAACCCCTTCGTCAGAGACCCTGATCAGCAGTTGCCCGATTTCCGGGTCAAGCGCGGTTTCCACGGTGACGGTATGTTCCGGATCAGGGAGCGCCAGGAGCGCATTCTGGATCAGGTTGATGACGACCTGTTCCAGTTGCCGGGCGCTGCCTCTGGCCAGTGGCAGGTCTTCAGCGAGTTTCAGCGTGAATCTGTTAGTTGAGCTTGAAATCAGATGGCTAAGAATCGAGGTTGACAGCTGTACCACTGAATTTAGATCTGCAACTGAATTTCTGCTGGCGCGGTCATCCTGGCCGTAAGATTTCAGGTTGCCGACGATATCATTGATTCTGTGCGCCCCCTCCTGGATTCCGGCCAATGCTTCGGGCAGGAAAGCACGCGCTTCGCTCCACTTGGACTGGGCGACATTAAAGTCACCCTTGCTCCGGTAATACTCCTCGACCACAGGAACAATATCCTCCCAGGCACGTTTGATGATCCGGGTGTTCATCAGCAGGAAATTGTTCGGGTTGTTGATTTCGTGGGCCACGCTGCTGACCATTGTTCCCAGTGAAGTCATTCGGTTGGCCTGAATCAGCCTGGCCTGGATTTCCAGGGCCTGTTCTTCCAGGCGGACTCGCATCGTAATGTCGCGGAAGGTTGTGTAGATGGCTTCGAATCCCTGCAGGGAGATTTTTTTACCGTGGAAAGACAGATAGTGAATTTCTCCAGGTTCGAGAATGCACCTGAATTTTTCAATCACACCGGGAGAATCATCCCGGAGAATCTGCCCGATGGCTGCCGCAAGGTGATCACTCCCTTCCGGCGCGCACAAGGCTGGCAACCCGCCTTCCAAAATTTCCTCGCGCTGTTTTCTGAAGACCCTCTCGGCTGTGGGATTTACATCGAGAATAGCGTTGTCCTGCGGAGAAATCAGAATGATCGCATCCTCACTCTGTTCGAAAAGCTGACGGAAACGGTTTTCGCTTTCGCGCAATTCCTCGCGGGCTTTGAGCGTTTTCTGGTTTTCGACAGTCAGTTCAAAATAGGCCTTGTTCAACTCCGCCGTGCGTTCCTGTACTTTTTGTTCCAGTTGCTCCTGGTTGGTTTTCAGGTCGGTTTCGTTGCGCTTGTAATCGTTAAGCAGTCCGACCAGAGGCCTGAACAGGACGTAGTAGAGAATCGCGAAGAGAGTGACCGTCAGGGTTGTTGAATCCAGCAGAGTCGCCACGTTTTTCGGGAGTTGATATCTTTCCAGCAAGACCATGACGAGCGTTTCAATAACAAATATGCATAGGGCAAGAGTCAGCATCAGGCGCAAAGGTGAAAACACCAGCGTTCGGCGGTGACTTTCATTCAAAATCGCCCTGTTATTGACCGAGCCTTCATAGCTGTTTTTTTCAGAGTTCATGTCGTCCCGATCTCCATACCAATTTGCCGCGCATGGGGAAAAATGTTGTTCAAGGCGGCCTGTTTTCGCTGCGACCCCTGCCAACATTATATAGGTAGCAGATATATGTACAAGCCGTCCAGATGCCCGCAGCCACCAGCTTATACGGATTTGCTTGGTAGGTCGTTCCCATGATGAACGCAAAGCGGATAGCATAGTGACGCTATCAACAAATCAATCGATTCGCGTGAATAAACAGTATGTTAATGCTGTTGATAAAAGATGGCACAGATAGTGTACTAAGATCAACATTTATTATCGCGCACTTGTATCCGGATGGCGGGTGGCGGCATGAACAATTTTTCTTTTTACTCGGCAATTCTTGGTCTTTCGTCCAGTTGGCACATTTTTAATGTGACCCTGGACGGACGAAGCGGCGATGTTGTGCTCCACATCCGCGGCAGGCTGGAAGATAAATTCAAATGCCCCGGATGCGGTGAAGCCAGATTGCCGTCCGGAATCAGCAAAGGTACCTGGCTGCATGATAACCATCTTAACATCCGATTCTACATATCGGCTTTGGTGCCGGTTATCACCTGCGAATGTTGCGGTGAAATGAAGGTTGAGATCCCCTGGGGGAAATCCAGCACAAGTTGTGAAGAGTGTTCACAGATGGTTTCCCGGAGCGCTGTCTAGGGGCGGCAGGCCGTTTTTATCTGAGGTGACAGGGTGCCCGGCCGGTCAAAGCGAATCATGCACTCCATGCAGGCCTTCTTCCCGCCTTACAAGAAGTCCGGTTAATTGCGACCCGTTTCCGGGCAGTCGATTCCTTCAATTGATAAATTGTATGCATTGTGTACTCAATAGTGTACAAACAATACTCATCTCCCGTCACACACCCGCTTTTTATTTCCGCATAATGCAGAAAAAAAGTCGTTTAACTGTCTGAGATTAAAGACGAGAAGGTTGCTGAAGCTGGTACAGTTAAAGTGTGGCACATTTTGTGCTGATTAAAACGCTCCGTATCAACTGCGGGCGACACGCATAAAGAATAAAGTTCACAAGGGTTACCCATGAAAACAAACCGAAAACCAGAAAAACAGGGGCTTTACGATCCTCAATTCGAGCACGATGCCTGCGGCGTCGGCTTTGTTGCCAATATGAAGGGGGAAAAATCCCACGAGATCGTCAGCCAGGCGCTCGAAATTCTCGTCAAGCTTGATCATCGCGGCGCCTGCGGCTGTGAGCCGAACACCGGTGATGGCGCCGGCATTCTGATGCAGATGCCGGACAGCTTCCTCCGTTCGGTCTGCGCGCCGCTTGGAATCGAACTGCCCGAGCCGTTCCAATACGGTGTCGGCATGGTTTTTACCTCGCCCAAAGCACCCGAGCGCAACGCTGCCCGCCATATTCTGGAAAAGATCCTGGTTGAAGAAGGTGTCGAGCTTCTGGGATGGCGAAATGTGCCGACCGACAACTCCTCCCTGGGGCATACCGCCTGGGAAGGTGAGCCGATGGTGCGGCAGATGTTTCTGAAGCGCCCGCTTGAGTGCGCTGACGAACAGGCTTTCAGCCGCAAGCTCTATATCATCAACCAGCGTGCGACCAACGAAATACGACGGGCCGAAGTCGACGAACATTGGTACGTCAGCAGTCTTTCCACCCGTACGATCATCTACAAAGGGATGCTGATGCCGGTGCAGGTTGACCAGTATTACCCCGAGCTGCGCGACCCGGCCATGGAGAGCGCCATCGCATTGGTGCACTCCCGTTTCTCCACCAACACTTTCCCCAGCTGGGATCGTGCCCATCCCTACCATTTGATGGCCCATAACGGCGAGATCAATACCCTGCGCGGCAATGTCAACTGGATGAACTCCCGCCAGCACCTGCTGACCAGCCAGCTGTTCGGCGATGACATCAAAAAGCTTCTGCCGATCATCAACGAAAACGGTTCTGACTCGGCCATGTTCGACAATTGCCTGGAGCTGCTGGTCATGGGTGGTCGTTCTCTGCCGCATGCCATCGCCATGATGGTGCCGGAGCCTTGGGAAAACCATTCCAACATGAGCCCGGAGAAGCGCGCTTTTTACGAATATCACTCCTGTCTGATGGCACCCTGGGACGGACCGGCCGCGGTCTGCTTTACCGATGGACGCAGCATCGGAGCTGTTCTGGACCGGAATGGCCTGCGCCCTTCACGTTACTACATCACCAATGACGGTCTGGTCATAATGGCCTCCGAAGCCGGCGTTCTGCAGATCGAACCTGAGCGGATCCTGAGCAAGGGACGGCTCCAGCCGGGGCAGATGTTTCTGGTGGATACGGAGCAGGGACGTATCGTGCCTGACAAGGAGATCAAAGATGAGCTGGCGGCCGCCAACCCTTATGGAGAATGGCTGAAAGAACATCATATCGCATTGGAAGACCTTCCCGAAGCATCCGAAACTGTTCAGACGGATAGTGCCACACTTATCCAGCGTCAGCAGGCCTTCGGCTACACCTATGAAGACCAGCGCGTTGTGCTGGGGCCGATGGCCACCGACGGCATCCAGCCGCTCGGCTCAATGGGGACCGACACACCGCTGGCGGTACTCTCCAACCAGAATCAGCTGCTGTACAATTATTTCAAGCAGTTGTTCGCTCAGGTCACCAATCCTCCGATTGACCCGATCCGGGAAGAAATCGTCACCTCTACCCTCACACTGATCGGCTCGGAGGGAAGACTGCTGGAGCCGACGGCAATCAACGCCCAAAGAATCAAACTTCAAAATCCGATTCTCAGCAATCAGGAGCTGGAGAAGTTGCGTCAGATTGAGAGCCCCGGTTTTGGAGCCGCCACCCTGTCTCTGCTCTTTCCGGCAATGCGCGGCGCCGGAGCCATGGAGAAGGGGCTGGAAGCTCTTTTTGCCGCTGCCGATGTGGCGGTAGAGACCGGCAGCAATATCCTGATTCTTTCCGACCGCGGCGTGGATCGCGACAATGCGGCTATTCCGGCGTTGCTGGCGGTTTCAGGTCTGCATCACCACCTGGTCTGCAGCGGTACCCGTACCCTGGTTTCACTGGTGCTCGAATCGGGCGAACCGCGCGAAGTTCACCATTTTGCCGTGCTGCTCGGTTACGGCGTCAATGCTATCAATCCATATCTGGCCTTTGAATCGCTGGATGACATGATTCAGCAAGGTTTCCTTCCGGGAATCGACCACGCCAAGGCGGTCAAGAACTATATCAAGGCCTCCATCAAGGGCATTGTCAAAACCATGGCCAAGATGGGCATTTCCACCGTGCAGAGTTACCGCGGCGCGCAGATATTCGAAGCGCTCGGCCTGCATCAATCAGTGGTTGACCGTTACTTTGCCCTGACTCCTTCCCGGATTGGCGGGACTGATATCGACGGCATCGCACGGGAGTTGATGGAGCGTCACGCACGGGCTTACCCCGAGCGGGTTGCCCCCGAAGTGACACTGGCCCCGGGCGGCGTCTACCAGTGGCGCAAGGACGGCGAGGAGCATCAGTACAATCCTTTGACGATCACCTCGCTCCAGAAGGCTACCCGCACCGGAGATTACAATGAGTTCAAGACTTTCTCCTCATTGATTGACGAGCAGAGCGAGCGCCACTACACCCTGCGCGGCATGCTCCAGTTTAAAGAGAATATGCCTTCCGTGCCTTTGGATGAAGTCGAGCCGGTAGAAGAGCTGATGAAGCGCTTCAAAACCGGCGCCATGTCCTACGGTTCCATCAGTCAGGAGGCCCATGAGGCGCTGGCCATTGCCATGAACCGCATCGGCGGCAGATCCAATACCGGCGAAGGTGGCGAGGATCCGGAACGCTTTACCTGGACCAATGAACTGGGTGATTCCAAGAACAGCAATATCAAACAGGTGGCTTCCGGCCGCTTCGGCGTCACCAGCGATTATCTGACCAACGCCGGCGAGCTGCAGATCAAGCTGGCCCAGGGCGCCAAGCCGGGTGAAGGCGGAGAACTGCCCGGTCACAAGGTTTATCCCTGGATCGCCAAAACCCGCCACACCACACCGGGGGTCGGCCTGGTCTCGCCACCGCCGCACCACGATATCTACTCCATCGAGGATCTGGCCGAACTGATCCACGATTTGAAAAACGCCAATCGCCGGGCCCGTGTCAGCGTCAAGCTGGTATCGGAAGTCGGTGTCGGCACGATTGCCGCCGGTGTCGCCAAGGCCCATGCCGATGTGGTCCTGATCAGCGGCTACGATGGCGGTACCGGAGCATCTCCGATCTCCAGCATCAAGCACGCCGGACTCCCCTGGGAGCTTGGTTTGGCCGAAACGCACCAGACCCTGCTGCTGAACAACCTGCGCAGCCGGATCATCATCGAAGCCGACGGTCAACTGAAGACCGGACGCGATGTTGCCATCGCCGCCCTGCTGGGCGCCGAGGAATTCGGTTTTGCGACTGCACCGCTGGTGACACTGGGTTGTGTCATGATGCGCGTTTGCCAAAGCAACACCTGTCCGACCGGCGTGGCTACCCAGGACCCGAAGCTGCGCAAAAACTTCACCGGCAAGCCGGAATACGTTGTCAACTTCATGCGCTTTGTGGCAGAGGAACTACGTGAAATCATGGCGCAACTAGGTTTCCGCACCCTGAATGAAATGGTCGGGCGTTGCGATGTGTTGGAGTCCAACAAGGCCATTGATCATTGGAAAGCCCAGGGGCTGGATTTCTCAAAAATATTGTATCAGCCGAAGGTTGCGCTGAATGTGGGTCATTACTGTACTGAAGAGCAGGATCACGGCCTGGAGAAATCGATCGACATGACCAGGCTGCTGGAACTTTGCCAGCCAGCTATCGAGCGCGGTGAAAAGGTCGTCGGAGAACTGCCGATCACCAACGTTGATCGGGTGGTGGGGACCATCGTGGGGAATGAAATCACCCGCAGCCACGGAGCCATGGGGCTGCCGGAAGATACGGTCAGCCTGACCTTCAACGGCTCTGCCGGTCAGAGCTTTGGCGCGTTCATACCACGAGGCATTACCCTGAAGCTGTCCGGCGATGCCAACGACTATCTGGGCAAAGGGTTGAGCGGCGGCAAGATCGTTGTCTATCCGCCGAAGGGGTCAATCTTCAAAGCCGAAGAGAACATCATTGCCGGCAACGTGGCTTTCTACGGCGCCACCAGCGGAACGGCCTATATCCGCGGCATGGCCGGCGAGCGTTTCTGCGTTCGCAACTCCGGTGTAAACGCGGTTGTCGAAGGGGTCGGCGATCATGGTTGTGAATACATGACCGGCGGCACCATCGTAATCCTCGGCCAGACCGGCCGAAACTTTGCTGCCGGAATGAGCGGCGGCGTCGCCTATGTCCTCGACCAGGATGGCGATTTTGCCAGCCGTTGCAACACTGAAATGGTCGGTTTGGAAAAGCTTGATGACGCCGACCGTGCTCTTGTCAAGCTCATGGTTGAAAAACATTCCGAAAGCACCGGCAGTTCACTGGCCGAGACGATCCTTGGCAACTGGGATGGTTATCAGTCGCGTTTCGTGAAAGTCATGCCGATGGATTACAAGCGCGTTCTGCAGGCTCTCGAAAGGGCGCAGGCGGCCGGTCTCAGTGGCGACGATGCTTTGGCGGCTGCTTTTGAGGAAAACTCTCATATGGGCGATCATTGATCGTAGCCTGATAGCAACACTCGACCAATAAATTTAATTTTACTTAGCTGCAACAAGATAGGGAAACGATCATGGGAAAACTTACTGGATTCATGGAATATACTCGCGAAGTGCCGGCTGACCGGTCACCTCTGGAGCGTATCAACGACTGGAACGAATTCCATCTGCATATGCCGGATGACGCTCTTCGCACCCAGGGCGCCCGCTGCATGGATTGCGGCGTACCGTTCTGCCATAGCGGTGTGCTGATCAGCGGCATGGCCAGTGGCTGCCCGATCAGCAACCTGATCCCGGAATGGAATGACCTGGTCTATCGCAATCTTTGGCCACAGGCGCTGGAAAGACTGCACAAAACCAACAACTTCCCGGAGTTCACCGGACGTGTCTGCCCGGCACCCTGCGAAGGTTCCTGTACTCTGGCCAGCATTGATCCGGCCGTTACGATCAAGAACATCGAAGTCAGCATCGTTGAGCGCGGCTTTGAGAAGGGCTGGATCGTGCCTGCTCCGCCTGCTGTGCGCACCGGCAAGAAGGTTGCTGTGGTCGGTTCCGGCCCTGCCGGTCTTTCCGCCGCCGCCCAGCTCAACAAGGCTGGCCACAGCGTGACGGTTTTTGAGCGGGCCGATCTGCCGGGGGGGCTGCTGATGTACGGCATACCCAACATGAAGCTGGACAAGCGTCAGGTTGTGCTGCGCCGGATCAGGCTGATGGAAGAGGAAGGGATCGTTTTCGTCTGCAATACCGAGGTTGGCGGCAGTCAGTTCCCGGTGGAAAGGCTGCAGAGCGAATTTGATGCCGTAATCGTGACCACCGGCGCTACCCTGCCGCGTGATCTGCCGATTGAGGGGCGCGGCCTGAAAGGAATCCATTTTGCGATGGAGTTTCTGACTGCCAATACCAAGGCTCTGCTGGATGGCAGTGATGACTTCATCACCGCCAAGGGGAAGGATGTCGTGATCATAGGGGGCGGCGACACCGGCACCGACTGCGTCGGTACATCTCTCCGTCACATCTGCAACAGTGTCACCCAGTTGGAAATAATGCCCCGTTCGCCGGATGAGCGGGCCGCCGATAACCCCTGGCCGGAGTGGCCCAAAACCCACAAGGTCGATTACGGCCAGGAAGAAGCTGCCGCCAGATTCGGCTCCGACCCGCGGGTCTACCTGACAACCGCCACCCGCTTCGAAGGTGACCAGGATGGCGCCGTCAAGGCCGTTCATACAGTTGAAGTCGCCTGGACAAAGAATGATAAAGGGCAGTTCATTCCGCAGCCGGTTCCGGGTACGGAGCAGGTTCGTCCGGCACAGCTGGTGCTGCTGGCAATGGGTTTTCTGGGGCCAGAGCAAAGCCTGATAAACTCAATGGAGCTGGAACAGGATCAGCGCAGCAACATCAAAGCTGAATTCGAAAGCTACAGCACCAATATTCCGGGCGTTTTTGCCGCCGGCGATTGCCGTCGCGGTCAGAGTCTGGTGGTGTGGGCTTTCAATGAAGGTCGCGGAGCGGCGCGCGAGTGTGATCGTTACCTGATGGGGAGCAGTGAGCTGCCGTAGATGTGACTGATCAAATTCTGACTTACTGAAAAAGCCCGGCCATAAGTCGGGCTTTTTTGCGTAAAAACATAGCCCGCTATTAGAGCCGGATTAACGGTGTTATGGTGTTGAGCGGTGGTTAGCGCAGGAAAGTATGTTAATTAAGGTATCAGAAATACATGGGTAATGTGGTTATGGGTGCCGAGTCGATGTTTGCTGATACATGATGCTAATCAGTTATTGACATAAAATAAAATATCGTTATTATTAGGCGTCAATAATGGTGCGTGCCAAGCTCTGGTCTGCCTAACCCACACAAAAAAGGAGAGTTGTATGAAACGATTGCTTAAACTGGCTGCCCTGGTCACATTGCTCTTATCCATCACTGCACCTGTCTTCGCCGGCAGCTTTGGCACGGCCGATGAAGCCAAGGCCATGCTTGAGAAAGCGGTCGCCGCTATCAAGGCTAATAAGGCCGAGGCGCTGGCCCAATTTGCAAAGGGCGAGGGTGGATTCAAGGATCGTGATCTCTACCCGTTCTGCGGCGGTCCCGACGGGAACTTCACCGCCCATCCCAGCCTTGTGGGCAAGAGCCTCAAAGGGTTGAAGGATAAGGCCGGTAAGGCGCTGGGGGAGGATATCTACGCAACTGCCAAGGAAGGTTCCATCGGTGAAGTGTCTTACATGTGGCCGCGTCCGGGCAGTACCGACCCGGTCCAGAAGGTTTCTTTTGTCACAAAAGTTGATGATCAGGTCTGCGCGGTAGGCTATTACAAGTAGCTACGATCAGGCACAGTCAAAAGGGAGGGCCCGCATCCGCGAGCCCTCCCTTTTTTTATCCTTTAATCTCACCCTTGATCCCGATCGTCACTTCCTTGTAAGGAATCTGCTTGCCGCTGGCGGCCAGGGCCTGGCGGGCGGCAACTGCTATGCCTCCGCAGCAGGGCACTTCCATCTTCAGCACGGTGATGCTTTTGACATCCGATTTGCTGAAAAGCTCGGTCAGTTTCTGCTGATAGAAGTTGTTGTCATCCAGCTTGGGGCAGCCCATCACAACCGCTTTACCCTTCAAAAAATCCTCATGGTAACCGGCGTAGGCCACCGGTACGCAGTCGGCGGTGATCAACAGGTCCGTGCCCTGGAAATAGGGTGCCGTTGTGGAAACCAAGTGGAGCTGCACCGGCCACTGGGCCAGTTGACTCTGTTGACTGCCTGCTGCAACTGAAGGCGCTGAATCCTGCGGCCGCTCGAAACTCATGGCACGCGAGCCGGGGCAGCCGCCGCCGTGATTATGAGCTGTCGGTTGCGGAACATGAACCGGAGCAGGTTTGCCCTGAGCCGCCAGATGCTTCTCCACTGCCGCTTCATCGAACTCATCCGCTTCACGTTCTTCCACAGTGATGGCGTCTCTCGGGCATTCACCCAGGCAGGCGCCCAGGCCGTCACAAAGGTTGTCGGCCGATAGTACGGCTTTGCCGTTAATCATTTTGATAGCGCCCTCGGCGCAGGATGGCACGCACAATCCGCAGCCGTCACATTTGTCCTGATCAATTTTTACGATTTTTCTGAGCATTTGGTGATCTCCTTGATTTGTCTCTGATATTTAGACTCAATCTGGTTTAGAAAAAATAATGCCAAACATAATCCAGTCGTCCGCACATCATCAGCTTGCGGCCGGAATAGGACATGATCTCGCGGACTTTTTCACGCTGCTCCTTGCTGTAGCAATGGATGCGGCAATGTTTGCAGCTCGGTTTCTCAGCTTCCAGCGGGCATTTGACACGTTTGCTGACGGCATACTCCATGAAGGAGGCACATTCGCTGCACAGTCTGCGTTGACCCAGATCTTCCGGCAGCAGAAATGGTGACCGCGAGATGTCGCCATGTTTGCCGTTGCAGTACACTTCGACGAACTTGCCGATCAACCTTATATCTTTTTTTTGATGCTTCGTAAGTGCTTCCATGGTTGCGATCATGCCTTGTTTCCCAATATCTTACATGACTAAGGTCAAATTATCAGCTTTCCTTTGCTCATTAGGGGCAAGGAGTTTATTTTATGCCGGTTAAAACTGCAATCGTGACAATTTGGAGTTCATTTATTTTTTATGAAATGTATCAGGAGGAGTGACAGGATGCATCCCGATTATAATGGCAGTAACGGATTTCCCCGATGGTATCGTTCATTGCAGTTGCTGTTGATAGCAGTTGTCATGATGGCCAGTGTTTCACCGGCGCTGGCCGTTGATTTAAGTTACACCTTTGGAGGAGATGCCGTCTGGTTTACCCAGAGCGCCACCACTCACGGCGGCACAAATGCCTACCAGAGCGGGGCTGTCAGCAACAGTCAATCCAGCTGGATGGAGACCACGGTCACCGGGCCGGGTGCAATCAGGTTCTGGTGGAAGGTTTCGTCCGAGTCGTGCTGTGATCCACTCCGGTTCAGCATTGACGGAACATCGCAGGATGACATACGAGGAGAAGTCGGCTGGCAGTCACGGGCCTTTGCCGTTCCTGCCGGAAGTCACGCTCTGCGCTGGAGCTATTCCACCGACGGCTCCGTACTCAGTGGTTCGAACGCCGGATGGGTTGATCAGATCAGCTATACACCGGGCAGCAACATTGATGTGACTTCGCCGGTCACCAGTGCCACACCGGCGGCAGGCATCTATGCTACCAGCCAGAGTGTTGCTCTGGCCTGCGTGGATAATGCCGGTTGCACAGGGACTTATTATTGCCTCGGAAGCAACTGCAACCCGACCACACCCTATTCCGGCCCGATCACCGTCTCAACGGCAGCTGATCTTCGTTTCTTTTCGACAGATGCTGCCGGAAACAACGAACTTGTGAAAACGGCAAGCTATACCTTTGACACCACTCCACCCGTTACCAATTCCAATCCCGGTGCAGGCACCTATTCCGGCTCCCGCTACGTGACTTTGTACTGCGGCGACAGCGGCACGGGGTGCGCGTCGACCTATTACTGTCTCGGCAGTGGCTGCACCCCCTCCACACTCTACAGTTCGCCTGTTCAGATCACTTCTGCCAGTGACCTCAGATACTACTCAACCGATCGGTCCGGCAACCGTGAGGGTATCAGGACCAGCTCCTACATCATTACGCCTGACACCACTCCGCCGACTACAACACCGAGTTACCCAAGCGGCGTTTACCGTGATCCGTATGTATATTTATCCTGCAGTGACGGCAACGGCAGCGGTTGTGCGGCTACCTATTACTGCCTGGGAACAGGCTGTACCCCAAGCCTCAGTTTTACCGGCTTTCTAAACATCAGCTCTTCCACCGATTTGCGCTATTACTCACAGGATAATTCCGGAAACAGCGAGTCTGTAAAAACCGTATCATACATAATCGACACGACCCCACCTGTAACAAGCGTAACGCCCAGGGGAGGTATTTATTCATCACCCCAGAGCGCTAGCCTTGTCTGCAGCGATGGTTCCGGAAGCGGTTGTTCAGCAACCTATTACTGCCTCGGGAAGGGGTGCTCGCCAAATGTCGCATATAACGGGACCATAAGTATCTCTTCTTCCACCGATCTGAATTATTATTCAAGGGACTCTGCTTATAACCAGGAGCTGACAAAGAGCGAACGCTTTACGATCCTGACCGCTCCTCCGGCGACCATCAGAGTCCCGAAAGATCGCGTTACGATACAAGAGGCCATCGATGCGGCCAGGGATGGTGATACTGTACTGGTTGCGCCAGGCACCTACATGGAGAACATCAACTTCAGGGGCAAGGTCATCACGGTGGTAAGCAGTGGCGGGGCAGATAATACGATTATTGATGGCAATAACACGGGAACGGTGGTCACTTTCACTTCTGGTGAAGTGCGAAGCACGGTCTTGGACGGTTTTACCATAAGGAATGGAAACGCGGGAGCGGGGGGGCTGAGCAATGGTTATGGAGGAGGAATCTATATCTCTTACGCCTCACCGACGATAATCAATAACAGGATATCTGCCAATACGGCGAGTTGGGGAGCTGGTATTTATGAAGGTTTCGGCTCACCGCTCATTCAAGGCAATATCATCACTAATAATGTCAGTAATAGTTATGGAGGCGGTATCAGTATCGGCGGCGCCGCCGCTGCTGAAATAGTTGGCAATATAATTTCAAACAACCGCGGCGTAGACGGTGGCGGCATCAGCATGTGGGCTGCGGGTGTCCCGATCATCAAAGATAATACCATCAGGGACAATGTGGCCTCCGGCTCGGGTGGCGGAATCACCATGGTCAACTGGTCTGATGCCACAATTATCCAGAATGTTTTCATAAACAACGTGGCGAACACGGGGAGTGCTATCCATTGGCTTGCCCCTTCCGGCAGCAGTGGCCCATTTCTGGCAAATAACACCATTGTCGATGCCAGCAGCTCTCAAGGCTCAGTCATCTATGCCGATGGCTACGATGCCAACGCAATCCTGGTCAATAATATTATCGCTGCCACTGGGAACAGGACCGCTGTTTACTGCGGTAATCTTAACGACATCAACCCACCTAAATTCAGCAATAATGTGGTGTATTCCCGTTCTGGCGATGCCTATGGCGGCTACTGCGCCGACCAGAACGGCATCAACGGCAACATCACCTCCGACCCCCAACTGAACAGCGCATCATTCGGTTACTACGGATTGCGGGCCGGATCTCCTGCCATCGATGCGGGCGACAACAATGTCCCCAATCTTCCCGCCACAGACCTGAACGGAATTTCCCGTTCCATAGCGGGCTTGTCTCAGGGAGTCGCCCGGGTTGATGTCGGCGCCTATGAATATGACCCGGCTGAACCCAGGGCAACTCTGGGAAATCTTCCGGGCGGCGTCACCCGAGAGACATCTGTATCGATTACCGTCGGCGGGGCGGGAATCATTTCTTATCGCTATGCGCTGGATGGCGGCCCGTTCAGCACTACTGACACTCCGGTTGCCACCCCGATTGTTTTGACCGGAGTGGCGGGCGGTACACATGCCGTTGCTGTGATCGGCAGGAGCCTGACACGGCTGCAGTCGGTCAGCTCGGCCACGGTTGCCGAGTGGACGATTGATACCGCCCCTCCGGTGACCACGGTCAGTCCGGCCGGTGGCAGTTATACTGCGCCGCAGGCCGTGACCCTGGCCTGTAATGACGGCTCCGGCAGCGGCTGTGCTGCTACCTTCTACTGCCTTGGCGGCGGCTGCACGCCCGATACACCCTACAGCGGCCCCATTGCTGTCACCTCCACATCCGGTCTGCGCTATTTTTCGAGGGATCTGTTTGGCAATCAGGAAGCAATCAAGACGGCAAGCTACACTTTTTCGGGTACTGTTTCAGGGCGGGTAACCGACAGCGGGACCGGTAACGGGATCCAGAATGTAAATGTCAACGTTTTCAACGTCGCCACCGGTTTGTGGGCAGGCTATGCTTACACGGACAGTTCCGGCGCCTACCGTATTTCCGGGCTGCCGACCGGGAATTACAAGCTCAGTTTTTCCGCCAGTGACTACATTAATCAGTGGTTAGGTGGTAAGCCTAACCCGCCGGTCACCACCTCGACTGCTCTTCCCGATGCAACCAATGTTGCGGTGACAGCCCCCAACACTACGGCCGGCATCAACATGGCGATGCTAAAAGGTGGCAAGATTATCGGGACCGTCACCGACAAGTTGACCGGAACCGCTCTTTGGAACGTTAATGTAAGTGTCTATGACGCAGCCACCGGTGCTTGGGCAGGGTCTGGCTATACTGATAATTTGGGAGGGTACAGTATCAGCGGGCTTGCCAGCGGAGGTTATAAGATCAGATTTTCCAGTTATTCCAACACCGGTTATGTCGCGCAATGGTACGGCAACAAGAACCTGCAGAGTACAGCGACTATTGTGAACGTAATTGCGCCGGAGACAGTTACCGGCATTAATGCCGCCCTGGAAATGGGAGCCATTATTACCGGCACGGTCACCGACAAGGTTAGCGGCGCTCCCATTCAGGGCATCTTAGTTAATGCTGTTAGCTCTGACTCAGGAATGTTTGCCGGATATGGTTACTCGGATAGTTCCGGCGCCTACAGGGTCACAGGACTGGCGAGCGGCAATTACAAGCTGCAATTTTCCGGTAACGGGTACGTCAGCCAGTGGTTTGACGACAAGGCTGGACAGACTTTGGCCACCACTGTTTCCATAACCGCTCCCAATACCGTGGCCGATATAAATGTTCTGCTGACCAGAGGCGGAAGCATCTCCGGCACTATTTCAGATCGTATCAGCGGTGTCGGCATCGTGTCCGTGAATCTGTCCGTCATTGACCGCAGCAGCGGAGAGTGGTTAGGTGGCGGTACTTCTGACAGTAATGGCAATTATACGATTACCGGTCTGGCTAGCGGTTCCTACAGCCTGAGAATTTATCCAGCTTATGGCTCAGGCTACCTGGAAAAGTGGTACGGCGGCCAGGATGGATACCTGTGTGCCGATTCAGTGACTGTAACCGCACCAAATGCAACCACCGGCATCGATGCCTTGCTGGATATGGGTGGAAGCGTATCCGGCCGGGTGACCGACGCCGTCACCGGTGCGGGTATTCCCGGGCTCAGAATCTACTTGTTTAACATCGCATCCCAAAGCATCAACCCATACAACACCGCCATAGATGCAACCGGAGCATACACTATCAGCGGAGTGCCGGGCGGCGAATACTCGCTTTACTTAAGCGCACCCGGTTATATCGGTAGTTTCGGCTCCACTGTCGTCAGGATAACCGCGCCAGCACTTCTTACCGGTGTTGACGGCACGCTGGTAAAAGGGGGAGGGATAAGCGGAAGAATTACCGACAGCAGCGCAGGAAATGGAGTCGGCGGAGTTATGGTCCGGGCCATGGATATTCTGACGCGGTCCACGCTCGGTTCAACTACCAGCGACTACAACGGCAACTACACCATCGACGGCCTGCCAAACGGCAGCTATTCGCTTTACTACGACGGAGGCGATGTCGGCCTCGGTAATCCGGCCCGTTCCGGACTCTTAAGCCGAATGGAAGCAGAAGTATCAGCTACACCCGTTCCGATAACTGCGGTGCCAACCACCCCTTACGCCGATTTGACGACAACAACGCCGACTCCGTTTGTTCCGCTTTCCCGTAACGGTTTTTCAACTCAAATCATCTCGGTATCGCCCATTTACTCTGCAACAACCGGCACGCCGGTTCCGCTTGCCCATCCGGTTTCGGTTGTCGCTCCCCGGATAACAAGCGGGGTTGACTTTTATTTTGTCCGGATGGGGAGCATTTCCGGCCGAGTGACCGACAATATCAGCGGAGAGCCGATCAACAACGTCTTCGTCAGCGCAATTGACAACATTACCGGAACACGGACGGTGAGTGCCTTTTCCGGAAGCGACGGCATTTACAGGATCAGCGGAGTGCCGAGCGGAACATACCGGGTTCAGTACTCCGCTTCAAACTCTGCAAACGGCGGTTATTTGAGCAAATGGTACGGCAGTAACAATACTCCCGCTGTGCCGGGTGTGGTTACGGTTCTGGCGCCGGAAGTCACGACCGGAATTGACGCACAACTGGCGAGGGGGGGCGGCATTAGCGGGTTGATCTCGGTAAACAGCTGCCCCGCGCCGCAACAGGTCAATATCAGGGCTTATGATGCCGCAAGTGGCAATCTGGTTGGCCAAGCCTGGGTCAGTACCGGTTATTCCGCCCGTTTTACAATCCTGGCACTGCCGGCCGGGAGTTATATACTGTCAATTATCCCCGCCGAGACCGGTTTTGTCCGCCAGTGGTACCCAAACAAAGTTGAAGCGGCCAGCGCCGAGCCGATTACGGTGACATCCGGTAATATCACCAGCGGCATTAATGTGACGTTGGCAGCCGGAGGCGGCAGCATTTCCGGCAAGGTTTCCGGGGTGGGCGGCTGTAGCCTGATTCCAGCATCAGTCAAGCTTTATGACTGGTATTCGGGCGCTCTGGTAGCGGATACAATGACGAACCATGATGGGAGCTTTCAGCTGGCAGGTCTCCCGGGTTCCAGTTACAAACTCCTGTTTACCGTGAATCAACTCGATCGCTGGTACCGGGTTGCGGGCGATACCGCTCAAGCTTCGCCGATTGTGGTCAGCGGCGGCACCGCTGTTACCGGCATTAATCTGGTCGAGGGTTGCTCATCCGACCTGCTTCCATTGACTTTGATGGACGCGCTACGGGCGTTAAGGGTAGCCGTGGGTCTGGAACCTGTCACGCAAGAGATCTTGACTCGCAGTGATCTGGCACCGGTGATCAATGGTGTGTCGAGGCCGGATGGTAAAATAGACATTGGCGATGCTATTGCGATTTTGATGAAAATTACCAGTGTCCCCGCCGTCACAGCGCCATAATTGGGGGTTGCGCCGGTTATTTGGGAGACAGGGCTGAGAGGCCCTGTATTTGCCACAAGATTGTTTACGGCAATCAGTGCGGCTTTTCCTTTGTGCATGAAAGCGGATTGCAACCTGGCGGGACGCTGTTATCTATTTATTGGGTGAATTAGATAAATAGACGACAGCGTCCCTCTGGTGCCCATTTAAAACACACAATGGAGGAGTAATGTCAAAAGACGACAATGACGAAACTGAAAATGCGGGACAGATTTATTTGATTTGTTGTTCATTAAAAATGAATATGCTATTGCCTGCTTATGCCAAGAACTGCACGCCTCGTAATCCCGGATCATCCACACCATATTATTCATCGAGGACATAACCGTCAGCCGGTTTTCATGTCAGACGATGACTATCGATATTACCTGGATAACCTTTTAGAATGGAAAACCAAACTGAAATGCAAATTATATGCTTATTGTCTGATGACAAACCATGTCCATCTCATACTTGACCCTGGCGAGAGTGAGTTGAATCTGGCAAAACTTATGAAGCGTGTAGCCGGCCGTCAGACCCGTTACGTTAATAAACTGGAAAAACGGACCGGGACTCTCTGGGAAGGCAGATATAAATCAAGTCCCATCAGCGCGGACAGTTATCTGATGGCGTGCAGTCGATATATTGAATTGAATCCAGTGCGAGCGTGTCTTGTTGATCACCCTGGCAGTTATCGCTGGTCCAGCTATGCAGAGAAAACCGGTAAAGAGCCCAAATTGATTGATGAAGATCCATTCTATCGTGGGTTAAGCTACGATGCAGAAAAACGGAATGTGAAATACGCAGAGTGGGTATTATCGTCAATTCCAGAAGGAGAATGGGAACTAATCCGCTCAGCGACACAGAGAGGGCAATTAACAGGAGAAAGCAAATTTTATGATCAAGTGGCAGAGAGGTTGGGACAGAGGATCGAAGCAAGGAAACCTGGACGTCCGAGAAAAGATGCAAAATAAATCTGTCCCGCATTTTCCGAGAAAAGATGCAAAATAAATCTGTCCCGCATTCTCCACCGCATTCTCCTTGTCCCGCATTCTCCTGTCCCGCATTCTCCCATTTTCTAACCCGCATTTTCTAACCGCCTGTCCATGACGTAAATCAACCTGCCGGCCTCTTGATTAAATCCATTATGGTGCATGACCCAGATCAATTATTTCAGCTTTTCCTTTGCGCATAAAACCGGATTGAGATACATTTCAGGGGCATGGAATCTGCCGCGCGAGGAATATCATGATTTCTAAAGCCGTTTCATTCGTAGCCAAATCCGGAACAGGCAAAACCACTCTTCTGGAGAAGGTTATTGCCGAGCTCAAGTTGCGCGGCTACCGCGTGGGGGTTATCAAGCATGATGCCCACCAATTTGAAATCGATCACCCCGGCAAGGACAGCCACCGCCTGACCGCCGCCGGCGCCGATACGATGCTGATTTCGTCTCCGGAAAAACTGGCGATTGTGAAAAAGCATGCCGAGTCACCGCCGATTGAGGAGCTGATCGCCACCTATTTTGGCGACATGGATCTGATTCTGACCGAAGGTTTCAAAAAGAGCGGCCTGCCCAAGATCGAGGTGCACCGCAAGGAGCGCAGCGCTACGCTGCTTTGCCGTGGCGAACAGCACGATCCGTCTCTGCTGGCTGTTGCCAGCGATGTGCCTTTGGAGCTGGACGTGCCGGTGCTGGATCTTAATGATCCGGCCAAGGTGGCTGATTTCGTGGAGAAAAATATTATTCATGCAGCTGACTGACTCCATCGGGAGAAACATAAATTATCTGCGCCTGTCGGTCACTGACCGCTGCAATATGCGCTGTTTTTACTGTATGCCCAAAGAGGGCATCGTAAAAAAAGGGCACGAGTCGGTGCTTTCCTACGAGGAACTGCAGCTGATTGCCGAAGCGGCGGTCGAGTTGGGGATCGAGAAAATCCGTATCACCGGCGGCGAGCCGCTGGTGCGCTCCGGGATTGTCGGATTTCTGGGAAGGCTGGCCGGGATCAGGGGCTTGCGACACCTGGCCCTGACTACCAATGGCCTGCTGCTGGATGATATGGCCGCTGACCTGTATAGAGTTGGAGTGCAGCGCCTGAATGTCAGCCTTGATTCTCTCAACCCGCAGACTTTCAGCGATGTTACCCGCGGTGGAGAGTTGAAACGTGTGCTGGCTGGGCTGGATGCCGCCGAGAAGGCCGGTTTTCCGCCTCCCAAGATCAACGTGGTCATTATGCGCGGAGTCAACGACGCCGAAATACTCGACTTCGCCGAGATGACCCGTCGGCGCGGCAATTCGGTGCGTTTTATCGAATATATGCCGGTTGTCAAAGAGGATGGCTGGCAGCGCTACTGTATCTCCGGCGACGAAATCCTGCAGCGTATCGCCGAGCGCTACGCACTGGAACAGATCGACAAGGGAAAGTACGCCGGACCGTCACGAGATTTCAGAATCTCCGGCGCATTGGGGAGTATCGGCATCATCACAGCTGTTTCCGGACACTTCTGCAGCGAATGTAACCGCATCCGTGTTACCTCCACCGGCCAGGCCAAGGGATGTCTGTTTTCGGACGAGAAAACGGATCTGCTCCCTTTTCTGCGTCCTCCTGATCATGAAAAATTGTCACAGGCTCTGCGCGGCATTGTTTCCAGCAAACCGGAGCGACATGGAATCTCCTGCGACGGATACGCGCACCAGAATTTTACGATGGCACAAGTAGGGGGATAATTTAAATGGCAACTGTGGAAGCTGTTTGCATCAGCGAAAATAAAGGGGAACGCAAGAAGCCGGTCGATGCGGTGGAGATGCGGGAAAATCATGGCATTGTCGGTGACGGCCATGCCGGTGAATGGCATCGTCAGGTCAGTCTGCTGGCCACCGAGAGCATTGAGAAGATGCGCAAGCTGGGGCTGGATGTTACCGCCGGAGATTTTGCCGAGAATATCACCACCAGCGGCATTGATCTCGTCTCGCTGCCGCTCGGCTCACGCCTGCAGGTCGGGCAGGCGCTGCTGGAAGTGACCCAGATCGGCAAGGAGTGTCATACCCGCTGTGCTATTTACTATCAGGCTGGCGATTGCGTTATGCCCAAAGAGGGGATTTTTGCCAAGGTTATCAGTGGCGGAATCGTCAAGCCCGCCGATCAGATCCAGCTGGTATCTCCTTGATTTCAGCCGTTTTAAAATAAACATGTAACCTTGCCGCCCCTCGACAAAATGCCGTTCAGGGGCGGTTCGCACATGATCAACCCGCCCGCGGGGATCAGGATGAACCTATCAAAGACCTTTCCCGGCTAATTCCATATCTGACAGCCCTGCGCGGGCGATACGCCGCCGGAGCGCTTTTTCTGCTGCTGACCAATGCCTTTGCCCTGTTGATACCCTGGTTCATGAAGCTGGCGGTGGAGGCTTTGCAGCATCCGTTGACAGCCCGTCTCTCTCCCGAGTTATGCGCCTCCGCAATTGCCCTGCTGGCGCTGGTCCATTGTGTAACCCGCATCTTTTCCCGCACCCTGATTTTAAATGCCGCCCGCATCATAGAATTCCGCATCCGTGACGATCTTTTCCGACGGCTGATGCAGCTTGATCTGGGCTATTTTTCCACCAGCCGGAGCGGCGATATTCTCTCGCGATTTTCCAACGACTTGACCAATGTGCGCATGCTGGCCGGATTCGGCGCGATGAGCGGGATCAATACGCTGATCATTTATACCGCTGCCGTGACGATGATGCTGAAGATCCATCCCTGGCTGACCTTCTGGGCAATACTGCCGTTTCCACTGATGGTCCTGACCGTGAAAAAAGTCAGTCATCGGCTGTTTCGCCGTTCGCTGCTGGCGCAGGAAGAGCTGGCGCGTCTTTCCAGCCAGGCCGAAGAAACGGTTTCGGCGGTACGGCTGATCAAGTCCTACTGCCGTGAAGAGCATTTTCAGGGGGAGTTCGGGAAAACTGCCCAAAATTACCTGCGGCATAATCTGAAGCTGGCGCGGCTGCGCGGCCTGATCATACCGGTCATGGCGGCCGCCACCGGTTCGGGAACCTTGATCGTCCTGTTTATGGGGGGTCGTCTGGTCATAGGTGGTGTCATCACGCTTGGCGATTTTGTGGCATTCAGCGGTTACCTGGCGATGCTGGTCTGGCCGACAGCCGTCATGGGTTGGCTTCTGACCCTGGGACAGCGTGGCGCCGCCTCCATGTCGCGTTTATGCGGCATACTGGAGGCTGAAGCGGTGGTGGCCGACGGCCCAGCTTCGAAGCCGGTCGAAGGGTTGAAATCCGGCATCGAGTTCCGCAACCTTTCCTTCAGCTATGGCGATAAACGGATTCTGGATGGCTTGTCCCTGCGGATCAGGGCCGGAGAAACGGTTGGGATTACCGGGGAGGTCGGCAGCGGCAAAACTACGCTATTGCGTCTGGTGCCGAGGCTGCTCCCGGCGGCCGACGGAGAGCTGCTGATTGATGGCCGGGATATAAATACGATCACAATTGCCAGCCTGCGTCGCTTGATCGGCTTTGTCCCACAGGAGGCTTTTCTCTTTTCGCGCACGATTGCGGAAAACATTTCCTATGGGCTGGATGGCGGGCAGGATCACGATGCTTTGGAAAAAACGGCCCGTCAGGCCGGATTTCTGGAGGATGTCGAGGGGTTTCCAAACAGCTTTGATACCCAGGTGGGAGAGAAGGGGGTCACGCTTTCGGGGGGACAGAAGCAGCGTCTGGCGATTGCCAGAGCCGTCGCCAGCGATCCGCCAATCCTGCTGCTGGATGATCCTCTTTCAGCGGTGGATGCCGGACGCGAAGAGGAAATCCTCAACGAGCTGGGACGATTCTACAGCGGCAGGACTGTGCTGATCGTTTCTCAGCGGGTTTCGGCATTTCGTGATTGCGACCGGGTGATTGTCCTCAAGGATGGCAGGATTGCCGAGCAGGGAACACCCGCAGAGTTGTTATCTCGGGAGGGTATTTATGCCCGAATGTGCCAGATGCACCAGCTGCAGGACGAGCTGGGAGGCGGGTGTTGAAAAGTTGAAAAGCAATCTGTTTTAGAACGGGTAGCCAAGGCCGACGAAGATGGCCGGGCCGTCTTTTCCGATTCCCAGATCAACCCGCCCGACAATATTGGGGCGTACAATCGCCCGGAAACCAATTCCGGGGTTGAACTCAAAATTGTTGCTGCTGGCTTTGTCCAGTGACTCCATTACCGCCCCCAGGTCAATGAACGGTGCTACTTCCCAGTCAGCGGTCACATTGAATACTTCCCAGCGGAACAATCTGATGCGCTCTTCCAGATTGCAGAGGAAGAAGCTGTTGTCGATGAAGCGGTTGCGTCCGTAGCCGCGTAAAGTGGTCTCTCCCCCCAGAATACTCTGCTCCAGAAATGGCACATCCTTGCCAAGAGTCTGATTGTACATCAGGCGGAATACGCTGACGTAGCGGGCGTTGTCCAGCGGGATAAATCCTTTGGTTTCAACTTCGTAGCGCCGGTAATCTCCGGCTCCCCCCAGGGCTTTCAGGGTCGGTTCAAAGGTAAATCGGGCATATCCGCCGTAGGTGGGTGTGTCACGATCATTCAGCGTGCTGTATGAAAAAGTGATGCGGGGGGCGTGAGTGGTAAAGCCGTCCCTCCCCGGTACACTGGATGCGGAGAATAAATCCTTGATATAAGGGATTTTTTTAACAGCTCCCCGCTTGATGTCCACGTCACGGAAACGGTCGCCGATTGCGATCTGGTAATGCTTGCCGACCTGATAGCCCGCCGAAAGGTTATACCCGACCTCGTCGTTGGCATAGTTGGTTTCCAACTGCTGCGGGCTCTTGGCATTAAAGCCGAAAAAACGGGAAGAGCCGTCGGAAAGTTTGAAAAAATTGGCGTTAAGTTCCAGCTTTTTGTCCAGCTGCGAGATGTCGCGGATCCGAAACTCATAATCGTGGTTTACCTTGCTGGATTGGGACAGGTTGAATTCAATGACACGCTCCGGCGTTGGATAAAACGCGCCGTAGAGCGAAGCGGTTACGCCGAAATTGCTGTTCTGATTAATTTGCGGAGCCAGCATCGTGTTGATTTCGTCTTTTTTGTTGTGGATCAGGAAAGCCGCCAGAGCACCGGAGGTGATTCCTTCGTTCGGACTGGAGGCAATTACCGGCAACGGCACGGTCACTACCTTGACAGTGCTGTCACAGGCTTCTCCGGTCAGCGGGAAAGGGAGCTTCTCGCGGGGAATGTAGCTGGTGCATCCGGCCAGCAGCGTGAGGCTGAACAAGAATATTAAAAAGCGACTGTATGTCGATATAACAGATAGTTGTGAGTTTTTCATAGCCAAAACATCTATCATTACTGGCCATAACTGTCAATGCCGCAATCCCGCTGGCGGGCAGGTTTGCCCGTTTGTGCGCGAATCCGTTCCCTAAAGACAGCCGCTCGTGTTTCCGTCGTGTGGATGATCTGCCACTGCCGGACAAAAAGCTGGCACGGCAAGTGCTAGGCAGAGGGTATCAGCCTCAACCAAGGGAGGAAATATTATGGGCAGAACAATACTAATCTGTGATGACGAGCCAATTGTCAGGATGAACCTGAAGGCCATGCTGGCCGAGCTGGGGTTTGAGGAGATTTTAGAGTGCGGTGACGGCAAAAGGGCTGTGGAGACGGCTTTGGCAAGTTTTCCGGATATGGCGATTCTGGATGTTTCGATGCCGGAGATGGATGGAATCACGGCTGCCGGGGAGATCAAAAAGAAACTGAAAATACCAATCATGCTGCTGACTAACGCTTTCGATGGCAAGACTGCCAAACGGGCAGCCGAATGCGGAATTGCCGCTTTTTTAACCAAACCGCTTCGCAAGCAGGATTTATTGCCTGCTATCGAGATGGCCCTCAGCCATGCGGAAGAAGTTGAAAATCTGAAAGAGCAGATCGACGACCTGCGTGAAACAATTGATAACCGCAAGATAATAGAAAAAGCCAAAGGTATTTTGATGGAAAAAAACCGGATGAATGAGGCCGATGCTTATCGCGCCATGCAGAAGCTGGCGATGGACAAGCGCAAGAGTCTGCGCCAGGTAGCTGACATTATTCTGAAGGAAGAATCTGTCAGGTGATCAAGCGCTGAGATGTTGGGATGATTAGCCCTGGTTTAGGGCAAGCCACCAGGCGGCGATTACTGCTGCTCCGCTTGCTGCCGCCAGCAGGGCGTTCAGGATTTTCCCCGGGCGGCCATATTTCCCAATCAACTGTTCTGACGCCAGCCCCAGTAACGCGCCGCTGCCGAAACCGAACAGATGTGCCCCCAGGTCGGTGTTCTTACCCTCCGTTCCCAGAATTGCCAGCAAAGCCAATCCCGAAGCCACCGGTATAAACCAGCGCCGCTGCAGATGGTGTCGATGACGTAGCATGCTGGTGGCGGCCAGTATGCCGACCGCTCCAAATACGGCTGTTGACGCGCCGACCGAGCGATGGTCCGGCGATTGGGCCCAGGCGTTGAGCAGGTTGCCGAGAGCCCCGGAAGTGAGCAGCAGGCTCCAGGACAACCCGGAGCCGAGTTCACGGCAGAGCAGAATAATGAATGTGCCGCCGATGGTCAGGTTGCCGAGCAGGTGGGGGAAGTCGGCATGCAGGGTCAAGGCCGTCACCAGCCGCCACCATTCCCCATTCAGGATTTTTTCGGCATGGGCGCCACCCAGCTCGTTAAAATCAATGATGCCGACCCCCGGCCTCGAAATGCCGAGAAGGCTCAGATTGTGGAAGGTAGCCAACAGGATCAGAATTGAAACGGTCGGAATGGTATTTTCAATCAATGTTCGCGTGGCCGGCAGTGGCGGCGGCCAGTCGCGATTTTTTTCTTCATACAGCTTCAGCTCGTTACGGGCGCTTTCCAAGTGCGGTTCCGGAACAAGCAACTGCCACTCTGGCCCGTGCGGTTCAATGCAGCACGGAATCGAGCGCGAATCCAGCACAAGCGCCCAGGCTTGTGCCCGCCGTTTGTTCAATGTCTCTCCGCTGTCTGCCAAAACTGGCCGCCAGGGCGGTTGCTCTGCCTGATCTTCTCTCTCCAAAGTGTCCATTCCGTACAGTATAATCACTAATTCTCAATTTATCAGCTGTTTCAAAATAAAAGTGTCTTGCCGACCAGCCCGCTTTTGCGTAAACTTTGCGCAGGGCCGGTTTGTATCCGGCTGATATCACTTCGGGAGTCAACCAGATGAATATAGCTGAAAAAGTCAGAAAAATCGCCGTCGATGCCCGCCAGGCCTCGTTGGCCATGGCGCGTCTTTCGAGTGGGACAAAGAACAGCATGTTGCTGAAAATGGCGTCAGCGCTGGAAGCGGGCGTCGGCAAGCTGATCATTGAAAATCAAAAAGATCTGGAGGCTGGTCGGCTAAAGGGGCTCTCCGGCGCAATGCTGGATCGGCTGATGCTGGACGAAAAGCGGATCGGAGCGATTGCTAATGCCCTGCGTGAGGTCGCCGCCCTGCCTGATCCGGTTGGCGAAGTTACCAAAATGTGGAAACGCCCCAATGAGTTGATGGTCGGCAAGATGCGCATCCCGCTGGGAGTGATCGGCATCATCTACGAATCGAGGCCGAACGTTACGGCCGATGCCGCTGCGCTTTGCCTCAAGGCTGGCAATGCCGTCATCCTGCGGGGTGGTTCCGAGGCAATCCATTCCAATCTGGCGATTGCCGCTCTGCTGCAGTCGGTGCTGAGAGAGCTGGCTATTCCGGAGGCGGCCCTGTCGCTGATCCCTTTCACGGAGCGGGAAGGGGTGCTGGAAATGCTCAAACAGGAGGAGTCCGTCGACCTGATCATACCGCGCGGCGGAGAAAGTCTGATCCGGTTTGTGGTTGAAAATTCCCGGATTCCGGTCATCAAGCATTACAAGGGTGTTTGTCATATTTTTGTGGATAAGTCGGCCGATTTCGACAAGGCAGAGCTGATCATCGCCAATTCCAAGGTTCAGCGTCCCGGCGTCTGCAACTCGCTGGAGACCCTCCTGATTCACAAAGAGGTGGCTGATGAATTCATCCCCAGGATTGCCGCCGCTTTGTCAGCCCTGAATGTCGAGCTGCGCGGCGATGAAGCCTTCTGCAGGCTTGCGCCGCAGGCCGTGCCGGCTTCGGAGGAGGACTGGCATGCCGAATATCTCGAGCTGATCCTGGCCTGCCGAGTGGTGGACAATATTGATGCCGCAATCGACCATATCAACCGTTACTGCTCGCTGCATACCGAGTCGATCATTACCAGCGATTACGGGAGGGCTCAGCGATTTATCCGCGAGGTGAACTCTTCCTGCGTGATGGTCAATGCCTCTACGCGCTTTTCCGACGGAGGGGAACTTGGACTGGGGGCCGAAATCGGCATTTCCACAACCAAGCTGCATTCTTTCGGTCCGATGGGGCTGGAAGATCTGACAACCACCAAGTTCATCGTTTATGGTGACGGGCAGGTGCGGGGATAACCGTTTTTGAAAGGGAGGCAGCACAATGATGACAACCCGGCAGCAGATCGATAAATTTCTTTCATCACCATCCTTCGGAGTTGTGGGGGCGTCCGCCAATCGCACCAAATACGGCAACAAGGTGCTGCGCTGTTATCAGCAGAACGGCAAAAAGGTCGTTCCGGTCAACCCGGTTGAGTCCGAGATTGAGGGTTTGCCCTGTGTTTCAAATGTCAGCGACCTGCCGGCGGAGGTCAAGAGCATCTCGATGATCACCCCTCCGGCCGTGACCTCGCAGCTGGTGCCGCTGGCCATTGCAAGAGGTATCGAGAATATCTGGATGCAGCCTGGCGCTGAAGATCCCGCTGCGGTTGCTCTTTGTCGGGAGCACGGAATTAATGTTATTGCCGATGGAAGTTGCGTGCTGGTTGTGCTGGGTTACCATGATCACTGAACCGGAGCTGTTGTAGCCGGTTGTTGCCACTGGAAAATTGATTTTTGTGTGAGCCGTCCCCGTATATGGGGGCGGCTTTTCTTTTATAGAATAGTGGTTTATATGTCGTTGCCGTTGATCGAAGTTCTTCCGGCAGCACTAATACCGGTAAATATTTGTATAATGATTTCATGGTATTGAATGTATGTTTGTTGTAAAAAAATGTTTGCAATGGCGTCTGATATGTTTTAAAGTCCGGCCTCCTTGTATTGCCAGGTAAAGAATCATTCATCTGCTATGAAACGGAGTGGCTATGGCGCAGACTGCACATAAAACAGAGGAGAGCGGGTTTGTCGGGGCTGTCAGCGGGATGTCGCTGGCCGATATTGTCCAGGTCAAGGGTGGCAACCGCTATTCCGGCTGTCTGCTCGTTGAGCATCTAAGCAACAGCGGGGTGATTTTTTTCCGGGATGGAGATGTTGTGCATGCCGAGCAGGGCGCGCTTTCGGGCGAGGCAGCCTTTTACGCCATCATGGGATGGGTTGGCGGAACTTTCAGGAGCGAGCCGAAGGTTTCCACGACCAGCCGGACTATTGATCAGTCATTGGGGTATCTGGTGCTGGAGGCGCTGCGGCGGATGGACGAATCCGGCGGCGCATTGCAGGGGAGGCAGCCGCATGCAAGTGGAAACGCGGCAGGTGCCGGTGATATAGGAAGCAGGCTAAGAGAGATAGCCGAGGTAGAGCAGGCTCTGGTCATGACTAAAGACGGAGCGATCGTGGGCGGCAGTTCTTATCAGGATGAGTTGTTGGGGGCCAGCGGCCTGTATCTGGCACACTTTGCCGGGCAGCTTGGCTCCTGTTTCGGATTCGGTGACCTGAAGTCCGCTACGGTGCATGGCAGCGAGCGCCACCTGTTTCTGTTTGATTCCAGGCGTCACCATCTCTGTGTCTCCGCCAGGGGCGACGGAAACGTGAATGTGATAGATTCTGAAATCCGGCAGGTTCTTACAAAAAAAACGGGGAACTGATATGCAGGCAATTATCCAGGGGTTGGCATCGGTGCAGGGTGTTGTGGGAGGAATGATTTCGGATGAACGTGGCAACGTTCTGGCTGACTCGTTTCCGGAGCTTTTTGACCGCGAAGCTGCCAGGCGCGCGGCGGAAATGCTGTTGGATGGGTCGGTAGGCCTGTATGAAGCGTGTGGCGGAATCAAGCTTTTTGATATCCGGTTCGGTGAGGGGCGGGTTATCGTCAAGGCTCTTCCGCAGATGTTCATGGTGTTAATGTGCAAGTCCACGGTCAATCTGCAGCTTCTGGTCATCTCCCTCAATATTGCTGTTAAAAAACTGGAGAAGTTTTCAACAAGTCATCAGCTGGTCCAGACTGCCCGGCAGGCCGTACTTCTGCCCCAGGTCAAGCCCCTGGCCGTACCTTCCGTACATCCGGATTACCGTGCGGTGTCTGACGCCAAAGGTGTTCTGCTGACCTGCGAGATTATGAAAAAGACCGCCAATACCTTCTGGGACTCCATGGCCAGCAGTGTCACTGTCAACCGGAATACGGCGCTGGAAATCAGCAACTTCTTCAATACCGGCCCTTTCAAAAAGCTGACTATCACCAATCGTGTCAGCGGTGTCAGCAAAAATATGCCGGTCAGCGTTATCCAGCATGACCGTGACCGTGCTTATGACGGCAAGATAGTGGTGACGCTGGCGGTGGCGGAACTGCTCAAGGTGAAGGAAGGCGACCAGCTGCGCGCTGAAGTTGTGGTTGGCGGCGGGATTCTCGGGTGGGAAGGAATCTGACCGGCGGCAGATGTTTTTTGCATGATGGCTAGTAAATGCTTGCTATGGCAATGGAAACCTGACATAGTAACACGCTTCGGCGGGCAGCAATGCCCGTCGTTTTATTTTTCAGGAATTGAGGAGTTACACCGATGCAGGAACGAATCAGAAATATCGCCATTATCGCTCACGTTGACCATGGCAAGACCACGCTAGTTGATGCAATGCTTAAACACGCCGGTGTTTACCGCGAAAACGAAGCCATCACCGAGCGCGTGATGGACAGCAACGATCTGGAGAAAGAGCGCGGCATAACCATTCTGGCCAAGAGTCTCTCCATTCACCACGGTCAGTATAAAATAAATATCGTCGATACCCCCGGCCATGCCGACTTTGGCGGCGAGGTTGAGCGCGTCCTCAAGATGGTCGATTCCGTTCTGCTGCTGGTGGATGCTCTGGACGGTCCGATGCCGCAAACCCGCTTCGTGCTTAAAAAGTCCCTTGATCTGGGATTGAAGCCGATTGTTGTCATCAACAAGATTGACCGTCCCGGCAGCCGCCCCGATGAAGTTCTCAATATGGTTTTCGACCTGTTCTGCGAGCTGAATGCTTCCGACGACCAGCTTGATTTCCCGGTTGTCTACACCAGCGCCAAGATGGGTTACGCCAAGCTGGACATCAATATCGAATCAACCAGCATGGAGCCGCTTTTTGCGGTAGTGGAATCCAACGTGCGTCCGCCAAAGGGTGATTCGAACGCTCCCTTCCAGATGCTGATCGCCAACATTGATTACAATGATTATATCGGTCGTATGGCGACCGGCCGTATTTTCAACGGCAAGGTCCGCGCTGGCGAAACCGTTGCCATGATCAAGGCTGACGGTTCGATATCTAAAGGACGTATCAGTAAGTTGCTGGGATACGAAGGACTTAAACAGGTCGAAATCGAGGAAGCCGGAACCGGCGACATCGTGACCGTAGCCGGTTTTGAGGAGATCAGCATCGGCGAGACTCTGGCTTCCGCCGAGAATCCGATCGCAGTGCCATACGTATCCATCGACGAGCCGACTCTGGCCATGAACTTTATCGTTAACACCTCTCCATTTGCCGGACGTGAAGGCAAGTGGGTTACTTCACGCAACATTCGCGACCGTCTGACCAAGGAATTGCGTACCAACGTATCCCTGCGGGTCGAGGATACCGACAGTCCGGATACCTTCCGCGTTTCCGGCCGCGGCGAGCTGCATCTTTCAATCCTGATCGAAACCATGCGTCGCGAAGGCTTCGAGCTGGCCGTTTCCAAGCCGGAAGTCATCGTCCGTATGAAAGACGGCGTTAAAACCGAGCCGATGGAATACCTGGTGGTGGACGTCGCGTCCGAATTTCAGGGCGCCATTATTGAGAAGATGGGGCCCCGCAAAGGCGAAATGGTCGCCATGGCTCCGATGGGCGAGATGGTTCGTCTGGAATTCATCGTACCTGCCCGCGGACTGATCGGTCTGCGCGGCGAGGTGTTGACTGACACCCGTGGAACAGCGGTCATGACCCACACTTTCCACGAATATGCACCCTACAAAGGGGAGATACCGGGCCGTAAGAACGGCGTGCTGCTGGCCATGGAACATGGCGAGACCACCGCTTACTCACTGGACGCGCTCCAGCCGCGCGGCATACTCTTTATCGGCGCAGGCGTCGAAGTTTACGGCGGAATGGTCATTGGCCAGCACAACAAGGACAACGACCTGGAAGTCAACCCGAGCAAAGGCAAAAAGCTCACCAACGTACGCGCCTCCGGTACTGACGACGCCATCAAGCTGACTCCGCCGCGCCTTCTGACGCTTGAGCAGGCCCTGGAATTCATCGATGATGACGAGCTGGTGGAGGTTACGCCGCAGTCGATCCGACTCCGTAAAAAGGAGCTCGACCCTACCAAGCGCAAGAGGGCTTCCAAAGGGTAACAGGTTTGCCATGACAATTCAAAGAGGCCGGGGATTTTTCCCGGCCTCTTTTATTATGGTTGTTAATGCATTTTAGAACGATACGCTGGCGGTCAGGCTAATGCCGTTGATGGCAGCAACTTCTTCTCTTTGGTAGTAGCCCTGCTGCTCACCCGGTTTCAGCTGGTCAGTCGGGGAGTTGTAGGCAACCACAAAGCGGGCGCAGCCGCATTTGATCAGAAGGTCACCCTTGTCATCGAGTTTCAGTTGGAGTTTTTGTTGGGCTGGGGTTGGTTTGAAGTGTTGAATGGCGGGTGCCTGATCCGGATTGCGGAACACGATCATCGCCTCGGCCTGTGCTGATTTTGCGGGTAGTGAAATCATGGTTGCTGCAAGGGCTATGATCGCTGCGATGCTGCTCGTTGTCCGAGGATGCCAAGCCTTCATATTCTCCCCCTTTCCGGGTATTGCGCCTCTCGGCGCAACGTTCGGCGACAAAAAAACGGGTCGCCATCTCGTTGAGATATTTCGGCGACCCGGCTGTCTCAGGGAGACCCTTGGGCTTTCCGTCCCATCCTCGCG
>MTLD01000787.1_pt1 | contig 60433 bp, 55 predicted proteins | sample 1982471 | NCBI WGS metagenome assembly MTLD01 (sample SAMN05712604, study PRJNA340218) | biofilm metagenome | isolation source: sample SPM anode biofilm adapted to -50 mV | place: USA | collected 2012-02-03
AACCCCCTCCCGTCAAGGGAGGGGGAGCTGATTTTAAAGACTTTTGCAAGAGGCTCACGTTACAGTAATTTTTCCAAAAATGCGTTGCACGTTATTCATTGTTGCACGTGCAAGATCGGTTACCATCATACCACGTATATTTGCCACCGCAACCAGAACCTCTCGCAACCAGGCAGGCTGATTAGGCAGCCCCCGGTAGTTCTGCGGCGTCATATCAGGGGCATCGGTTTCCAGCACAAGGTTTTCCAGGGGAACCTCTCGAGCCAGCCTTACAGGCCGGACCGCCCCCTGCCATGTCACCGAACCAGAAAGGGAAATCGAAAGACCGAGCCGGATAAATTCGCGCGCCATTTCCGGTGAACCGGAAAAAGCATGCATAATGCCGCCGACCTGGCCAGCCTTTTCCTCCCTGAGAATGGCAAGCGTCCGCTCAAAGAAGCGTCTGCAATGAATCAGAACCGGCAGCCCCAGCGCAACCGCCAGGCGTAACTGGTCCCGGAAAGCCCGCTCCTGCTGCTCCAGCGCAACGGAATAAGCCGGATCCAGGCCAATCTCACCAAGAGCGACACCCGTTCCGGCAATCTCCTCAAGCCGGGCTAGAACAGTGTCGTTTGCCACGTCAGCATGCATGGGATGAATGCCAAAAGCGGTAAAAATCCTCTCGTGCTCCTGCGCCACCGCCGCCATCCGTCCCCAGTCGGCAGGATGCACGCCGGGTACGACATAGCCGACCACCCCGGCCTGACGCGCGGACGCCAAAATCCGAGGCAAGCTTGAACGAAGCGGCTCACAATCCAGGTGACAGTGGGTATCCACCAGCCTGATGCCATCTTCAGGTTGCAAATCTGTCTGCTTCGGATACACTGAGCTTCATTCTCCGTGGAGTTGGAACATGCAAACCAGCCAGAATCCCGAGCTTTCGATCATCGTTCCGGTTCTCAATGAGGCTGGCGAGCTTCCCTTTTTATTCGAAACCCTGGACAATCAATGCGGCATCAGTTTTGAGCTGATCATGTGCGACGGCGGTTCGTCCGACAACTCGCAGCTACTTGCTGAGCAACGTGCAGGCAACTGGCGGCATACCGTGCATTGCATCAGATCGAACCGCGGCCGCGGCTGTCAGATGAATACCGGCGCAGCCATGGCCCGTAGCGATATCCTGCTGTTTCTGCACGCCGATTCCCGCTTTTTCGAACAACACGCGCTTAAGAATGCCGTCCAGGCATTCAGAGAAGTGCTTGCAAAAGCAGGCAATCCGGTTGCCGGACACTTTGGTCTTCGCTTTCGCCGGCAGACGAATGAGCCGTCTTTGGCATACGCGTTCTACGAGGCCAAGGCCCGGCTCAACCGGTCCGATTGCATCCGCGGTGACCAAGGGTTCATGCTCTCATATTCATTTTTCCATCAGTTGGGAAGGTTTGACGAATCCCTCCCGTTCCTGGAAGACGTTAAACTCGCCCTGGCTCTTGGAAAACGAGCATCCTGGGTACTTTTGCCAGCCGATATTTCCACATCTGCCCGACGGTTTGAAGTTGAAGGACTCTACGAACGGCAAGTCGCTAACGCCATCATCGCCAATGCCGTCATCTGCGGCTGGACGGAACTCCTGACTTCACTTCCCGGTTTCTACCACGGTAGCCTCAAAAACGGGCGGCTTCAGCTTCATCCTTTGCTTAACGGCACCCGTACGTTGCTAAAGCTCCATTCACTCGGTTGGCGAATTTCCTTCTGGCACGCCACCGGACGACATGTGGCAGCCAACATCTGGCAACTTTTTTTCTGGCTGGATGTGCGCCGGTCCTTCAGGGCAGGCTTGTCACATGAAGCGGCATCACCATGTTGGGCACGAATATTTGCCCGGTATCTGGAACCGCTCAGCCGTTCCAGGGCAACTGCAGTCATAACTACTGCCGTCGTTTGGCTCTGGTTCCGCCTGCTTCTGTTCGCCAGCCGTTAGAAAGATGCGTGCGCTACAAAAACCACCCAAACAAATTGACCAGCTTTTCCAGCATGCGGGTTAAGATCCCCCGTTGTTCATGCCCACGTAATGTTATGCGCCTCGATGTTACCAGCTCCCTCTCAACAACTCTACGGATCTGGGCCCCAAAAGAACTGCTGTCAATAATGCCATTGATCTCGAAATTGCGATGAAAGCTACGTTGATCCAAGTTGGCCGATCCGAGAATCGTGCGCTCGCCATCCACCAGCATGATCTTGGCATGGAGAATCTCTTCCTCAAGCTCATAAATTTCCACACCACCCTTGAGCAAGGTTCCATAGGAACTGCGCCCCACAAGCAACACCAGCTCCACATCGCTGCGTGCCGGCAAAAGCAGCCGCACCCGCACGCCGCGGCGGGCCGCACGCAGAAGCGACCGGATAATGCGCGGACCCGGCACAAAATAAGGGCTGGCTATCAGCAGATCTTCGGAAGCAGAGGCAATATTTATCAGGAAAGCGTGACGGATATAAGAACTGCGGTGATGCGGGCCGCCACTGACAAAGGCGACATTGGCCTCGCCCTGCTCATAGCTGTTTTGCGGCGTGCAGACAATCGCCGGTAATTCCGGAAGCCGGCCCAACTCCATCTTCCAGGTTTCATTGAATATTTCGATCAATTCTTTGACAGCGTTTCCCTCAACGCTGAAACCGACATCACGGAAACGATGGAGCTTTGCATTGATACCGGCATACTCGTTGCCGATATTGATGCCGCCCAGAAAGGCGCTGCAACCGTCAACAACCATCATCTTGCGGTGATCGCGTCTGTCAAACCAACGGATACCACGCCGGAATGAAGGCACATTGAACGGAAGCAGCTCAATTCCCTGCTGCGCCAGTGTTCTGAAATAGGATGAGGGGGTTTCCACACACCCGATATAATCGTAGATCAAAAGAACCCGCACGCCGCGGGTAACAGCTTCAACTAGTTCAGCAGCAACGGCTGTGCCGGTATGATCATTGCGAATCAGGTAATATTCCAGCAGAATAAAATGCCTTGCGGAACGGATTGCATTCAGAAATGCCCGGAAAAATGCCTGTCCATCAGGAAAAAGCGCCACGTGATTACGTCGATAGATTACCGGCAGGGGCGGAGTACGTGCATGCTCCAACCGGCGTATCAAACGCGCCAATCGCTTATTTTGCCTGAAATAGGTTTCTTCCATCGCTGTTTATACTGTTACCTATCTCCCCAGTCTATACACCTTTGAAGGGGGAGGAGCCTTACAATTCCCTCCCTTTCAAGGGGAGGGTTAGGGTGGGGATGGGGGTGAGGAACTAATCTGACAAAGTAGGAATTAGTGCCTCAACCTCTGGCAGGCTCAGACTTTGTAAGGATTCTCCGCTTGCAGATACGCCAGCAGCATTGTTCGTTGGGGATGGTCCTTAAGCCAGTTCCATACCTCTTTTGCTTTTGCATAATTCTCGGCCCCGAATTTTTCCGCATATACCTTATCCAGCCCGGCCTTCATCTCTTCTTCCTGTATTGATGTCTGCCACGGCTTGGTAAAGAATTGATTGATCTTGCCAAGCAAATTGCGGGCAATCAGTATATCCAGCTCACCTTTATCAAGCCACACACCATTACAATGTCCACAATGGTCGAGAACGAATTTGGCATTTGGCAATACCTTGTACCGGCTGAGAATTCTTCCGCAATCAGCACAGAGTTTCAAATCTTGAGTATCCCAATCCGGCAATGGAATATCGTCACCATTTTTCTCGGGAAGGGTCTGACCATGCTGCTCAAGCCAGGCCAGGTATTCAGTGGAGGAAAGCCATACGCCATTACACTTTTTGCATGTGTATGCAGGCATATTCGACTCTAACGTCACATGTTGAAGCAGGTCATCCTTACAGACTGGGCATTTCATTGTGTATACCTCCTTGATGTCATAACAAAATTGCATATTCAGGGAACACTGACGGAGCCGTAGCAAATAAAACCTGAATCGTGACGCTGGAATACCGAAGTGCCTGAAAGAGCCGGGGCCACAACGTCGCCTGTGTCGTAGCAATCGTCCATTCAGGTGAGCCTCCGCCGTATCGTCGCTTGCAACAGAAGCGCCCAAGGCAGAGGCCTTTCAGGCTAGCGAAGGTATGGAAGCATCACGATTCAGGACAAAATGTTCCCCATGAAAACAAGAAAGCCGCCCCATCAGACTATCGCTGACCAGGACGGCTTGCAAGCGCACATATTATCCCTTTCCCGCGCAATCACACCAGACTCTCCCCGCTCATCTCCTCCGGCTGTTTCAGCCCCAGCAGCTTGAGCATGGTCGGCGCAATGTCCGCCAGACAGCCGCCTTCGCGGAGCTTCACGTCCTTGCGGCTGTCATCCACCAGCACCAGCCAGACCGGATTTGTGGTATGAGCGGTGAAAGGCTCCCCATTCTCATCCGTCATCTGCTCGGCATTGCCGTGATCAGCGGTAATCAGGATTGCACCGTTTTTTTCACGCACCTTGGCCGCAATCCGCCCCACGCAGGTATCAACCGCCTCCACCGCCTTGATAGCTGCATCCAGAATTCCGCTGTGCCCGACCATGTCGCAATTGGCAAAGTTGAGGATGATCACATCGTAGATATCTTTATCAAGACGGCTCAGCAACTCCTCGGTTACTGCATAGGCGCTCATCTCCGGCTTCTGATCATAGGTTGCCACCTCTTTGGGTGAGGGAATCAGGCAACGTTCCTCGCCAGGGTAGGGGGCTTCATTACCACCGTTGAAAAAAAAGGTCACATGGGCGTATTTCTCAGTCTCGGCAATGCGAAGCTGCTTCAGTCCTGCATCGCTCACTACCGCTCCCAGCAGGTTGGTCATTTCAAGCTGTTCAAAGGCGATCGGCAAACCAAAGGTGGCGTCGTACTCGGTCATGCAGACGTAATCAGCCAGCCTGGGATGACAATGGCGGACAAAACCGTCAAACTTCTCCAAGGCAATGGCACGGGTAATCTCCCGGGCACGATCGGAACGAAAGTTGAAGAAGATGAATCCATCACCGTCTCTAACTGTTGCAACCGGTTCACCATTGCGGGTAATGACGGAAGGGTGCACAAACTCATCGTGAACCCCAGCAGCGTAGCTCTGCTCGATGGCTTCCTGGCCCGTGGCGTAACGCCGCCCCTCACCACAGACCATGGCGTTGTAGGCTTCCTCCACCCGCTCCCAGCGATTGTCACGGTCCATGGCATAATAGCGCCCCATCACCGTAGCAATGCTGCCGCAGCCGATGCGGGCTATCTTAGCTTCCAACTGGGCCAGATAGCCGGCTCCACTCTGGGGCGGGGTATCGCGCCCGTCCAGCAGGCAATGGACAAAAACATCTTTCAGCCCCTCTCTCTTGGCCAGCTCCAGCAAGGCGTAGAGGTGGCTGTTGTGGGAATGGACGCCGCCATCGGAAAGCAAACCGACCAGATGCAGCCTCCCGCCGCTTGACTTGGTTTTGGCGATACAGTCCAGCAGTACCTGGTTGCAAAAAAAATCTCCATCGTCAATAGCCTTGCTGATGCGAGTCAAATCCTGATATACCACCCGCCCTGCGCCGATGTTGAGGTGGCCGACCTCGGAGTTGCCCATCTGCCCGTCCGGCAACCCCACCGCCATACCCGACGTACGGATTTCGACGTGGGGATAGTCTGTCAGCAGCCCGCTCAGATTGGGGGTTTTCGCCAAGGCAACGGCATTGTGAGCAGGGTTGCGATTAATCCCCCAGCCGTCCAGAATCATCAGCATAAGCGGTTTTTTCATTCCATAATCCCTTGTTTTCTGAGTCTCTTGCAAAAGTCCGTTTTTGTCATTCCCGAAACGGTTTTAGTCGGGAATCCAGCTTATAACAAATTGAAATCATGGATGCCCGATAAAAACATTCGGGCATGACAGATACTTTCGCAACATGCTCTTCTGTCTGCGAATTATTAGTGGTGGTACGGCTCGTTATTCATGATGGTAAACGCACGATAGATCTGCTCCAGCAGAAACACCCGGACCATCTGATGGGTGAACGTCATTTTCGAGAGGGAAAGCAGTCGTCCCCGGCACCGGAAATCATCGGAAAATCCATACGCGCCACCGATTACGAAAACCAGCTCCCCGGTACCCATATCACGTTGCTTGCCAATAAATGCAGCCAGACCGGGAGAGTCCATCTGCTCGCCAAGCTCATCCATCAACAGCACCACTGCGCCCGGAGGGATCTGTTTCTCCAGACGCTCGCACTCACGTCGCCGCATTTCCTCGGCCAGAGTACCCTTTTCGTCGCGCACTTCGCCCAGCTCAAGGGGAACATAGCGCCGGATTCTGCCGCAATAATCGGCCAGCGCATCCTTGACCCATGCTTCACGGCTCTTGCCGACCCAGACGACACGTACCTTCAACTATTCGCTTTCCCTTTGACCTTGAGCGCCCCGGATCTCCGCTGACAGTTCCACTTCCGGAGCCATGTGCCAGAGCCCGTCCAGGTCATAATAGCGTCGGACCGGCTCGTGAAAGATGTGGACAAGGACATCACCATAATCCATGACTATCCACTTCCCCTCTGCCTCTCCCTCAATATCATTGACCTTACCGTATTTTTTAAGGCCTATACGGATACTGTCGGCAATGGCCTGAACCTGGCGGTCCGAGCTGCCTGATGCGATTACCAGATAATCGGCAATGGACGAAACCTTGGAAATATCCAGGGCGCGGATATCAAAGGCTTTCTTGTCGAAAGCCAAATCGGCGCATGCTATCGCCCGCTGGTGAGACGTCAGGCTTGGTTTTTCTTCTGCAGTTTTCTTCTTTATGGGCATTCTGAATAGATCCTTTGTTTCTTGATATACGCCTCCACCTTGGGTGGGACGAGATAGGTTATGGATTGACCGGCTGCCGCAAGCCGACGAATTTCACTGGATGAGATATCCAGCAGGCATCCAGCGAAAAAATGAATGCAGGTACCAACGGCATGCTCCAGGCGGCGTGCAGCAGGAACATAACAGAGTTCATCCACAAGAGCATCCGGCAAAGCCGCCAGTGGATCACTGACCTGACGCCCGGGGCGCTCGACAACGATCAGGTTGCAGGAGCGGACAATATCAGTGTACCTACGCCATAATCCGAGTTCCAGAAAAGAGTCGCTGCCAATGATGAAATATAGCTGTGCATCGGGATACTCGCTCCGAAAAGCGGAAATAGTATCAATTGAATAGGATTTGCCACCCCGGCGCCCTTCAATATCGGACAGCTCAAAAGCCGGATTATCGGCGATTGCCAGATTCACCATCTCGCAGCGCTGCGTAAAAGGAACCTCGCCTGCCAATTGTTTGTGGGGCGGGTCGGCAACCGGAATAAACACCACCCGGTCAAGGCCGCATAACTCACGAGCTTCCTCGGCAATGCGGAGGTGAGCAAGATGAATTGGATTGAATGTACCACCCATCAGACCGATTCTCATGGTTTGGGACTCATCATGCCGTCAGTAGTTTATTTTTCATTATCAGCATTTCAAACGCCAGCGACATTTTTTTAATCAGGTTTTGCAGGTCTTTCAGGTGCGGGCCAAGATTATCCATGTCGGCTGAAATCACCACAGCCACCACGGCTTTGCCCAGCATGATCACCGGCACAACGAACAGAGACGCATCGTCCGTCAGCCCCAGTATTTCAAGAATTCGCCGGTTTTCCGGTGAGAGGGCCAACGGGCCGAGATAAAATTCTTTGGTTTCCGATACGTTTTTCAGTACCGATGGCTTGCCCAAAGCAAAGCTCAGAGAATGTATTCCGGAAATCGCTTTTCCGTTGTTTACCCCACGCCAGCCAACGGCCTCGTTTCCCCGCAGGATAAACAGAGCTCCTGTTCCAAACACCTTGCCAAGATAACCGCTCAGTGCATCGGCCACATCATCGCGGGATCGCGCTTCGGCAAATTTCGCGGAGATATGCTCCGGATCGCATGAATTCACTTTTTCTTGCGGTCGGCTCGTTTTTTCGGTCAGAACCTCATTCAGGGAAGCAAAGTTTTCAAATTCCGGCGATATGGTGCCATTGAGCGGCTCGACAACGGACATACCGGAGGGAGCTGCCGTCCCGGATGCTCTTCTGTTCACATTGTTTCGCTTGTTCCACAGTTTGGCAAGGTGCTGGTAGCGGGCCTCGCCGTCATTGATTCTGTAATACCTGGCCTGGGCATGGGATATGCGAACATCTGGAGCGATAAATGGCTGCACCACATGGCCGGTAATAAAGGCTATTTCTTCGATGGCGTTAAAATTGTTGGGGTCGGTCATGGCCAACCCCAAACGGTTGCGTTCGAGCTTGAACGGCATAACGTGGTATTTGGCAACCAAGGCCCGTGAAAAATCGTCAATCACTCCTTTGGGAATGTCCGCTAATTCCGCACGGCTGACTAAAGGCACCCCCAACTTCTCGCTAAGAATGCGTGCCAAGGCATCCTCTTCCACATACCCCATCTCGATCAGGGCGCTGCCGAGCCGGACATTATAGGCAATCTGATGTCTGAGCGCCTCATCAAGCTGCTCGACGGTTATCAGTTTTTCCCTGACCAGCAATTCTCCTAATTTCAACGCCATCCCATGCGCCTCTTCATAGTATGATTCGTGCCAGGTTGTGTCGCTTTGTTACGCCTCGCATCAAAGTATAGCCGGTTTCAGCAACGTACCGTGAATCGGAATTCTGTAATTGCCGGGAGAGATCATGAACTTGGCCAATAACATAAAAACCAGCTTCTGCCGTTCCATAAAATCCGGCTTGGGCATAATCTCCAGTGTCAGATTAATCGGTGCATTGACGGCATTGTCTCCCGAAGGGAGCTCGCCCGAAATGCGCATGTAAAGACCCTGCCCCTGGAGCGTAAAGCTCTCCACGCGAGGCTTGCCATTGGTAATTCGGATCATTCCCTGACTGCGGAGATTGGCTGCGTTAGGCAAGGAAAATCCGCCCAATTTTACTCCGGAAAACTCAAGCTGCTTCAACTCAAACCGCAATTCGCCGTTCAAACCTTTTGGAGTGCGTGTCGCAGCCCCTTTTATCCACAGATTGCCGCCAACTTTGGCTGCCAGTACTGTTTTGAAAAAGGGAATATCAGCCAGATTGATGCCGTCGGATTCCAGTGAAAAGGCTTCCTTGCCGTTCAGGCCGTACTTCAGATCAAAGTGGCCATCCCGTATAATTCCGGATGCGCTCAACATGACCCGGCCCGCCAGTAACGGTCCCAGCAACGGACGTACAGCAAGTCTGTCACAACTGACCAGCGCTCCCTGTGGGGAGGAGAACAGCAGATTGTCCCACGCCAAACCCGGCACTACTGTTTTATGGGCAGCAGGCGAGAGACCCAGTCCCTGATCCTCCAGGTACTGGGTGATCAATGAGTTTATCCGGCCAATGGGGAAAAAAAGGTAGATCAGACCAAAGAACAGGAATAAACCGGCTATCGAAAGGCCTGTTATTTTCAGCAGGCGACTGCGTTTAATCATTTGCCCGAACCGGGAGCCGGTTTCAGAAGAGCTACGCTGAGGAGCACGTCAAAGCGCGAAGGATCGTCGTAACGCACCCGCAGATTTGCCTTTTTCAGCAGCAACGGCCGGCCTCCCTTTTCAAGCCGGTATATCAGGTTGAGCGCCTCATTGGCTGTCAGGCCATCGATACGAACATCGGCAGCATCTTCCAGAATGCCGTTCCGTTCGTCGCCCTTGATTGGCGTAATTTTAACACTCTTGCCCTTAATGCCGATATCATCCATGACCTTGGCAGGGGAATCATCGGGGCGTACGCCGGACATCTGACTTGCCAGCCTGTCTGCGGTCTGTTTTGCCGCACGGTACGCGACCTTGAGGGGCAGCAATTCCTTCAGCACCGCCTCGCGGGCAGAACGCTTGCGCTCCAATTGAGCCGTTTTCCCGGCCAGAGCCGACCAAACCAACGCAATCGCCAGCACGGCAATCAGAAGATAACCACCCCAGAGGCGGGTACGGCTGTCAAGGGCACGCCAGGCATCAAGAGCATCGGTCAGAAATCTCATTTCTTACCCTCCCTGAGCGTGGCGGCCATGGAAAAGGTGACACCGCCGTCAGGGCGGCTTTTCAGTTCGCCCACTTCCACGGTCGTCATCAGCGGCGTCAATGCGGCCTTGAATTCATTCACCGCCTGGGTCGACTTGGCATCGCCCTTGAGCCGCACCGCTTTCCCCTCAACTTCGACCTCGTATAATCCATTGATACCGGCGCCTTTTGTCTCGGCCAGCAGCTTAAGCACATCCATCACACCACTGGAACTCTCGGCCCCAGTCAGTTTTCTGATCTCGCCTTTGACTTCTGCCAGTTCATCCACCGCCTTTGCTCGTGTGGGAAAAATTTCACGATATACGGCAGAAATGGAACTGTTCAGCGAATTGATATCTTTATGTGCCGCATGATATTGCAGGCCCTTGCCGACAAAAAGCAGCACTACCACCACGATTGCGAGAAGAGCCGTCAAGCGCAGTTTCTTGCGCAACAACACATCACCGGCCGTCCAAGCCAGATCGCCGCGCCGAAAGTCGGGGAGGGCTCCGCTATGAACAGCTTGAGCCACCGTATAGGGGCCAATCAGTTGGTGAAAGGCTTGGGTATTTCTAAACAAGAGTGCAAGCTCTTGCGGCAACTCCAGAGCTTGCACCGCAAGCTGGGGAACATCGACGGGCATCTCCGCCCCAACCTGTTCTCCAAAGATAAACAAGCGCGACGGTAACGCCATAGCCGACATCTCTAAAGCCGAAAGGGTGGCGACCACTTGTTTTTCCCGGTCTGCCCCTGAAAAAGCGCGAAGAAACGATAACCTGCCATTGTCAACGATAGCCAGAGAGCAGCCGTCAAACAGAGCGCAATCCGTGGTAATGCCTGGAAGAAACTGCCAGGAAAAAGGCTCCGCCGAAACAATTGCGGGCTCAATGCCGGCTTCCTTGAAGAGATCAATGGCCTGGGAAATATCCGTCCGCCGCGCCCAGAGAGCAAGATACTTTCCCTCTGCAAGCCGAAGCACGTCAAAAACGACCGTTTCCACCGGCAGGGCGATCTCTCCCTGGAGCTGGGCCGGCAGCACCTCGCGCACCTTGCGCACATCGGATAGCGGCAACTCCACGATTCTGTGGACAAACAGCGAGGGCGGGAGACAGAGTACGATCCGTGGCGATCCGTTGATGCCGGAAGCGATGCGGGATGCGATGGCCGGGAGGTCCTGCTCTTCGTTTATTTCAAACAGCGCCGACCCCTCCAGGGTCGTGGATCTCCCGGACACGCCAAAACGGGCAGCAGTCACGTGATTCTCTGCAACGCGGATAATCAGATAGTCCATACGATTCCCGTACTTGTCATATCAGTATTCCTGCCACGACAGAATTTCCCCACTCAACTGCACCACAGCCTCCACCGTGCGAGCAGAATCCTTCACTCGTGCAATGGAGATTATCCTGAAAATTTCACCCTTTGTGCTCGCAACCCTTACCAGTCCAGAGGCAATGGAAGAAAATCCGGAAATATTCGACAATTCCGACAAGTTTGTGTTCTTAAACGGATGCAACTTGCGCTCTTCAAGAACACGCTGCGCCATGCTGTCGCTGATCCGCTCATCCAATGCAATAATAACCTCTTTTGGCGCGGTATTGATATTGATCTTTGTTCGCGCAATCCCTGCCTGCATGGGATACACTGTCACAAACGGCTGCAGTTTAGCGACGATTTCCGGCGTAAACCCCTTGACCAGCGACAGCTCGGTCAAGGTGGCCATTTTTCCGTTTCTGGCGCTATAGGGCTGCTTCAGTGTCTTGTAATAAGATGTTTCCGCTCCGCCCGAAAGGGGAAGGTCATCAGCATCCAGCCACTCAGCCAGGGAATTCCACACTGTGTCGGGAATATTCAACTGTTTACCGAGCCGTTTGAGCATCTTCTCGACATCAGTATCTGTTATGCCATTTGAACCGACAAGATCATTGAGATTAATTTTACTACTTTCCTCGGTCCATGTTATCTCAATTGAACCGGTTTCATCGTCCTGCTTCAAAGGCGTGCCGGGTATACTGTACGTCGGGCCGGAAAGGGTTACTTGCAGATACTTCAACCCGCCGGTGATTCCCGATTCCGCCAGCAGCGATGCCTGCTGCCCGTCCCGAAAACCGCGGCTGAGTGCCGTATCCACATAGACCTGGTGAATCAGTTCCGTTGTCACCGCAACCATCAGCGCCGTAACCACCAGCGTCAAAACCAGGGCAAAACCCTTTTCGTTCCTCACGATCCGGTCACCTTGGGAGCCGACAACACTGAAAATTCCACCGTGTTGCCGTTTTCATCAAATTGCACCGTAACACGCACCAATTTGGGCAGTTTGGCATTCAGCGCGGTATCCCAGCTTTTAACCCACTTTGACCCATCGTAACATTCCACCAGGAAGCTGCTGATATGCTCCATCTGTGGATAGGGCTGCGCAGCCTGAAAATCGAAGAACAGGTCTTGTTCCTTGCGTGCCAGTATGATCTTCTTGTTCTTTTCAATCAACTCGTAACGGACAACACGAATTCCTGATTCGGATGTGCCCGAGTTACGTAATTCCCGATCCGACCGCACCGGCGTCAACGTCGTCAACTCCAGGTTTGAGGTCGGCTTACCGAAATTGTCCCGATCTTCAACTACGAAATGCAGACGCTTATCGTTACGGTTATACAGTGAAGAAGCAATTTCCCGCCGTAGCAAGTCAAACGTAGCTCCAAGTTCGCGGCGCGCCTCCATCCCCTCGGCCGCCCTCTCACGAGCTTTCACAACGGAAAAGTAGCTGCCATAGAGTGCTGTCATGAGCATGGCCAGCAACACCAGGGCAATGAGCAGCTCCAGTAAGGTAAAACCGGCGCGGGGCAGCCTGGAGCCCGCTCCAGCAGCCACAGTGAAACGGTTATTTGAGGATGTAACGCACAAGCGTCACCTCACGCTTGTCACTTGTTCGCTGCACTTTCAATACTAGCTTGCGCAGCGAGGGAAGCTGGGTGGAGACCACGTCGAAATGCCAGGTCAACTCAGGATGAGCCGGCGCAAACGTTCCCTCGTTTATATCCGGCAGCGCCGCCTGCTCCAGCTCGGTGATGCGCGCCCGGGCCACGATAGTCAGAGCCGTATCGTCCCGTTCGTTGGTAATAATGCCAAGATGGTAGTTGACCGACGCCAGCACGGTCAGAACAACTCCTGCCATAATGGCCAAGGCTATCATTACTTCCAGAAGGGTAAAGCCTTTCACAGCGCCTCTTCCTGGTATCCCTCGTACACCTTGACTTTTCCTCCGCTGGGAAAAGCCATTACTGTCCAGAAAACGCCATCCGGTGAACGAAGATGAATGGTAACAAACTCTCGTAAGCCGCCTACGCCGGCCTCAAGCCGAACCTGGCCTTCAGTCAATTTGCCCAGGCGGGGAGTGACAACATCCGCCACCTGGATACCTTCCTTGACCGGGCGTTTTTGCAACAATGGGTCATCCGGTTCTTTCTCGCTGCCGTCAGCAACTATTTCCAGCACCTTTACATTATCCGTCCCCGGTTCCATGCGCAGTAAATAAGCTGTCCTGGCAGTAGCTGCGCGATCCTGCATATAGCGCATGGTTGCGGCCAGCGTGCGGGCGGATATCTTCAGATTTTCACTTTCAGAAGAGGGCAGGCGGGGAATAACCAGCACCATGACCATCCCGATGATCGCCAGTACCACGGCAATTTCTATCAGGGTGAAGCCGCTGCGGCCCATAACCTAGAGAAACTCGGAAAGCTTGTCCCGCTCATCAACCAGATAGAATTCCAGCGTCTTGCGCAGGGCGTCGTCAGCGGACGTTACCGGCTCCCATCCAAGACATTCTTTAGCGCGCCGGACCGACGGCACCCGGGTCAGCATATCCTGATATCCGGAGCCATAAAAAGAATCCGAGGTAACCTCCACGATGCGGCATTTTTCAGCCATGACCCGATAGAGCGGAAACTCCGCCACCATGTCACGCAGCTTGTGGGCCAATTCCTTGACGGAGAGATCGTTGGATGGGTTGCCGATATTGAAAATCTGGCCATCCGCGCAGCCGTTCTCATTGGCTATGATCTTCATCAGGCAGTCGATGCCGTCTTCGATATAGGTAAAAGAGCGACGCTGATTACCGCCATCCACTAATTGAATCGGTTCGCCAGCCAGAATATCGTAGAGAAACTGGGTCAGCACACGGGAACTTCCCTCTTTGGCGGTATGGATACTGTCCAGTTTGGGACCGATCCAGTTAAAGGGGCGGAATAAGGTAAACCTCAGGCCCTCGTGCATGCCGTAAGCATAAATGACCCGGTCGAGCATCTGCTTGGCGCATGAATAAATCCAGCGCTCTTTAGCAATCGGCCCCAGCATCAAGGGGGAGCTTTCTTCGTCGAATTCCTGATCGGGCGACATGCCGTAAACCTCGGACGTGGAGGGGAAGATCACCCGTTTGCGGTACTTGTGGCATAAACGGATAATCTTCAGGTTTTCCTCGAAGTCGAGCTCGAAAACCCGAATCGGCTCCTTGACGTAGGTCACCGGCGTGGCAATGGCAACCAGCGGCAGGACAACGTCGCATTTCTTGATATTGTATTCAATCCACTCCTTGTTGATGGTGATGTCCCCCTCCAGAAAATGGAAACGGGGATCACCCAGGGAGCGTTCCAGCTTGTCGCAGGCCATGTCGAGCCCGAATACCTCCCAGTCAGTGGTGGTAAGAATACGATGGGTGAGTGCGTTACCGATAAAACCATTAACGCCGAGTATAAGGACTTTCATTGATTCTCCTGAAATTGGGTAATGAGGTGCTTCCGTGCTTCCACAAATGCTTGTGCCGATATTTCCGGCTCACCCTCCTGCTGCAATGTCCTGATCTCCAGCAATCCCTCGCCAGTTCCGACCAGCAGCGGAGTATGTGAAACGATGTGTCCGGCCTCTCCGGAGCCCTTTGTCGGCCAGGCCTGCCAGATTAAGATCTTTTTTCCCTCAAGATAGGTGAAAGCGCCAGGGTAGGGATGGGTTACGCCACGAATCAGATTATATATCTCCATCGCGCTTTTGTTCCATTTTATGAGTCCGTCGGCCGGTTTTCTGCCTCCGAAGTAACTTCCCGACGCCAGAACCATGGGAGTGCGGATAGCCTTACCGTCGCGCAGCAGCGGCCAGGCCCGGGTTATGACCCTTACAGCCGCATCGGTAACCTTGGCAAACACATCGTGGGCCGTATCGGTAAAATCGATCGCAACCCGATCCTGGTCAATAATATCACCGGCGTCCGGTTTTTCCACCATGAAGTGCAGGGTTGCGCCGGTCTCGGTCTCGCCATTGATTACAGCCCAGTTGACCGGTACCCGGCCACGGTAGCGGGGCAGGTAGGAACCGTGCAGATTGAACGCTCCCCGGCGGGGAATTTCCAGTACTGCCGGACTTATCATGTTTCGATAGTAAAAGGAAAAAATGAAATCCGGGGCAAGAGACCGCACACGTTCCACGTTCTCCGGCAGGCTGATATCGCTCGTCAGATAGGGGATGCCATGGCTATCCGCCAACTCCCGCACTGACTGAAACCAGATTACCTCGCCCGGCGAATCCTTGTGGGTAAAGATCAGGCTAATCTTCGCCCCCTGGCGCAACAGCGCTTCGATACAGCGATAACCGACGTTGTGATAGGCGCAGATAACAAGGTTATTCATTCATCGAAACCATAGGTCCTTCTGACCACATATCGCGGCCGTCTGCGTACTTCCTGATAGATCCTTCCCACATACTCGCCAACGATTCCGATCCCCAGAATAATAATACCTACGAAGAAGAACAGGATGGCAAACAGGGTAAAAACCCCTTCCACTTCCGCGCCTACGATAAATCGGCGGATCAGCAGGAACAGCGCAAACGCAACGGAAAAGATCGAGGTAATGACGCCGCACAGGGCAAATAACTGTAACGGTACGACCGAAAAGCCGGTCATAAGATCAAAATTGAGCCGTACGAGTTTATAGAGCGAATATTTGCTTGCTCCGGCAGCACGTTCGGAATGGGCAACCCGGATCTCCACCGGGTTGGAACTGAACGTCTGGGCCAGGGCTGGAATAAAGGTGGTTGATTCCCGGCAGCGGTTGATATTGGTGATAATATCCCGATGATAGGCCCTCAACATACAGCCGTAGTCGCTCATTTTCATGCCGGTCATTTTGTTGGTGGTGATGTTGACGATACGCGACGCCAAAAGGCGGAAGAAGGTATCCTGCCTTTTCTGGCGGACCGTGCCAACCACATCACGCCCTCTCTCGATCTCCGCCACCATGCGTGGAATCTCTTCCGGCGGATTTTGCAGGTCGGCGTCAAGCGTGATGACGATTTGGCCGCCGGTTTTCTCAAACGCGGCCAGGATGGCCATGTGCTGACCAAAATTACCATTGAATTCGATAACTTTTACACCCGGATATTTCTGCACCATCTGGCACAAAATATCCAGAGAGTGGTCGCGGGACCCATCGTTTGTGAAAATGATTTCAAACGGTTTGCCGATGCCCTGCAAGACGGGATAAAGCCGCTCCATCAGAGGCGCAAGGTTATATTCTTCGTTATATACCGGTACAACGATACTCAGGTACGGGGGAATCATCAACTTCTCCTTCTAATATACTGCAGCCAGCTCTGCCAGGAGATCTTCACCATAAAGCCCCCTCTGCCAGTTTCGCATACCAGTAATTCCATCCAACGCTGCAATAGTAGTGGGATTGGCATCCGCAATCCCTTCCAGCAGCCAGTTAGGAGCAACCACACCCGGTTCGAGCCCAAGTTTGTGGCTTTTTTCCTGACGCCAGGATTTGAGACATTTTATGCGTTCTTTTGTTCCGTCTGTCAGCTCTTCGCGCTGATGTCGCGGAAAACGCGGCAGTTCATCTTCGGGCAGCGCCAGCGCTGATGCAACTGCAGCAAGAATCTTGTCGCCAAAACGCTGGATTTGGCCTGGTGTCATCCCCTTGATGGATGCGAGTTCACCGAGGGTTCGTGGTCTTTTCTCAGCGATTTCCACAAGCGTTTCAGCCGAAAACACCTTGAAAACCGGGCGATCCAGTTCACGCGCCTGGTGGTCGCGCAACTGAAGAAGGGCTTCCAGAACCGCCAGACTGCGGCCCTTGAGTTTTCCGGCCCCTTTGCAGGAGAGAAACAGCGGCCCTTCCTTTTCGCTGACCCTTGCCTGGCAAACCAGCCGGCACTCCTCTTCCAGCCACAACAGGCGCCCCTTTTCAATCAACTCGTCACGCAACAGATCATAGAGCCGCAAAAGGTCCGCCGTATCGGCCATGGCATAGGCGCTCATTTCAGGAGTGAGCGGGCGTTTGCTCCAATCAGCTTTCTGGTACTTTTTATTCAATTCGATTCCAAAACGCGCCTTAAGCAAGGCAGCCAGACCGAATTCCATTATTCCAAGAAGCCGGGAAGCTATCATAGTATCGAACAGGTTGCAGACTTCAATGCCAAAATCGCGATGAAGTGAACGGATATCGTAATCAGCGCCATGCATAACGATCAGGATACTGCTGTTGCCAAGCGGTGCGGCCAAGGGAGATAAATCCTTAAGTGCCAGCGGGTCGATCAGCCAGTTTTCCGATCGGGTTGAAATCTGGATCAGGCACACCTTTTCCTGGTAATGGTGAAGAGAATCCATCTCCAAATCAACGGCAACCTCGGTTTCACAACTGATGAGATCGGCCACTTCGGCCAGCCGCGCCATATCGGTAATCATTTCGCAGGCCGCCGCCTGCTGCGCGTGTAATGTCAATCGGTAAACTCCCTCAGAATTTTGTACAGTGTTGTGCGTTGTCCGGCCAGGAATCCGGCTCCTTTGATCAAAGCAACCATTTCGTCTTGGGACATGCGGAAACGGCAACCGGCCGCAGCAACAACGTTCTCCTCCAACATGGTGCCCCCCAGATCGTTCGCACCGAAGAAAAGCGCAACCTGCGCCATTTTAGCTCCCTGGGTTACCCAGCTGGCCTGGATATTGGCAATATTGTCGAGAACAATCCGTGATAATGCCAGAACCTTGAGATATTCGACACCGCTGGCGGTATCTCCACCCAATTCCGTATTCCCGGGCTGATATGTCCAGGGGATGAACGCGGTGAATGATCCTCCTGAATCCTGCAACTCCCGGACTCGAAAAAGGTGTTCCACGATGTCTTCAGGTTTTTCACTACTACCGAACATCATGGTGGCTGTGGTAGGCATGCCCAATGCAGCCGCCTTGAGCATTACCTCCCGCCACTGTTTCCAACCGATCTTATTGGGAGATATGGCGGATCGTACTTCATCAACCAGTATTTCCGCTCCGCCACCCGGCAGTGAATCCAGGCCGGCGGACTGCAACCGCACAAGTGTTTCGTCAAGCGGCAAACCGGAAGCAGAAGCAATGCAGATAATTTCAGCAGGCGAAAGAGAGTGGTTTTGTACTATGGGATATCGTTTCTTGATTTCACGGAACAGCTCTTCAAAAAAATCGATTTTCAGCGAGGGGTTGAGACCACCCTGCATAAGAAGCTGTGTTCCGCCCTGTGATATCAGTTCGCTGATTTTTGTGTAAATAATCTCTTGAGACAGCACATAGGCATCTGCGTCTTTAGCGTCTCGATAAAAAGCGCAGAACGAGCATTTCGATTCGCAAATGTTTGTATAGTTGACATTGCGGTCAACAACAAATGTGACCATGTTCTCCGGATGATGCTTGCGACGAATTTCATCGGCAGCCATTCCAAGAGCCAGCAGGTCTCCATCCATCAGCAGATGTAATGCTTCATCTCGCTTTATCCGCTGTTGTTCAGTTTTTTTTTTGTGAGCAGCCTGTAGCATCATTTATATCTTTAATAGCCGGTTGATTATTGACATCAGTTTTTGTTGCTTCGCCAATCACTGCTTCCCACGCAACGACCAGGACTCTTCCATAAAAAGGTTCCATTCAGCGGGACCAAGGCAATTTGATTACTTTAGTTCAGAAATTGCTCATCTGCAACTTCATTCTGACGCAGAATTTGCTTCAAAAACACAATTTGCGTTTAAACGCAAAATAATGCCCCTGAGAACGTTTTCCATTAAAATGAATACCAGAACCAGGGCCAACAAGCGAAAACGCCCCAGAGAGACCTAAATTTTAACCCAAAAAATTCACCCTTGCGGCATTATTTCGTCCGCTTTATGGTTACCAAACATCGCTCACCATTGTTGAAGGGAAGGGCGTAACGTACAATGGAGCAAATTTCAAATTGAAGCGTCTGCAATGTTGTTCGTGCCTGTTCCAATTCGGAGTTTGCCGCAGGCCCCTTCATTGCAATCAAACTGCCGTCATCGGAGATCAGCAAGTTAGTTAGACGCACGAACTGTTCAAGGTCAGTAAACGCTCGTGAAGTAATTACATCAAAATGTCTCTCGTATCTATCGCCAAGATTTTCTATGCGGGTATGCAACGCTTCAAACTTTTGCAGATGTAACAGGCGTGCCATGTGCCGTTGAAAATGTATCTTCTTGGCAACCGCATCTACGGACGTAACATGTATGTCAGGTCTGATAATTTTCAGGGGAATTGCAGGTATCCCCGCACCTGATCCCACATCAAGAACGTTTTCAGCTCCGTCGATCAGGCGAGCCAAACATATTGAATCGATAATATGCTTGACCGCTATTTCACGGTCAGTAGTGATGGCTGTCAGGTTTATCTTGCGGTTCCACTTTTTTAATTCCTCAGAGAACAGCTCAAAGGCCTCGATCTGCTCTTGTGGCATATCTATGTGCATCTCGGCTGCCGCTTGTCTCAGTGCATCACGAAACATAGTCGCCCTTGGTTTTCACTCCCACATGCGCCTTCAGCGCAATGGAGAGAACTGAAATTGCAGCCGGCGTTACGCCGGGAATACGCGAAGCCTGACCAAGTGTGTCCGGCCTGACCTTGCCAAGCTTTTCTCGTACCTCAGTTGTCAGCCCGTTAATAATACTGTAGTCCATTTCTACTGGGATGCGTGTACCTTCCAGCTTGCCGGATCGCTCTATTTGTTCCAACTGCCGCTCGATGTAACCCTGATATTTAATCTGAATTTCTACCTGATCACGAACCGCTGCAGGTGTTTCACGTGAAACATCGTCGAATTCAATTAGGTCGGAGTAGGAAACTTCGGGGCGTCGGAGCAATTGTTCATAACTCGTACCCTTCTGGATATCGTTGAAGCCCTTCTGAACAATCCATTCCTGTTCGCATTCCGTCATTGAGAGACGCTTTGTAGTAAGCCGAGATCTTTCATGAGTGATCATTTCTTGTTTTTGTAACAAAAGATCATATTCTTCGTTACTGACAAGTCCGACAGAATGACCTTTTGCACGCAATCGCTGATCGGCATTGTCCTCACGCAAAAGCAACCTGTATTCGGCGCGCGAGGTAAACATGCGGTAAGGTTCTTTCGTTCCCAGAGTTACCAAGTCATCGATCATGACGCCAATATAGGATTCACCACGTAACAGAATGAGAGGCTCAGTCCCTTTTGTTCTCAGAGCAGCATTGATCCCGGCAATCAGGCCTTGGGCTGCAGCTTCCTCATAACCGGAAGTACCGTTTATTTGTCCGGCATGATACAGGTTCGGAATGAGTTTGGTTTCCAGCGACCCATGCAGTTGGATCGGATCGACATAATCATATTCAATCGCATAGGCAGGCCGCATGATTTCAACGTGCTCCAGACCTACAATTGATCGATAAAAAGCAATCTGAACATCTATGGGAAGAGAGGTTGACATGCCACTGGGATACACTTCTACCGTTTCCAGCCCTTCAGGTTCTATAAAAGTTTGATGACGATCTTTTTCAGGGAAGCGCACTACCTTGTCTTCAATTGAGGGGCAATACCGCGGACCTATTCCCTCGATAATTCCCGCGTACAGAGGTGAACGATCAAGTCCTGAACGAATAATGTCGTGGGACTTTGGATTCGTATACGCGATATGACAGGGCACCTGCGGCATGAGTATTTTCGATGTGGAAAAGGAAAATGGTACCGGCGGATCATCTCCATACTGAGCCTCGAGTTTTGAAAAGTCTATTGTACGCTTATCAAGGCGGGCAGGGGTGCCGGTTTTCAATCTGCCAACATTGAAACCAAATTCCTTCAACTGATCGGACAACCCGATTGATGGCAAATCACCTGCACGGCCACCAGGGTAGTTATTGAGGCCGATATGAATCAAGCCGCGCATAAATGTGCCTGTCGTAAGCACAACAGTCTTGCCGCAAAAACGTATTCCTGAACGGGTATCGACGCCGCGAAGCTGATTTGATTCGAAGTAAAGTGCTGTCACCTCACCCTGTTTCAGATGCAGATTTTCTTGTTGTTCGAGAACCCGTTTCATCCTTAAACGATAAAGCTGTTTATCGGCTTGAGCACGCGAGGCACGTACCGCCGGCCCCTTGCGAGTATTGAGAATGCGGAACTGGATACCTGTCGCGTCAATATTCTTCGCCATCTCGCCGCCCAGGGCATCAATCTCTTTGACAAGATGTCCTTTGGCAAGGCCTCCAATGGCAGGATTACACGACATGAGCGCAATGGCATCCAGATTGATTGTCAGCAGTAATGTTTTACACCCCATCCGTGCAGCAGCGAGAGCTGCTTCACAACCAGCGTGGCCTGCTCCGACAACAATTACGTCATATTCCCATTCATAGGTCATCATAACTTTTATCCCTGATGTTCCACGTGAAACATTTTCTACTTACCAATACAAAACGAGGAAAAAATAATATCAAGCACGTCATCATTAGTAACATGACCCGTAACCGAACCAACAGCGGCAAGAGCGTCTCTGAGATCGATCGAAAGCAATTCAAGGTTGCAGTGGCTACCAAGTCCATCAACAAAGCGCTGCAAGGTTGAATTGGCAGAATCGAGAATATCACGATGACGGACATGAGAAATGGCAACAAACTCTCGACTATCGAGTGATTGTTTACTGACAAAAAGAGACTTGATCATATCCTTCAAAAGCTCAATGCCTTCTCCGGATTCGGCAGATATGGACAGGTGCGGCATTGTCTCTAACGGACGCGGCATATCAAGGATTTTGGGAACATCTGATTTGTTAATGACCGCGATGACCGAACTTCGTTGTAAGGCATCCAAAATAAGCTGGTCTTCTTTATCAAAAGAACGCGACCCATCAAGCACAAAAAGAACCAGGTCGGCCTGGGCAATTTTCTCCAGCGCGCGATTGATTCCCTCGCGCTCAATCATATCGTCTGTGTGCCGGATTCCTGCGGTATCCAGAAGGCGTACGGGAAGGCCTCCCAGATTTATGGTTTCTTCAATGATGTCGCGTGTCGTACCGGGAAGATGAGTTACAATTGCACGGTTTTCATTGAGCAGCCGATTGAGCAGGCTGGATTTTCCGGCATTAGGTTTACCGATAATCAAAACCGATATGCCTTCGCGAAGGATACGGCCTTCTTCAAAACCCGAGATGAGTTGATCAATTTTGGCACGAGCATCGGAAACCAGCGAAGAAATAGTTGCAACATCCGTCGCCCCGATATCATCTTCAGGAAAATCGATATAGGCTTCGAGCAATGCCAAAGCATGCAATAATAGATCGCGAACCTCGCCAATACGTATCGAAAGAGCTCCGGAACGTTGCTGTTGAGCCAATTGCAGTGCGGCATCTGTTTGCGCGCCGATAATATCCATAATCGCTTCGGCTTGTACTAAATCGATCCTGCCATTGAGAAAAGCCCGTCGAGTGAACTCGCCTGGATCTGCAAGCCGGGCGCCTGCACGAAGAACAAGCGACAAGACCCGTTCCATAACCAGCATTCCGCCATGACAATGCAACTCAAGCACATCTTCCCGGGTATAGGAGTGTGGAGCACGCATGATAACGGCCATGGCTTCATCGACAACATCACCCGTTTGAAAATCGATTACGGAACCAAAATAAAAACGGTGGCTATCTAAGCCACCGTCACGAACCGGTTTGAAAAGGGTTGCACCGATAGTTGAAGCCATTTCACCGCTAACGCGGATAATGCCGATACCGCCGTTACCCGGCGGTGTGCTGATCGCTGCTATCGTATCTCGTATGTACATTACAACCAAGCCATGTGTGCGCTGTCTAATTATTTACCAGCTTATTGATATACGCTTGCTGGCAAATGGTAAGCACGTTATTCAAAAGCCAATACAAAACCAAGCCAGAGGGAAAATTGAGAAACATGAACGTAAAAACGACAGGAAGGACCAGCATCATTTTAGCCTGGACCGGGTCCATTGTGGACGGAGTCATTTTTTGTTGAATAAACATGGTGGCCCCCATGACAAGGGGGAGGGGACCGATAACAAAAGGCAGGCCAAGCATCTGACCAAAAAGGTTATCCGGGCCTGACAGGTCGGTGATCCAAAGAAAGAATGGCGCGTGACGCAATTCGATGGAGAACATCAGTGCCTTGTAAAGGGCAAAAAAGACCGGGATCTGAATCAACATGGGAAGACAGCCGCCAAGAGGATTAACCTTATGATCGCGGTACAGTTCCATAACAGCCTTATTCATGGCCTCACGATCATTCTTATACTTCTCTTTGAGCGCAGCCATCATCGGCTGAATCTTCTGCATGTCCTTCATTGACTTGTAGCTCTTGTGAGTCAAAGGAAAGAAAAGAACCTTGAGAATTACCGTAATAATGATAATTGCGATTCCGTAATTGCCGACATACTGGTAGAAAAACTTGAGTATATATAACAACGGCTTGGCAATGACCGAGAAATACCCCAAGTCAAGTGACTGCTCAAGAGAGTTTCCTTGAGATTTGAGAATGTCGATATCTTTGGGGCCGGCAAAGAGTTTATACGCAACCGTTGCGGCCTGACCAGGAGCAACCGTCAATTGGGGCGAAGAAATGGTTGATTCGAGATATCCGGCAGCATCTTTGCTCAACTCCACGGAAGCAATACTATTGTTTTCCGAGAGAATGGCTGTCAGGAAATATTTGTCAGCAAATCCTGCCCATTGCAGGTTTTTGTCATACTTTTTTGAAGTGCTGGTAATATCCTTAAGTTTATCGTTCTTTAAACTATTGTCGCTATAAAGATAGGAACCGTTGGCATCATAACGGGAATTCTTTTCTTGTGATTGAGCCGGATAGGAAATAACCTGTTGAAGCACTCCGACAAGGGGGGTTGATGCATTATTAATGAGCTGAACATCAAGCTTGATTCCGTAGGAATTGCCGGTAAATGAATACGTTTTACGTACGGAAAACCCCTGACCGGAATTATGTGTAAAAACAAGTTGGTTTTTTTCAGTGCCGGCGATTTTCAGTGAACCGGAATCGCTGACAAACGGAGCGCCCTCGGGAAGGTTGAAACCAGTGGCTTGGGTCGCATAGGTAAGTATGGCAGGATCAGATGTGCTTCCTAGAATAACCGGATGTGCGGCCGGGGTGTTCTGCTCACGATATTTTTTGAGGGTCAGGCTTTTTAATGCGCCGCCTCGTGAGGTAAATACCGCTGAATACAGGTCCGTGTCGATCGTAATATCTTTCTGAGCTACAGAGGCAGGCTGCACAGGTGTGACATTTGAAACACTCTGCGCTGCAAGCGCCTGAGTAGCAGAACCGCGATCAGACGTAGCGGTAGTTGATACCGGTCGCGGCGGAGCGCTTTTTTTCTCTGGGGGCGCCAGGAGATTAAAAACAAAAAAAACGGTTACAGACAATATAACTGCCAAAAATGCACGCTTTTCCATGAAAGCTCCAGTTTGAAATCTAGTTAGGGTACGGGATCATAACCACCAGCATGAAAAGGATGGCACTTACCAAGTCTCAGTACAGTCAGGCAGAGTCCTTTGACAAGTCCATGACGCTGAATTGATTGTCGGGAATACTCGGAACAGGTGGGATAAAAACGGCAGGCCTGCGGTAAAAGCGGCGAAAGCAGCTTTTGATACAGCCCGATTACAAGGAGCAAACTGCTCTTAAGCATGTTGATGTGCCGATACGCCTGAAGGCTTTTTCAAGTTCACATTGTACACTGCGAAAATCCATCGTTGCCGACTCGCGGCGGGCAATTACATTTATATCGACCGGAGGAAGCAATATTCTGTGGTACCTGAAAATTTCTCTGGAAAAACGTTTGATTCTATTGCGAATAACAGCGCACCCTATTTTTTTGCTTGCCGTTATGCCCAAACGCGGAACTTCGCGATCATTGCTTTGCCAGACAATCAAAAAACCTTTAACGGACAATTTATTGGTGGCGTTAAAAAGAGAAACAAAATCAGCACGTTTCCGTAGCCTTACCGACTTTGGAAACGTGCTTTCATTCATGTACACACACACCGTCAGGTATATTACTTGACGGCTATGCGAACAGCCAGATTTTTACGACCTTTTGCTCTTCTGCGCTTAATAACAAGACGGCCATTTTTCGTAGCCATTCTCACAAGAAAGCCGTGGGTCCGCTTGCGGGAAATATTGCTCGGTTGAAATGTTCTTTTCATAGTTCACCCCTGGTAATATTTTTCAGGAATCGATTCTTTAATCATAACATGACATTCTTGTCAAGATATATATTGCTAAATGTCGTATACACATCGCTGATTTGCCTTGAAAAACAGACCATCCTCTGATAATCTGCTGCCACATCAAAAAAGACCTATAATTTCGAATAACTATACATAACTATTCGAACTTATTAGTAAATAAGTTATCAACAGGTGTTGAAAATCATGTTGATAATACAGTATGATAGGTTTCACCAACATAGGCGAAACTCGCTTATACAATTAGCAATTTCAAAATCGGCAGCATGTTGATAACTGATTACCAAACTTTAAATTAGTGTGAATTTATGTTCGATGTATGGCAACAGGCCTCTGAAAATCTGGAAAAGGTATTATCCGAGCGTGATTTCACAACGTGGATCAAACCGATAACCTATAGTCATCATGACGACACAACCGTCTACCTGTCGGTTCCGACACTGTTTTTTAAGGAATGGATAGAAGAACATTACCAACAGATGCTTATCGGCGCCTTATCGGTGACTGCAGGCAAAAAATGTGCAATTGATCTTGTTGTCGTAGAAAACAACGCTGATACTGAAACCCTCCAACCGGAAGATTTAATCATCAAAGGCCACCAGGAAACGGAACAGCCTACCATCAGCCAACCGGAATCGTCGTTTACCTCTCTTAATCCCAAATATACCTTTGAATTATTCGTCAGCGGCACGGGAAACCAGTTTGCGCACGCTGCGGCCATGGCTGTAGCCCATAATCCGGCCGATACCTATAATCCGCTTTTTATTTACGGTGGTGTCGGACTTGGCAAAAGCCATCTTCTTAATGCAATCGGACACACTATCCGCAATAATTCGCCGGAGCTTAACGTCTGCTACTGTTCCGCAGAAAAATTCATGTACGAAATGGTTAATGCGCTGCGCCAAAAACGGATGGAACAGTTTCGAGCGCGATTCCGGAATCTTGATGTGCTCCTGGTTGACGACATACAGTTCATATCCGGAAAAGTGGGAACACAGGAAGAATTTTTTCATACCTTCAATGCTCTTCACGATATGCAAAAACAGATCGTCATAACTTCGGATAAATTTCCGCGTGAAATACCGGATCTGGAAGAACGTTTACGGTCACGATTCGAATGGGGCTTGATTGCCGATATTCAGCCCCCGGACCTGGAAACGAAAATAGCGATTCTGAAAAAGAAATCCGAAATAACTAAAATTAAACTTCCTGAAGATGTTATCTATTTTCTGGCGTCCAGCGACACGCGCAATATTCGCGAGCTAGAGGGAATGCTAATCAGATTGGGCGCTTACAGCAGTCTGCAAAGTATTCCCATAACCCTTGCCATGGCAAAGGAAAATCTGAAAGAGATTATTGGCGACAAACGCAAAGACATCACCGTCGAGCTAATCCAGAAAGTGGTGGCTGAATACTTTGATTTGAAACCGACTGACCTGAAATCGAACAAAAGACCCAAAAATTTTGTTCAGGCGCGCCAGATAGCGATCTGGCTCTGCCGGGACATGACAAATTTTTCATATCCCGATATCGGTTCGAAATTTGGCGGCAAGGATCACTCAACAGTAATTTATGCAGCAAAAAAAATAGATGCGGCACTCAAAGATGATTATAATCTTGCTAAAATAATAAATGAAATCAAACATACTCTCATGAAATAAATAACGATTTCTGTTCCATACAAAGGGCAGGATTCTTCAGGGGCTGAATAAACACCCCATGTTGATATGATATGCAAAAGATGTGAATAACTTTCAGGCTGTTGATAAGGACCGGTTTTCACCTCATATCATCAACAGAGAAAAAGGAATAAAACTGATTTATTTTCAGCAAGTTAAAAAGTTATCACCAGATTCACAATCCCTACTATAACAACAAGATTTAAATATTAAATAAAAGAACCTTTAGTAAGGAGTGACATATGGAATTCACAATTGACAAGGAAGCATTTCTCAAATCGCTGCAAAAAATCCAGGGTATTGTTGAAAAGCGAACATCCATGCCAATCCTTTCCAATGTCCTTCTTGAAGCGATTGATTCCCAACTGCACGTTACCGCAACCGACCTTGAAGTCGGCATGAAGAGTATCTATCCTGCCGATGTTCTCGAGCCAGGAAAAATAACAGTTAATGCCAAAAAACTATATGAAATCGTTAAAGAACTTCCAAACCAACAGATAATCTTCACAACAAAAGACAACGATTGGGTTGAGATAAAATGCGGCAAAGTCCACTTCAATATCGTTGGTCTTTCAGCAGAGGAATTCCCTTACTTTCCCGCAATAAAAGAAGAAAATCTGTTCGAAATCGAAAGTGCGCTTCTCAAGGGCATGATTGAAAAAACATCCTATGCCATCTGCAACGACGATACGAAATATAATCTCAACGGACTTTTCACTAAAGTCGAGATATCAGCACAGGAAGAACAAACTCTAAAAATGGTGGCTACCGATGGGCACCGCCTTTCCATTGCAAACTGCCCGTTGAAGGGAACGGCAGGACCCGAGCTTGAAAAAGGGGTCATTCTTCCTAAAAAGGGCGTATACGAATTAAAGAAAATAACAGAAGAAGATGGCGGAACCCTCATGTTCGGATTCATGGACAACAGCGCCGTGATCAAACGTGGCGATTCCTACATGATCATGCGTTTAGTCGATGGCGAATTTCCCGATTACAACCGCGTAATTCCCACATCCAATGAACGGTCTATCCTGGTGAACAAAGATGAGTTCACTCATTCGGTTCGCAGGATGGCGATCCTTTCCAGCGAGAAATTCAAGGGAATCATGCTGGAAATATCAGCGTCGAGCATAAAAATATCATCCAGTAATCCTGAACTTGGCGATGCCATGGAAGAAATCGATGTTGTCTATAATGGAGAACCAATCGCTGTCAGATTCAATGCGCGGTATCTTCTAGATGTGCTTGCTGCAGCGGAAACTGAACGAATCGAGATGAAATTCAGGGATGAATTGGCGCCTTCGATAATAGTGCCGGAAAGTCGAGACAACTTCTTGGCGGTTATCATGCCCATGAGGCTGTAACAACGCTACATGCTTCTTAATAATCTTTTTATTGCCGGGTTTCGCAATATCGAAACAATGCGATTTAAACCCGGCAAATATTTTAATGTGATATATGGACGTAACGGTCAGGGCAAGACCAATTTGCTTGAAGCATTGTACCTTCTGGGAAGTCCCCGCTCGTTTCGTAATGCACGCCTGCAGGACTTTATCGGACACGGGCAACAAAAAGCACAGATCCAGGGAGAAATTGAATCATCCGGCATGCGCACCCGCATCAAGCTAGCCCTGGAAAACGCCGGCCGCCGGGTTGAGCTTGACGGAAAGGCCATACAGAGGGCTTCGGATCTTTATGGCGTGGTAAACACGGTGGTTTTTTCGCCCGATGACACCGGAATGGTTAAATTGGGTCCGGAATCACGAAGACGCTTTCTTGACAGGGCAACGTACATCTGTGATGTCGGCTACTTACAATATTGGCACGGGTATCACCGCATTCTTAAGCAGCGTAACCAACTACTGAAAAACAACGACAAAAGCGGATTGGATACGTGGACAGAGCAATTGGCGGAAACAGGAGCAGAAGTCATTGTCCGGCGGCAACAATTTGTGACGCGACTCAGCAGCATGCTTCAACGCTATTATGGGATAATTTCAGGTGAAGAAGAGGTACCCGGTATTAGCTATGCTCCCGAGGGAATTCAGGAAACCGAACAGAAACAAATACGTGGCGAATTACTAAAACTTTTTGAACGTCATCAGCAAAGCGATATTCGCTACGGAACAACCACTGCCGGGCCACATCGTGATGACCTCGCATTTAAGCTTAATGAACGACCGTTAAAATCGTGCGGCTCTGCAGGTCAGCAGAAGAGTTTTGTTCTTGCCTTGAAAATGGCTGAACTGAACACGGTCAAAGAAACTTTTGGAGAACCACCGCTTCTTCTGCTGGATGATGTGAGTTCGGAACTTGATGCTGTAAGAAACCGTAATTTCATAACTTTTCTGACTGATATGGACATCCAGGTGTTCATAACGACAACGGAACGTTCACCTGCCTTGTTAGAGGCTGCAACACACTACGCCGTTTTTCATATGGAAGACGGCAATCTGACGTTTGAGGGAAATGAATCGCATGAATGAAGACAATAAAGTCACACAAACCGCCGGGGAAGAATACGGCGCCGATAATATCAAGATACTGGAAGGCTTAGCCGCAGTTCGCAAGCGTCCGGCCATGTATATCGGTTCTACTTCCAGCGCTGGATTGCACCACTTAGTGTACGAAATTGTGGATAACTCCATTGACGAGGCGCTGGCGGGTCACTGCGATAATATCAGTGTAACAATCAATACCGACGGTTCCGTTACCGTAGTGGACAATGGCCGCGGTATTCCAACCGATATGCATCCGACCGAAGGAAGGTCGGCAGCGGAAGTTGTTTTGACTGTGTTGCATGCCGGCGGCAAATTCGACAATGACTCATACAAAGTATCTGGCGGGCTTCATGGTGTGGGGGTTTCCGTTGTCAATGCACTGTCCAAGTGGCTGGAACTCGAAATTAAGCGCGACGGCAAAATTTTCCGGCAGTCCTACCGCCGTGGCGATCCACTGGCGCCGCTTGAGATGGTTGGAGAAACCAAAAAGCGGGGAACAAAAGTTACGTTCATGCCGGATGAGGATATTTTTGAAACAACCGAATATTCCTTTGATGTGCTTTCCCAGCGTTTGCGTGAAATGGCATTCCTCAATGCCGGTGTCCGCATCAAGATCAGCGATATGCGGGTGGACAACAAGTCCCACGAATTTTACTACGAGGGGGGCATCAATTCATTTGTTGAGTACCTGAACCGCAATAAAATCGCGCTTCACCCCAAACCGATCTATTTCAGAGGCGAAAAGGGCGGTGTAGAAACAGAAGTTGCCATGCAGTACAACGATTCCTTTGACGAAAAGATTTTCTCATTTGCCAACAATATCAACACGCACGAGGGTGGTACGCATTTGGTCGGGTTCAAGGCGGCCCTGACCCGCACCATGAACACCTACGCTACTGCCAACAATCTGCTTAAAAAGGAAAAGGTCTCCATTTCCGGCGATGACCTGCGTGAAGGATTGACCTGTGTCATCTCGGTCAAGATTCCGCAACCGCAATTTGAGGGGCAAACCAAAACCAAGCTGGGCAATTCGGAAGTTAAGGGCTATGTGGAATCCATGATCAACGAGAAACTGGCCCAGTTTCTGGAAGAAAATCCGCAGGTCGCAAAACGTATTCTCGAGAAATCCATTGAGGCGGCCCGCGCACGCGAGGCAGCCCGCAAGGCCCGTGAAACGGTCCGACGCAAGGGTGCTTTGGATCTGGGCGGACTGCCGGGCAAACTGGCCGACTGCCAGGAAAAGAATGCCGAGTTGTGTGAGCTCTATCTGGTCGAGGGTGATTCGGCAGGCGGTTCGGCCAAGCAGGGCCGCGACCGGAAATTCCAGGCCATTCTGCCGCTTAAGGGTAAGATCCTGAATGTGGAAAAATCCCGTTTTGACAAAATGATCTCTTCCCAGGAAATCCGCACCTTAATTACCGCCCTGGGTACCGGCATCGGTAAGGATGATTTCGATATTTCCAAGCTGCGCTACGGCCGAATTATCGTCATGACCGACGCCGACGTGGACGGCTCCCACATCCTCACACTGCTGTTGACCTTCTTTTACCGCAACATGAATGAACTGATTCAGCGTGGCCATCTTTATATCGCCCAACCGCCGCTCTACAAGGTCAAACGCGGCAAAAAGGAAATGTACCTGCGCAACGAAGCAGCCTTGCAAAACTTTTTACTGGAAGAAGGTGCTGAAGAATTGGTCTTGAGGCTGGAGAAGGGCGACCGGAGATACATCGGGAAACAGATCATTCCGGTTATTCGTCAATTCATTGATAACCGGGCCATTTTCGACAAGGTAGTCAAAAAAGGAATTTCAACGGACCTGCTTTCCATTATCGTCCGCAGCGATGTTCCGGCCGGTCTTGAAGAGCTGTCCCAGTTGGGACCTTACCTGGAAGTTATGAAATCGCTGGCCGAGAATGGCAATTACCAGATTGAAGAGGATCGCATCATCTTCTACATCGGCAATATCCGCGCTATTATCGACCAGCAAATTCTGGGAGTTCTTTCCACCCATGAATATGAACTACTGGTGGAAAACCATCTTCGGGTCGTGGATACCATGGCCGGTGGTTGCGCCTATGTTGAGCAGGAAACAGGCGAAAAACTGCTTATGGAAACATCCAACCATGAAGAGTTATTGGCTTTTTTCCTTGAACATGCCAAAAAGGGTCTCGCAATTCAGCGTTACAAAGGTCTCGGCGAAATGAACCCGGAGCAACTATGGGAAACCACCATGAATCCGGAGAACCGGGTGTTGCTGCAGGTCAAGATCGAGGATGCCGTCGAATCGGACGAGATCTTCACTATTCTGATGGGTGACCAGGTTGAACCACGCCGCGATTTTATTGAAACCAATGCGCTCAATGTGGTCAACCTGGATATATAATCCCATTCATAGAAGAGCAATATAAGAGGTTGTAATGATTAATACTCCGCAAGATAAAATTGCCGTCAATATCGAAGACGAGATGAAACGTTCCTACATGGATTACGCCATGTCGGTTATTATCGGCCGCGCCCTGCCGGATGTACGCGACGGGCTCAAGCCGGTTCACCGGCGTTGCTTGTACGCCATGTACGATATGAGCAACGATTACAATAAGCCCTATAAAAAATCCGCCCGTGTTGTCGGTGATGTCATTGGTAAGTACCACCCGCATGGCGATACGGCCGCTTACGATACCATCGTGCGTATGGCCCAGGATTTTTCGCTTCGCTATATGCTGGTGGATGGGCAGGGGAACTTCGGTTCGGTGGATGGCGATTCGCCGGCTGCCATGAGGTATACTGAAATCCGTTTGCGCCAACTTTCCCATGAATTGTTGGCCGATCTGGACAAAGAGACCGTCGATATGGTCCCCAACTATAACGACGAACTTCTGGAACCAACGGTTCTACCCTCCAAGTTTCCCAACCTGCTGGTCAATGGTTCCACCGGCATTGCCGTCGGCATGGCTACCAATATTCCGCCTCACAACTTGGTCGAGATCATTAACTGTATCATTGCCACGATCCGGAATCCCGATATTTCCTTTGACGAACTATTGGAGCTGGTACCGGGTCCTGATTTCCCCACGGGCGCCACGATTTACGGGCGTCAGGGAATCTATGATGCCTACAAGACCGGACGCGGCATCATCCAGATTCGCGCCAAAGCCCACATAGAGTCAGCCAAGAAAACCGAGCGCCAGTCGATAATTGTCACCGAGCTTCCCTACCAGGTCAACAAGGCCAAGCTGATCGAAAAAATTGCCGATCTGGTAAAAGAGAAAAAGGTTGAAGGAATTACCGAGATTCGCGACGAATCGGACCGCGAGGGGATGCGCATCGTCATTGAGGTCAAGCGCGACGAAAACGCCGAGGTGCTGCTCAACCAGCTCTACAAGCTTTCTCAACTGCAGATTTCCTTCGGCATTATCATGCTGGCGATAGTCCATAACCGCCCGAAAGTTCTCCGTCTTGACGAAATGATGAGCTGCTTTGTGGAGCATCGCTGTGAGGTAGTTACCCGCCGCACTAACTTCGAACTCAAAAAGGCATTGGCCAGAGCCCATATCCTGGAAGGTCTCAAAATAGCGCTGGATTGGCTCGACGCGGTAATTGAGCTGATCCGTTCGTCAAAGACCCCTCCGGAGGCCAAGCAGGGACTTATGGAGGGAGCATTTGCCGATGCGGAATTTTTACGTCGTCTCGAATTGCCTCGCCCCGCAGGTTACGAAGATGGAGTGCATCTGAGCGAAATCCAGGCCCAGGCTATCCTGGAGATGCGTCTGCAACGTCTGACCGGCCTGGAACGGGAGAAAATTCTGGCCGAGTACGACGAAGTACTCAAGTTGATTGCCCGATTGAAAGAAATTCTGGCGTCTGATACGGAGATTCTCAACATAATCGTAACCGAGCTTACCGAGATCCGGGATAAGTTCGGCGACAAGCGTAGATCGGAAATCGTGGACAAGAGTGCCGATATTACGCTTGAGGACACCATTGAGGACGAAGAGATGGTGGTTACCATCTCCCACACCGGTTATATCAAGCGTAGCGCGGTAGACCTGTACCGTTCCCAGCGCCGCGGCGGCAAGGGCAAGACCGGGATGAAAACCAGGGAAGAGGATTTTGTCGAACAGCTCTTTATTGCCTCGACCAAGGATTATCTGCTCTGTTTCACGGATGCCGGCCGGATGTACTGGCTCAAGGTCTACGAGATTCCGGAAGGAAACCGCACCACCAAGGGCAAGGCGGTAGTCAATCTGGTCAACGTGGGCATGGAGGAAAAAATCACCACCATCCTGCCGATCAAGGAATTCAGTGAAGATATGTTCCTGTTCATGGCTACCCGCAACGGGGTGGTCAAGAAAACGCCGTTGACCGAATACTCCAATGTACGCAGCGGCGGCATTATTGCTGTCAACTTGGATGATGGGGACAAATTGATCGGCGTAGCCCTGACCGACGGTACCAAGGATATTTTCCTGGCCTCCCGGAACGGCAAGGCCATTCGCTTCAGCGAAGAGGATGCACGTTCCATGGGGCGCGTTACCCGTGGCGTGCGCGGCATGAATCTGAATGAAGACGATCACGTGATTGGAATGGAGATCGTGGACAACGACGCCGTTGGTTCAACCATTTTCACCGTGTGCGAAAACGGTTATGGCAAACGTACCGACCTTGACGAATATCGTGGCCAGAGCCGTGGCGGCAAAGGTATGATAACCATCAAGACTAGCGATCGGAACGGCTGCGTGGTCAATGTCATGCAAGTAGCCAATGACAATGACCTGATGGTTATTACCGATAATGGCAAAATCCTGCGTGTGCCGGTCTCCGGTTTCTCGGTTATCGGCCGCAACACCCAGGGTGTCCGGCTGATTACCACCGAAGAAAAGGAAAAAGTGGTGGCCGTAGCCCGGTTGGCCGAGAAGGAAGAGGACGAAGATGACGGCGAGGATGACGGAACTGAGTAAGAGTGCTGTTTTCCGCATCCGGACTATCACGCAAGCTGTTCGCATAAACAAACTATTGCCATGACCAGACATGCATCCATCGACACTTCCCTGAGGGAGCGGCGGCGTATCATACGCCTGCTGGATTTTCTCAAGCGCGATGACCTGACCACCGAGCAGATGGAACGGATCGGCAAGCGTCTTCAAAAATCGGGACGGCGGGCGCTTCATCCGCTGGTGCGTAAATTGTGGCGGGAGAAGAATGGCACTGCTATCTACCGCTATACCTGCATGCTCGATTTCTTTGACGACTCGAATTGGCTTGCTCAACTGATCCAGATCACCATCAAACGCACGGATCTGGATGAGCAGGGACGCCTGGCGCTTCTGGATGCCCTGCATGACAATGGGATTGATGTCACCGCTCCTCCTTTTGCAAACATGACCGGCTACGGCGCAAGCTCCATGGAAGGATTCATCGGTGATTGCCTGAAGGATGGGGAACGTGGGCTGGTACGCTTCATGGATATGTTCCTGGACGCCGAAGACGACGTCCGGGAACGGATGACCCGGTTTCTATCGGAAGTCGGAACTCCCGACGCCGTTTCATTGCTGGAGATTTTGCTCTCCTTCGAGCGTCCCGAGGTGGTCCGCGAAGCGATCATCGCACTGGGAAAAATCAAAAACGGCCTTGCCCTGACAGTACTTACCAGTGCGGAAAAACGCCATGAGGGCGATGTTACCGATTTGATCCGGCGCAGCATCCGCCGGCTCTCCTTCATGGGAATCCGGCAGCCCGAACAACTCCCCCCCTCATTCCCGGTACCACGACCGTTTTACCAGGTACAGGCTGGCCCGGTGGACATCTATGGTTCCCGTTCGTTGCTGTTTTCCTGGCAGATGGATGACGAAACATACACTGCTTTGCTGTTGCTGACCGGCGAGTCGGAAGGCATTATCAACGCCCTCAGCTATCGCATGAAAGATACTGCGGAATACGATGCGGTTCTCCAGGAGATTGTAGCCGGTGAACTGCTTGAACCGGTGGATGCGTCCTATGCCCTGGCGCTGCTGCGGGACGCCCTCTATTGCAGCCGCAAGCAGGGCTTTCATCTCCCTCCTGATTTCTACGTGGATATGCGGTTGTTCGACCCCGAATCACTTCGCTCCGAGATCTATATCCCCCGTTTCAACCAGGTTCATCTGGAGGGCATCGTTGAGCGTATTCCCGCTTATATTACCGGCAGCAATGTATTGCTGGACAACCCCGGCCTGGAAGGGTGGATGTTGTCCGAGCCACCTGTGTATGATGCCGCCGAACGGCTGAGCAGGCTGGAAAAATCTGCAGCCGATAAAAAAATTCCGGACGACATCATCGAGGAAATTATTGCCGAATTCTGTGCGGAACTAATTGCGCCTCGTCGGGCGGAGATTGTCAAACGTCTTTTACTGACGGCCGATTTTCTGCAACAGACCGGCAGCGAAGAGCGCATCGTTCAGCATACCCTGGCTACGGCGCTGAGCTTGGTGGGAGGATTTGTTTCCGAGACGCGCCACCCTTTTATCCGGCGTTTGATTCTGGATAGTATTGAGACGGCCCGTCAGGCGCTGGCCGATGGTTATGATCTGCGAATGGAGGAAGGGTATGATGATGAGGACTAGTCCTTTGCGGGCAGCGGTTATCGGTGGCGGCAGTTGGGGTACGGCATTGGCTAACGTGCTGGCTTCCAATGGCCACGACACCATTTTGTGGGTTCATGATGCCGAGTTGGTTGACGAGATTAACCTCCGCCACACCAACACTCTCTTTCTGCCCGATATTCCGCTTTGCCCCGCGCTGACGTGCACCGCAAGCCTTTCCGAGGCCTTAGTTGGGCGCGAATTGGTCCTGCTGGTGACACCGGTTCAGGTTATGCGCAACGTATTGGCCCAGGCGGTGGAACTGATCGATCCGGCTTCCGTGATTGTCAACGCTTCAAAGGGTATCGAACTGGAAACCCTTAAGACCGTATCCCAGATTTGTAGCGAGTTTTTCGGCGAGCAGTTTTTAAGCCGTTATGTTGCCCTGTCCGGTCCCACGTTTGCCCGTGAGGTCGCCCAAGGCCTTCCTTCCCTGATCGTGGCCGCTTCCCGCAAGGAGTCGTGCTCGCAACAGGTACAGACGGCATTCAGCAATCCCTCATTCCGGGCCTACACCAATAACGACGTCATCGGTGTGGAACTGGGTGGCGCTGTCAAAAACGTCATCGCCATTGCCGCTGGTATCTGTGACGGCCTCGGGTTTGGCCACAACGCAAGGGCAGCTTTGATTACCCGGGGTCTAGCTGAAATGAACCGCCTGGGACTGGCCATGGGAGCCCAGCACTCAACATTTGCCGGTCTGGCCGGCATGGGCGATCTGGTATTGACCTGTACCGGCGATCTCTCCCGCAACCGTACCGTCGGCTTCAAGCTGGGGCAGGGCATGCGTCTGGCCGATATCCTGGCCGAGATGCGCATGGTGGCCGAGGGAGTCAAGACCGCCGAATCAGTCTTTCAGCTTTCCCGCAGACTTGGGGTTGAAATGCCGATTGTCGAGAAGGCCTACCAGATTTTGCATGAAGATAAACCTGCCCGCGAGGCGGTAACGGAGTTGATGGCGCGGGAGCTGAAAGCGGAAGGGTGAGTTTTTGATTTAACAAGTGATAATTAATGAAGACCCCGATTGGTTTTGCGTGTCGGGGTCTTTGTATTTAAATCTAGGAGAGTACAGAGCATGCCCGAGAACGAAACCTTCAGACTGTCGGTTTTTGAAGGAAGACGTGTTCGTAGAACCATTCACAACGGCGAATGGTGGTTTGTCGTTGAAGATGTCGTCCTTGCCCTGATCGACTCGAAAGACCCAAAGCAGTACATTCAGCGCATGAAACGGCGTGATCCGGAGCTTGGTAAAGGGTGGGTACAGATTGTACATACCCTTTCCATTGAAACCCCGGGCGGATTGCAACGAATGCTGTGCTCCAACACTGAGGGGCTGTTCCGCATCATCCAATCAATCCCTTCACCCAAAGCAGAGCCGTTCAAACGTTGGCTGGCCAAGGTGGGGCACGAGCGTATCCAGGAAATCGAAAATCCCGAACTGGCTCAGGAGCGGATGAAGCAGCTCTACGAACAGAAGGGCTATCCCAAAGAGTGGATCGACAAGCGGCTGCGGGGAATTGCCGTTCGGCAGGATCTGACCGATGAATGGAAGAACCGGGGCGCAAAGAACAACCTGGAATATGCCATCCTGACCAATGAAATCATGCAAGGGGCCTTTGATCTGAAGGTTGAAGATTACAAGGCGGTCAAGGGGCTGGAGCGGGAAAACCTGCGGGATCACATGACTGATATTGAACTGATCCTCACCATGTTGGCAGAAGCAACTACCACGAAATTGCACCGGGACCGGGATTCGCAAGGTTTCGATCCGCTGAAGAAGGATGCTCATGATGGTGGGGCGGTTGCGGGCAGAACCCGCAAGGATATCGAGCAACAAAGCGAAACACCGGTAGTGAGTGGTTCGAATTTCAAGGGACTGGCGCATAAGAAAGACAAAAAGCTGAAGTAGGACGAAGAAAAACAAGGAGATAACATATATGCGAATAGGGCACGGTTACGACGTCCATAAATTGGTGGAAGGACGAAAGCTGATTATGGGTGGGGTGGAAATCCCCTGGGAAAAGGGGTTGCTGGGGCATTCCGATGCCGATGTGCTGTTGCACGCTATTGCGGATGCCATTCTGGGGGCCATTGCCGAGGGGGATATCGGCAAGCATTTTCCCGATACCGACCCGGCCTATAAGGGAGCCGATAGCTTGAAACTGCTGGAGCATGTCGGTAATTTGGCTGCACAGCGGGGTTATGCTCTCGGGAATCTGGACGCCACCGTCATTGCCCAGCGTCCCAAGATGGCGCCTCATATCGCAACCATGCGGGAGAATATTGCTCGCGTGTTACATGCGGCAATCGATCAGGTCAATGTCAAGGCAACCACCGAGGAAGGTTTGGGATTCACCGGCACGGGGGAGGGGATTTCAGCCCATGCCGTAGCGTTGATGATGAAGAAATGACCACTAAAAAAAGACCTCCGGGATTCTATGGCTCCGGAGGTCTTGTCGTGAGCTTTTATCCTGCCTTACAGCCCCTTTTTAGACAGTTCCTCCACCATCTTTTTCTGCTCCGGATTCAGCGTTTCCGGTATATGTACACTGATCTTCACGTAAAGATCGCCTTTGGTGTTTGACGAGAGGGTTTTGACACCGCATCCTTTCAGCCTGATTTTCGTACCGGGCTGGATTCCGGCTGGTACCTTGATGCGCTTGTCTCCCTCCAGGGTCGGCACATCCAGGGAAACCCCCAGGCACGCAGCACTGAAGGAAATTGAACGTTCCACAAAAAGGTCGCCGCCTTCACGGGTAAAGACCGGGTCGGGCAGGGTGCGGATGATCAGGAACAGATCGCCTGCCGGACCGCCTCCTTCCCCCGCGCTTCCCTTGCCGGAGATACGGATTTTGCTGCCGTTATCGACGCCAACCGGAATTTTGACTTTCAACTCTTCGCGTATACCGTTGCGACGGAAGGCAATGAGCTTTTCAGCCCCCTGGACCGCATCCCTGAAACTGACATCTGTCTCCATTTCCAGGTCGGATCCCCGTTGTGGGCCAGGTCGGAAACCGCCTCGCCCTCTTCCGCCTCCGCCTCTGCCAAAGCCACCGCCGAACAGGCGCGAAAAGATATCTTCGCCGCCGCCCATTCCCATGTCCCGGAAAGTTCCGCCAAAGTCGAAATTACGGAAGATGTCCTCCTGGCTGTACTGTTTGTGGAAACCGCTGGAGCCGAACGTATCGTACTCTTCCTTCTTCTTCGGATCGGAGAGTACGGCATAGGCCTCATTGATTTCCTTGAATTTTTCCTCGGCGGATTTGTCGCCGGAGTTGCGATCGGGGTGGTACTTGACCGCCAGCTTGCGGAAAGCCTTTTTGATTTCATCCTGGGAGGCGCTCTTGTTAACGCCGAGGGCCTTGTAATAATCCGTCTGTGCCATGGAGATGTCCTTTTCAAAAAAATCCAACTGTATGAGCACAATGTAAGTCGCCTGATGCTGCATGTCAATACAAGTGCGGCGCATACCTTGACAGCCGATGTACCTGCACGTAGTATCAATGGCATGGAGGAGATAATTCCGTGAAAAAAGTCATTATTGTCGGTGGCGGCATTTCCGGTCTGGCAACGGCGTGGCTGCTGCGTGAGAAGGCCCATGAATCCGGTATTGACCTGGATCTGACGCTGCTGGAAAAGGAAGAGCGGCCAGGAGGCAAGATTTGCAGCATCAAGGATCAAGGCTATCTCTGTGAATGGGGGCCGAATGGCTTTCTGGACAGCAAGCCCCAGACGCTCGATCTCTGTGAGGCCATCGGTGTCAAGGCCAACCTGCATCGCAGTAATGACAATGCCCGTAAACGTTTTATCTACTCCTCAGGCGAACTGCACCGCTTACCCGAGGGGGTAGCGTCATTCCTCAAAAGTCGCTTGATTTCCTGGCCTGGCAAGCTGCGGCTGGCGTTGGAGCCAACCCCGCTGATCTCCGGACCTCCTGCGGGGGGCGATGAGAGTCTGGCTGATTTTGCCCGCCGCCGCCTGGGGCAGGAGGCCTTGGATAAGCTGATCGCACCGATGGTCTCGGGTATTTTCGCCGGTGATCCGGAAAACATGTCGCTTGTTTCCTGTTTTCCCCGCATTGCCGAATTGGAGCGGGAGTACGGCGGGTTGATCAAGGCCATGATCCTGCTGGCCAAAAAGAAAAAACAGGAACGGGCCGCCGGAAAGACTGTTTCCAGCGCTGCCGGGCCGGGCGGGGTATTAACCTCTTTCCGTGAAGGGATCCAATATCTCACTGATACGCTCGTTGCATCCCTGGGGGAAATTGTCAAACCGGGAAAAGAGGTTGCGCAGGTATATCGGGGTGCAAGCGCGGCGTGGAGAATCGGCTGCTGTGATGGCAGCGAATATGATGCTGATATGGTAATCATTGCTTCTCCCGCCTATGCTGTGGCTGACATGCTTTTTGCTTGCGATGAGGCCCTGTCGGCTGTCCTGCGCCAGATACCGTATGCCAGTATGACGGTGGTTTGCTTCGGCTATGATCGCGAGCGGGTTCCCCATCCGCTGGACGGTTTCGGTTATCTGATCCCTCGTAAAGAGGGGCGCAGTATTCTGGGAACGCTCTGGGATTCAAGCATGTTCGAGAACCGCGCTCCCCAAGGAAAGGTGTTGCTGCGCAGTATGGTGGGCGGGGCTTGTTTTCCCGAGTTTATCAAGCTGAGCGATGACGAGGTGGTGGCGAGGGTCAGGCGTGACCTCAAGGATATCATGGGAATTGCGGACGAGCCGTCATTTGTCAGGGTGTTTCGTCACCTTCAGGCCATTCCTCAATATACTGTCGGCCATGCCAAGAGACTCAAGGCTGTGGAAGAGCAGCTTGCCGGTTACCCCGGATTGATCCTGACCGGCAACTCCTATCGGGGCATTGGCCTGAATGACTGTGTGGCTGCAGCGCAACGGGCAGCAGACGAGGCCATGGCTTTGGTGCGGTAAGAGATGACTTCCGTGAACAATGACGCGGTGGTTTGCGAAGGGGGGATTGTTCCCTTCAGCTACTGCCGTTCCCGCCGAAAAACACTTGGCATAACCATCAGGCCGGACAAATCCGTGGCGGTTAGGGCGCCGTTGCGCACTCCGTTGCAGGATATCAGGGATTTTGTTTCACGACAAAGTGCGTGGGTCATGAAGATCTGGCAACGTCTTGACTGCCAGACTCCAAAGCCCCGGCAGAGCTATGATAGAGATGCAATTTTCCTGTTTCAGGGCAGGGAATGCACGCTGCGCATTGAGTATGGAGCAACCGAAGCGGTTTCGCTCCACGGCGACGCACTGGTTGTGCGAACGCCCCAGCAGCATGATAGCGCACAACTACGCGGACTGATCAATTCCTGGTACCGTGAGCAGGCCCTGGAGCTTTTCAGTAAGCGGGCAATTGAATGCCACCGCAGAATGCAGGCAGAATCTCTGCCGTTCCCGCCCATCGTGATTCGTAGCATGAAAAGCCGATGGGGAAGCTATTCTTGCCGTACAGGCCGGATGAGCCTCAATCTCAGCCTCATCAAGGTCCCGCTAGCTTGTCTCGACTACGTGATTATCCACGAACTTTGCCACATAAAGGTACCGAACCACGGGCCGCATTTCTGGAAACTCGTGGGGCGATACGTTCCCAATCATCTTGAGCTGCGCAAACAACTAAGAACTTGTACAATACTCTGATGTTCGCAGGCAATTTGTAGCAAGGATGTTCATTCATGGCGATTATCTCCGCCAGCCGCCGCACCGACATCCCCGCCTTTTTCCCCGAATGGTTCATGAAGCGCATTCGGTCCGGTTTTTTTCACCGCCTGAACCCCTTCAATCCCCATCAGGTCAGGCGCATCAGCCTGAATCCGGCTGATGTGGATGCCATCGTATTCTGGACAAAGAATCCGCAGCCGCTTCTGAAATATCTTCCCGAACTGGATCAGCGAGGTTACCGTTATTATTTCCAGTTTACCCTTAATCCCTATGACAGCCGTTTTGAGCCGAACCTGCCTTCAGTGGAAGAACGAATTGCCGTCTTTCGCCGCGTAAGCTCCCATGTAGGGCCTGGCCGGATTATCTGGCGCTATGACCCGATCATCCTGAGCAGTGCCACTCCGCAGGAATTTCACGTGGAAAATATTAGCCGTATTGCGAAGGCCTTGCACGGTTCCACTGAACGACTGATGTTCAGTTTTTTCAGTTTCTATGCAAAATTGAAGAGCAGAGTCAGGGAATTGGAGCGAAGGTACGGTATTACCATCTGCGATACTTCCACTGGTTGTTACGATCAGTATGTGTATGAACTTGTTCGGCACATTGGCCGGATAGCAACACAGTATGACATGACCGCCTTTTCCTGTGCCGATGAACGCGATTTTTCATCCCAGGGTATCCAGCACGGCAGTTGCATCGATGGCGTCCTGATATCCGCTCTTTTCGGACTACCACCACGCTTTACGCGGGACAGGCACCAGCGTGGTGCTTGCCGATGCGTGGAATCAATCGATATGGGGATGTACGACACCTGTTCATTCAGGTGCGTCTACTGTTATGCCAACCGGAGCGGAAAAGGAGTTGAAATCAACCTGTTGAAACATGATCCGGAGAGTGCGTCGATTATTGGAAGTTTTGATATAGGGCAGGAAGAAACTCCCAAAAAAGGAGTGCTGCGGCAGGAAAAGCTCATATGAATGATGGGGAGACTCTGCGAACAAAACTGCCGGGCATTGCAAAGAGCACTGCCCGGCATACGTATTTGAAATCTGTTGCTACTTAAATGGCGGGTTTAGAACCTGATCAGCAACCCGCCCCACGAAAGCCCGCCACCGAAGCCCATGGTCAGTACCAGATCGCCCGGTTTGATGGTTCCGTTATTCATGTTTTCCGCCAGCACCAGAGCCACCGAGGCGGCTGAAGTGTTGCCGCAACGATCCAGATTGAGCAGGAAGCGCTCTTTGTCATAGCCGAATTTCTTGGCGATGAAGTCGATCATGCGGATATTGGCCTGATGCGGAATGATGTAAGTCAGGTCGGACGGCTCGACGCCGGCTTTTTTGCACAGTTCCGTTATAATTTCGGGGATTACTTCGGTCGCGAAAACATAAACCTGCTTGCCGGCCATTTTGAAGGTGTTTTCATGCTCGGCAATGGTCTCGGCCGTGATCGGCTTTCGCGATCCCGAGGAAGGGACCTGGATCAACTGCCAGCCCGAGCCGTCGCTGCGCATGTAGGTGCCGAGGATGCCCTTATTCGGATCATCGCAAGCTCGCAGAATCGCGGCGCCTGCACCGTCTCCGAAGAGCGGGCAGGTACTTTTGTCTTCAAAATTGAGGATTCTGGAATATGTGTCAGCGCCAATGGCCATGACAGTCTTGTATCTGCCGCTGCAAATGAAGTTGTCAGCCACTTCCATGGCAAACACGAAGCTGCTACAAACCGCGTTAATGTCAAAGGCAAGTGCGTTTTTGGCACCAATGTTGTGTTGTACAATGCAGGCTGAAGGGGGAAGGCACATATCTGGTGTGGATGTGCCTAGCACGATGCAGTCGATTTCATCGGCGGAGATACCGGCGGATTTTAGGGCGTTTTTGGCAGCGATGGTTGCAAGGTCCGATGTAGCTTGGTCATCCGCCGCAAAGCGCCGTTCACGTATTCCGGTGCGGGAGAAAATCCATTCGTCGGCATTCCCCACAAGGTTTTCAAAATAATCGTTGGAAATCACCTTTTCGGGTGAATATCCTCCACTACCAATTACCTGCGAATGAATCATGAGATCTCCACTTATATTTAAAATTGCTAACTACATAATAATACGCGAGAAAGCTTCTTTATCTCACAGCCAGGCCTCTTTTGTCAATTTGATTCAGATTCGGTGCAGCATAATTGACACAGTAGCATGACGTGTTATTCCGGAATGGGGCCTTGAGACTGCACATCGCTTTTTCTGAGGATATCCACAATCGCAAAGCTCCACAGCAGTGCAAGCGCGATCAGTAATGCTCGCCCATAGTCAGCGACGCTCTCCAGCCCTGTCAGGATGTCGGCAGATGTGATTGAGCCGGAGGAAATTTGCGCGGCAATAACCGGAGCCGCCCCCTTCAGCAGCACTCCCAGTCCCAGGAGCAGGAGCAGATTTACCAGCATGATCAGGACGATTCCCGTAAGTTTGCGGCCGAGATAGAGTTGCCCCAAGCCGGGTAGTATCAATGCGGTCATCATCAGCGCCTTGCTTCTGCGATTCACGGCGATTCATTCCTGGCTACGGCTGCCAGCATGGCCGTCATTTCAGCGTGAATCAAGCCGTTGCTGGCAACGATGCGGTTGTTGAAGATCGAATATTCAGCACCATCGAACCCGGTTACCATGCCGCCTGCCTCACGCACCATCAGGATACCAGCCGCAACATCCCAGGGTTTGAGTTTCAATTCCCAGAAACCGTCCAGGCGTCCGGCAGCAACGGCAGCGAGGTCCAGCGCTGCCGCTCCAGCCCTGCGGATGCCACGGGCGGCTTTCTGGAAGGCTATGAAATTGTCGAAGTTGTTGGCCGGATCGGTGGCGCAATCGTAGGGAAAGCCGGTGCCCAGCAGGCTGTTTTTGAGAGGGGAGTGTCCGGATACGCCGAGCTTGCGTCCGTTCAGATATGCGCCGCCTCCCTTGGTAGCGGTAAACAGCTCATCATAGATTGGATTGAAAATGACAGCCGCAACAATTTCTCCGGCGGCTTCCAGACCGATTGAAACACAGAACCAGGGAAAACCGTGGGCATAGTTGGTTGTGCCGTCAACAGGGTCGATGATCCAGCGCAAGGTAGAACGGTCCTGAGGGTATTCACCTTCTTCGGCCAGGATGGTGTGTTCGGGAAAGCGTGTCAGCAGGTGTTCAACGATAAGCCGTTCCGACTCCCGGTCAACTTCGGTCACCAGATCCTTGTCGCCTTTCAAGTCTACATTGAGCTGTGACGTGAAACGGTGGCGCTGATAACTTCCTGCCTTGCGGGCTGCTTCAACGGCTGTATGGAGGTGGGCATTCCAGGTACTCATAGGGGCATGCTCCAATAAATTAAAGCGGCAAAATGCCGCTGGAAAGTACCATATATAGCAGAGTGGAACCGCCAAGGCAAGCACGGCTATGATTCTACTTTGACATTTATTATGCTTTAAGGCATAGTTAGTGCATTTTATACGATATTACGTGGAGTGTGTGTCCGTGGTTCTCATAGCAAACATACTTCTGGCTTTAGCCAAAATGATAGAACTGGCCGATGGTCTGTTGACGATTTACAAATATGTCCTGTTGGCCAGTGTAATCATTTCCTGGGTGAACGCGGATCCTTACAATCCTCTTGTCAGTTTCATTTATCGAATTACCGAGCCGTTGCTCAAAAGGATTAGGCGATATATGCCCAATACCGGCATGCTTGATTTTTCGCCGCTGGTGGCGTTCGCCCTCATCTATGTGCTTCAGATTGTTGTGTTTGACACGGCAATCCACTATTTGGTTACCAGCAGCATGGCACTTAAACTGAGAGGTTGACCAGCGATGAAAATAACTCCGATCGATATTCAGCAGCAGCAGTTCAAAGGCAAGATGTGGGGGGGACTTGATCCCGATGATGTGGATGCTTTTTTGCAATCCGTGGCTTCCGAGATGGAAAACCTGGTTCGGGAAAATAACGAGCTGAAGGAGCAGCAGGCCCGGCATGGCCGCGAAATGGCGGAGATGGCCGAAAATGAGAAAGGTCTCCGTGAGGCCATGCTTGCCGCCCAGAGGGTTATCGAAGAGATGAAGGCTTCTGCCCAAAAGGAAGCTACGTTGATTGTTGGTGAAGCTGAATTACGAGCGGAACGGATCGTTACCGATGCCGAGAGACGCCTTGGCGAACTCATGGCGCGTATCGAGGATGTTAGCAGGCAGAAAGTTCAATTCGAGATGAGCCTCAAGAGCTTACTGGAATCCCATGTACGCATGCTGTCAGGCGATGAACCGTCCTGAGCCGTCTTTTTACAGCGTAACGGAGAAGGGAATTATCCTCAATCTCCACATTCAGCCGCGGGCTTCGAAAAACCAGGTTTGCGGCCTACAGGACAACGCACTCAAAATCAGGCTGACTTCCCCACCGGTGGATGGAGCCGCCAACAAGCTTTGCCGCGAATTTCTGGCTGATCTGCTTGAGGTGTCCAAATCTTCGGTCGAAATTATTTCAGGGGAAACCTCCCGCCACAAAAGAGTCCGGATTATCAGCGATGATCCGGACTACACCCAACGCATTATTGACAGGCTCATAGCCTGATCAAATTCATTCATTTTATCAGCTTTTACATCCACGTAGTCCGAATCAGACCACCCGGCGGAACCGTCTCTAAAATGCTGAAATATACCACGAGAGGAAATAGACAATGGCAAAAGCAAAAAGCGGCGACAAGGTTCGGGTCCACTATACCGGTACACTGGATGATGGAAGTATTTTCGACTCTTCTGAGCAAAGGGAAGATGCATGCGGCGACGATTGCGGAGATACCTGTGGCGATCACGACAACGAGTGCGATGATCATGATTGCGGATGTGGTTGCGGCCCCTCCGGTCCGATGGAGTTTGTTATCGGCGAGGGCGCGCTGATCGCAAAGTTTGAGGAAGCGGTTATCGGGCTTGAGCCGGGCCAGAGCGTTAAGGTCAGGATCGAGGCCGATGACGCCTATGGTCAACGCTCGGAGGAACTGGTGGCTGCGGTTGAGCGGAGCGAAATTCCCGCTGACGTGAATCCGCAGGTGGGTGATCAAATGGAGGTTGTCATGGAGAACGGAAACTCCATGCCGGTCATGGTAACCGGTGCAACCGATACGACAATTACACTGGATGCCAATCATCCCTTGGCGGGAATGGCTCTGACCTTTGATATACGCCTGATTGAGATCGACTAGAATCCGTGACGCCTTCCATACCGCCAGCCTGAAAGGCTTCTGCCTTGGGCGCTTCCGCGGTATGCGACGATAGTTACGCGTTGTTTCATGACAAAGGGCCGCGGAATTCATCCGTGGCCCTTTGTCATGAAATACGCCCTGATCAGAAAACTTATTTTTGTTTTTCTGAAACTGCCTGTGATCCTGCCGGTTCTACCACATAGTTTTTGGCTCCTGCTGGTATTGCGGCAATGACAACAGTAAAGGGAATGGCTTTTCCCGGAGCTACTTCCAGATTCATCAAAGCGCTGCCGAGTTGATTGGCCATGGCCGCATCAATGGCGGGCAACGGCATAGTTGCCACTTGTTGCGCTGAAAGGGGGTTGCCGCAATAGGCATTCTTGCTGGCCAAGACTTGGCCCTTGGCGTCGTAAACGATTCCCTTGACCTGCAGGGCAGCCCTGGGACTGGAAGAGTTGTTGACCGCTTCACCGTTGATAACCAACAGTTCGCTCCCAGTTGTTGTATTTTTGACAAAAGAAGGCTTGATGGAGCGAAGGGTTATTTTGCCTGTTGTCTGTGCAGATTGAGGCAGGAACTTCTGATACAAACCTTTGCCATAATAGCCCAGCGCCACAATGATAGCCACGACAATCAGAGCTATCAGTATCTTGAACAGTGAAGATTCTTTACGGCGTGACGGGATGCTCAGAGGGGGCAGTTCATCCTCGACAACACTTGGTGGAACCGGGATGGCAGAGGGTTCAGTGAATAGTGGTTGCGCCTGGGCCGGTTTTGCTTCCGGTGGTGGTTCTACAGGGGGCAGCTCTGTTACGGCTGGTTGTGGAGCCGAAGTCTGCGGCCCTTCGGGAAATGAAAAATCGAATTCATGGTCGCCCTTGAATTCTTCCTGTTTTTCCTGCTGGGGGGGGGCAGCGGTAAATTCTTCACCGAAATTTATTTCATCAGTACTGAAGGGTTTGTCAAACGCGGTTGGTTTTGTAGCGGCATCAGTTGCTGAAAGTTCCTGATTGCCGGTTGTATCCACAATGTCGCTGAATTGTTGATCGAATTCAACTTTCGGCAGTTGAGGAGAAGAAGTGCTGTCGCCATCGTCCAAGAATGGTGATGATGCGGGATCTTCCTTGTGAGCGCCGGCAGGGAGTGAATCGAAATTCACACTGCCGAAATCGATTTCACCGGACGTAGCTGGAGGCGTTTCCTCGTGGGGCGTTGTTAACGCTTGTGCGTCAAGTGGCTCAGACGTGAATTCGAATTTCGGAGCTTCGTCTGCGGACGGTTCTTCCCTGGGAGGCTCGAACGCACTGAAATCCATCTCCTCGACGCTTGCCGGCTTAACCTGGGCGGCAGAGAAAGGGCTTTCGTCACCCTGTTGTTGTAAAGCAAAGGCATCATTTTCCTGTTGCTGTGAGAGCACATTATCCGGTGACATGGTTTCGGAAAAAACCGGGGTCTGGTCGAGTATCACATCGAAGCTGGACGGTTGTGGTGCTTCCGTCTGTTCTTTGAAGACAGTAAAAATGTGTCGGCACTTTGCGCAGCGAACCTTGATTCCGTTGTCCTTGATTTTGGAATCATCAAGCCTGAATTTTGTCCGGCATTGTTCACACTGGATTATCATCTGCGACTCCCCATCAAAAGTGATGACACAGCAAATCTGATTGCCATGAAACTGCCCGAAACAACGAACCTATATCAGAAAGGGCGGAAGGTGTCAAATTCTAAACCCTTATGTCTATTCACACAGTAGTATTGCGTTGTGGACAAATTCCTGCAATCGAGCAGATCGCACAGATGGCCTGATCATTGCCGTTGCATCCCTCGGAAATTCCCAGATGAGCAAGTGCAAAATCGTACTTGACCGGGTCGGCAGGGTCAAATCGGCGCAAGGCTGCGGTTATCTCGCGGGCCATGCGCCAGTTGGCGCTTTTGCGGCTGCTGAAACCGAGATACCCGCTGATGCGCTGAATGTGAGTATCTACGGGGATGACCAGTTGGGCCGGTGAGATGGTGCGCCAGATACCCAGATCGATTCCATCCGCCGGACGCGCTACCCAGCGCAGAAACATGCAAAGCCGTTTGCAGGCGCTGCCTGAGGAGGGGGCGGGAAACAGGAAAGGAAAATACGAGTCATCAGGAAATCCCTTGCGGTTAAAGACAGGTCGATAATCCAGGGAGCGTATTGCCGAGGAATATCCATTCAGGGAGTTGGTCACATCTTCGGCGTTGCTGTTGTGGGTGCGCTGAAAAAAAGCTTCAACGCTACCGGCGTCATGGATCATCAGCCGAATAGCCCACAACAAGGCGCACAAGTCGCGTCCATCATTAAAGCGGTGCTTGAAACCGCTGAAGGTGCGGAGTCCATTTTTCGGCTCGAAATGTTCCACAAAGCGGCGCGGCGATGGGCCGATCTCGGCAAAGACCAACTCCAGCGTCCGGAGAATGATGCCAACCGCGCCATAGGCGAATGCTGAGGCAATGACGGCGGCAATTTCGCGGTCGTCAGGGTCTTCATAACGATGACAAAAAGAGAGCGGGTCGTTGGCAAGTTGCCGGGAGGAACGGGTATAAGAGAGTTTATCGAGAACGGCTTTGATCTGATCATCGCGCATGAGGATACGATAGCAGGGGATGAACACAAGGAGCAAGGGGTAATGTGTTCCTTTCATAATCCTGTTTGTAAATGTGCGTACCTGTGGTATAAAACTGACAAAACAAGTCAATAAAAACGAGGTGATTTCAATGCATAATTTTAAAAAGGTTGATGTTAAAGTAACCGAAGAGGAGATTCAGGAGATTAAGAACCTTGATTGGGCGTCTTATTATAAAAATCATCCTGTCGAGGATTCGGACAAGATCGGAGAATGTCCGAATTGCAAGGTCATGATTTTTCCCCAACCGGGTCAGACTGAAATGATTTGCAGACGCTGCAACGAGAAAATAATTCTGTAAGTGAATTGATGTTCTGCACGGTGGGCACTGTTGCAGGTAATAGAATACAGGCAGGACGGGCGTATGAATAAAAAAGGGCGACTTCTTCAGAAAGCGCCCTTTTTTATTGTCTGTTCAACCAACACGCCTGGGAACAAATCTAACCGGAATTAAACCTCAGCATCGCGCAGGAAACTGGCCGCATCTTCCGGCGAGGTCGGGTTGATATGAAAACCGGTGCCCCATTCGAAACCGGCCATCTGGGTGAGGCGCGGGACCAGCTCGATATGCCAATGGTAATCGTATTCCAGCGAGCTCCAGTAACCTGGTTTGCCGGGACGGCGGTGCGGGGGCGGCGCCGTGTGAAGAATATAATTGTAGGAAGCATCACGCAGTACGGTTTTTACCCGCAGCAGCATGTCCTTCATGGCAGTGGCAAGTTCTGACAACTGCGCGTCGTTCAACAGAGCAAAGTCATGGCTGTGGTGTTTGGGAAAGAGCCGCAGCTCAAAGGGTGAGCTGGAGGCGTACGGAGCCAGGGTGACATAATTGGAAAATTCCCGTACCACACGTATTCCTTCATTCAACTCGAAGTTTACAATATCACAGAAGATACAGCGTTCTTTCGTATCGAAGTAATTGCGGGCGACTCTGAGCTCGGTGGTGGCCACAGGCGGCAGAAGCGGCACGGCAATAAGCTGGCTGTGAGAATGGTGCAAAGTGGCGCCTGCTCGCAAACCATGGTTTTTGAAGATGACCATGTAGCGCAGACGAAAATCCTTGTGCAGATCCAGATAACGGGCGCGATAGGTTTTCAGCACATCGCATATCTCATGCTCCGTCAGGTCGGCCATGGAGCGGTCGTGATCAGGAGTTTCTATGATTACTTCGTGGGCGCCGATGCCATTCATAACATCGTACATACCGTAACCACGACTGCTTGGTTCGCCTTCGACCCTGAGGGCCGGATATTTGTTGGGGATCACCCGCACGCGCCAATTGGCGGTGTTGGGCTGGCCGTCGGGGCGAATGGCGAATATCTCCGGGGGGGTCTTGTCTTCATTTCCATAGCAGAAAGGACAAGCGGTCATGCTTTTCTTTTCTTCATCCACATAGAAATCCCGTGGCCGCCGTCCCCGCTCGGTGGCAATAATTACCCAGTTCAGCTTCAATGGATCCCAGCGCAGTTCAGACATTGTTCCTCCTGACAAGCCGGAAACCGGGGACCAGGTACCTGGAACCGGTAAAGGCTTTTGGTTTTCCTAATCCCTGACCCCCGCTTCAAATCAGCCAGTTTTCCAATTCTATTTCAGGTCCGGCATAATAGAGCATCAGCGGTGCATCCGACGGCCATCTGCCGATCTCTTCGTTGTCTCGTACCAATGAGATTGAAGCAAAAATTTTGCTCTTTGGGGCGAGCTTCAGTACGTTCAAGGGAACATTGATTTCACAGGTCTTGACGATTTTCCAGCTGCAGTGGCCAAACGTGGGAGACCAGAGGTTGTTTTCCTTGACCAGCAATAGCCCTTCGTCGCAATTCAACTGCATGGGAAGGCGGTATTCGCGGTCGTAGAACAGGTGCAGGTTGAAGATATCGCTTTCCCTCAGCAGGCGGGACAAATCCTGGATGCCGTCGATACGAAAGAACAATGATGCCCGGTTATAGCCGTAGTAGAAGCTTTGCAGCATACGGTCCGAGGAATGCATGGCCGAGCCCTGGCGAGTTAAGTCGTAAAGTCCGGCAGCTAGCCACTCGAAATAATCGCTGACTTTGCCGTTAATTTCCGGATTGATAAAAGCAGCCGGTTCGCGGACCAATCCGGCGGGGCTCTTCTTTTTGATCGGCTCCAGCAACTCCCGGGGCGGGTCCAGTTCCAGCAGGTGGTAGATATTCATCAGATGCTGACGGAACAACTGGTCGAAACGGTCGCTGTGGGGCGAAAAATGGTCATCTCCGTACCACCAGAACCAGTCGCTTCCTTCCGCAGCATACAGGGAGCGGCAGATCTGCCCAACCTTCTCGTTCGCTGAGCCGATTGAGACCTTGCCTGCCAGAACTGCCGCAACCTCGGGGTTGTGGCTGGTGGCAGCCTCCCGCGTCCGTGCTAGAAGGTCCCAAGCCAGGTTTTCCTCGGGATGGCTGATCCAGATAGCAAAATTGGCGTTGATCCAGGAACCGGGGTGGATGTTGTGCAAACGGTTGTGAAAAGGCGTGTTGGCCAGTGCTTCCGAGCAGGTGGTCAGATTGAGGTCAGGCGTGCCCGCAATGGAGGCATATACCTTCTGGAGAAAGTCATAGGCGTTATTAACGTAGTATTCCCAAGCATTTTCGCCGTCCAGAATGATCGGGATGACATGGCCCTTGCCGCCGATGCTAGCTTTGATGGCGTGCAGCTTGCCACAGAGATCGTTTGCGGCGCGGCCCGCATTCCATGAGGAGTAGGTAAAGCCGATGAGATCCGACAAGTGGCGGTCGCGAAAAAACAAACCCAGCTCGTTGTTGCTGCCGCTAAAGAGCCAAGGCTGATAGAGACGCTCTTTGTGGTTCCCTAGCCCTCCGTCAAGACTTTTCGAAAGCACTTCCTCGTCCGAGGCAACCCAGGACAGCCCGCATTCGGCGATAATTTCCAGTGTCTGGTTGCTGACGGAGCCTTCCGACGGCCACATTCCCTTAGGGGCAAAGCCGAAAATTTCGGAGAAATAGGCAATGCCGCGCTGTATTTGGGTCCGGGCGTCATCCGGATGGCTGAAGCGCTCTGAAGGAAGCATGATGCGCGGCAAGGCGGTCTGGGCAATTCGGGTATCGCACAAAAGCGGCAGAATGGGATGATAATAGGGGGAAACCGACAGCTCGATGCGTCCTTCTTCGTGAAGCTGCTTGTAGAGCGGGATAATGGCCTGCAATACATCAAGCTGCGTTTTGAAGAGTAATTCTTTGTCTGCGTGAGTGTATTTTTCACCCTTTGCGATCAGTTCGGCAAAGGCAGGGTGACGGCGGCGGGCAGCTTCGCCGGTCCAGGCCAGAAAGAAACAGACCTGGAGGTCGAGCAGATCCTGTTCGCTGAAATGCCGGACCCGATCGCGGGCGCTGCCCGCTTTGCCTTCGCCGGCCATGTAGAGCAATTCCAGATAGCGCCGGTTCGGCTCAATCATGCGTTGCCGGTTAGCGGAGAAGAAATTTTCCAGCAGAAAGATTCGATCATCTTCGCTGAGATCGGTCGGAGCGGCCTTGCCCATGTCCAGGAAACGATCCACAGCCGTTTCGTTGGCATAATCGAGAATCTGCTCGATCAGCGATGGCACCAGGTTGAAGACCGCCCGTGCTCCGGGCGTGTCCTCAACAATGGCCGGCATGTCGAAGTAATCCTTGATAGCGTGCAGGTAAGTCCAAGGAAGCGCGTATTCGTTTTTGAGCGGGTCCTTGTAGTACGGTTGGTGCATGTGCCATACAATGACCACGTCGAGATGTGATGACATGCGCTGTGCTCCAGGTGTATAAACGTTACTGTTGGGCAGAACTGCTCAAGTTTTTATGGCAGCCTGCCCAAAAGCGGCGTGATGCCGAAACGCTATTGTTCCAGCTCTTTTTTCCAGCCTTCCAGTTTTTTCTGATACTCGTGCAACAATCTCTGGGCCGATTTCAAGTCCTTGCCCTCGGCAACAATATGAATGTAGTGATTGTGCTGGTCCGGCAGCATCAGAACCCATTCGTCTCCAAAATGTACCTTGATGCCGTCAATAAAGGTGGCTTCCTTGTCCAGGCTGTCCTCGCTCATTTTGCGCATGATGCCGCCCTTCATTTCCCAGGGGCAGGAAACGCTTGCCTGCTGGAAAGCGCACTCCGGAATTTCCGCCAGTGATTTTGAAAAAGAAACACCGCTGGCTGCTCCCAGCTCAATCAGCCTGGCGATGGCGAACATGCCATCGAATGACGCCTGGAAAACGGGCAAGGCAAAGCGGCCGTCCGTGGAGCCTGCCAGAATGACTTCGTTCGAACCGGCCGCTTCCAGCATGGCCCGGTCACCGCTCTTAGTGCGGGTTACCTGGCAGCGTACCGGAACCGCCATCTGTTCAATGGTGGAGGGCGCTTGAACCGGTACGGCAATGACTCCTTTCTGACCTCTTTTCAGGGTCAGGGAGGTGAACAAGGTCAAAAGCTCGATGCCGGTCAGGATATGACCGGTTTCATCCAGCATCGTGATTGACTCGGCGGAGGGGTCGAGCCAGAAACCGGCTTGCGCTCCAACTGATTCGACAATTTTGGAGAGTTGTTCCAGGGCGCTTTGTTTATCCATATCCTGCTTGATGCCGCGCCCTTCGTCCACATAGGCGTTCAGGGCAATGACGTAGCAGCCCAGTTCGTTAAGGATCTGCGGCAGAATCTGGCTGGCGGCCGAGTGGTTGAAGTCAACCACCACGGTCCAGGCGGCCTTTTTGAGCAGTTCCTTGTCCAATGCCCGCAGAAAACCCTCGCGGTAAAAATCCGTCACATTATAGATGTCCGTAATGGCGCCCGGTTCAGTGTGGTGGGCGCGCCGGAAATTCTCCTTATAAAAAATGCGTTCGACGTTTTTTGCCATGCTGCTGGAAAAATCCAATCCATCGCCGTCGAGAAAAACAATCTCCATATTGGCCGGGTCGTCCTGGGCTTGACGGAAATGGAATCCTCCCACTTCGCCGAAAGTCTTCAGTTTATAGCGTAGCAGCGGCTGGGGCGTCATTTTCATGTCGCGCACATTCACTCCAGCTGAGAGGATACCCCCCATAAAGCACCGCTTCAGCATGCGCGTAACCCGGTTTGAATCCCGGCCCCCCAGCACGTAACTTCCCTTGGGAAGTGTGCTGCCATAGGCGCAGCCCAGCTTGGCCATGAATTCGGGGGTCAATTCCACATTGGAAAGTCCCTTAACGATGGCTCCTTCAAAAAGCAGTTTACGCCATTTATCGCCCCAAATCAGGTTTGCGGTTACAATCGATCCGGGCTCCACATCCTTTCGGGGCCAGATTTTGACATCCCTCTTGATGACCGCTTCGTCTCCAATGGAGGTCTCGTCGGCTACGATGATCCCTTCCTCAAGAAGGGCGCTCTGCCCGATGCTGACGTTGGAACAGATCACGCTGTCGTTGATCCGCGCTCCTTTCTTGACATAGGTGTTATCCCAGATCACGCAACGGCTCAACTTGGCTCCCTGTTCGATGGTGCAGTTGCGGCCGATAACCGAGTCCTTGATATGTACACCACGCTGAATTTGGCTGTTGTCGCCAACTACGACCGTTCCCTCCAGTCCCGAGGGATCTTCCAGAGTAACATCGGCGCTGATGCGCAAGTCCTTGCCGACAAAGTCAAGCTTGGGTTCATCGATCTTCAGGTTGATCTTACCCCTGAAAATGTCGTGGTAGGCCTCGCGGTAGGAGTCGGTGTTGCCGATATCGCGCCAGTACCCTTTGGCGGGATAGCCGAACAGCGGATCATTATTTGCCAGCATGGTCGGAAAAAGATCCTGGGAAAAGTCGAAGTTCTCGCCTGCGGGGATGTATTTGAATATTTCCGGTTCCAGAACGTAGATACCGGTATTGATGGTATCGGAGATAACTTCTCCCCACCCCGGTTTCTCAAGAAACTGGGTGATGCGCTTTTCCTTGTCGGTGATTACGACACCGAATTGGAGTGGATCCTTGACCGAGGTCAGGGTGATGGTGGCCATGGCCTTATTGTCGTTATGAAAATTCACTACTTTTTTCAGATTGAAGTCGGTCAACAAATCGCCGCTGATAACCAGAAATCTCTCGTCCAGGTATTTTTCCGCGGCCTTGACTGCTCCGGCCGTACCCATGTCCTGCAACGGTATGACATAGGTGATCTTGACACCGAAATCCGAACCATCCCTGAAAAATTTCTTTATGACTTCCGGCTGGTGATAGAGCAGCATTACCAGATCGTTTATGTCATGTTTTTTGAGCAGTTCCACGATATGAAGCATAATCGGACGGTTGAACAGAGGGATCATCGGTTTTGGAAGGCGGCTTGTGAGCGGCTGGATGCGGGTTCCGAACCCGCCAGCCATTATAACTGCTTTCATGTTGAGCGGCTCCTTGATTATATTTTGAAAAATGTGCCACCAAAATTAAGGGTGAACTTATTGCTGTATTTTTACTTTCTGTGTTTTTTTTGCCAGCACACGCGCGATTTCCTGTTTAAGTTCGGTCAAGTCGCCGGATTTTACGATATAGCCGTCAGCCAGCCAGGCTGAAAAGTCGTCTTTGTAGCAGGAGAAGGCCGAGCAGAGGATAACAGGCATTTCATGGCGTTCCCTAACGATCTTCTGAAGAAGTTCGATGCCGTTTTCGTTTTTCAACTTAATGTCCAGAATTACCAGATCGAATTTGGTTTGCTGCAATTGTTCAATAGCCTCGGCTGTATTGGCGGCTGTGACCACCTCATACCCCTCGTCAGCCAGTTCTTCGGCATAAAGAATACGAATATTGGCCTCATCGTCAACAACCAGGAGCCTGCTCATATCTGTTCCTCCTTTTGAGTGGGTAGTGTGATCGTGTAGGAGATTCCTCTTTCGGGCGGAGCAATAACAATAAACGGAAGATCCTGCTTTTCCAGCATGGTCCGGCAAAGAGCCAGCCCAAGCCCTGATCCCATGGTATGGGTAATGGCGAAGGGAGTCAGAAGGGTATCCAGTTCTTCCTGGGTAACGGTGCGCCCTTTGTCTTCGATGGTGATCCTCACATCGCCCTCGTGCTCATCGACCCGCACGACGATGCTTTCTCCGCTTCGTCCATCCAGGCTGTCCATGATAAGGGTGCGTATGCAGTAGGCGACCTGTTTGAAATCGATATATGCCAAGGGGAGCCCCTCCTTGGGGTTAAAGACACAGGTGCAGCCGCGCTCGAGAAGGAAATCCTGGATTTCTCGAAGGGAAGTATCAATTAACTGATTGACGTCCCAGAAATCCTTAGTCGGATAGAGTGAATCGGAATAATTGAGAATTTCATCCAGCACGCTTTCCAGGTGGCGGGCCTCGCCCACGATGGAATCGATGAAATTCCGCTTGGGATCGTGGTCGGGAGTATTTTTGAGGATGGAACGGGCAAAGCCGCCGATGACCATCAACGGATTGCGGATGGAATGGGCAATGCTGGAGGTTATCCGGCCTACCAGTGCCATTTTTTCCATCCTTACGATTAACTCCTGTTGTTCTTTCAGTTTTTTCCCTGCCTCGGTAACCCGGTTGAGTTCTTCCTGCACCCGTTCGTAGAGAGAGGCGCGCTCAATGGCAAAGGCAACGGGAAAGGAAAAGTTCTGGATGGAATGCATGTCTTCTTCGGTGATAGGGCGGCGGGTAATACAGTTGTCAGCTATAATGAGTCCGACTCTACGGTTCTGTGTAATCAGCGGCATTACCAGAAACATGTCGACTCCAAGCAGGTTGGCAATTTCAGGGGAGAAATCCGAATTGTGAAAGGCGTTTTCCACAAGGAGCGGCTGAGTGCCGTTCAGAGCGCTGATCAACGGGTGGCTGCTATCGGAGAGTGGAACGGACAACTGCTGCAGAATATCATTAAACTTGGCCCGCTCGGACATAAGCTTGTTGCGGCGAAAATTCTGAGCCAACATCTGCAGGTCCATGTCGTTTTGGGAAATTTCTCCCCACGTCTGGTTGGCCTCCTCATAGCTGCGCGGACCGATGGCCAAGTGCCCCTGGAGGATACCCAGCTCACGGTTGATTATCAGCAGAAAGGCGCGATTCAATCCAAAACCCTTGCCTGCGGTAATGGCTGTCAGGGCGACAGACAGAACCTCCTCCAGGTCAACGGAGCTTTGCAGAACCGATCCCAGTTCATGCAGGAAGCGGACTTCAAGAGTTTTGCTATCGAGAAAACTGACTAAGGAATCGATTTGGGACTTTTGGCGCTGAAATGCGCTGAAGATGATTGAGAAGACCGGAGCCAGCGGGTGGCCGCTTTCCCCAAATGTGTTCAGATCGTTTTTGAATCTGCTGCAGTTGCTGCATTTTTCAAGAATACGGCGTTGCCGAGATACCAGAAGATCTGCATCCTCTTCGTGGATGTTCGGGCAATCTTCCTTTGTGATACGTTCCTTACCCCAGCAGCATAGCCAATCCAAGTGGGTCCCCATTACCAAGTGTAGTTAACTATAAGGTATGAGTATACCAGACAATAATCGCGATACAAGGTGCGCAATACGCTGCCGGGGCTGCGGGCTGAAACGAAACCCTTACGAACTTTGAAAAATATACGTATTGTGTCTAATGGTGGTTCATTACTTGACGTTCCAGGTTGTCCCCTGGGGCGAATCAAGCAATTGAATTCCCTTTTGCAGCAGCATATCCCTGATCTCGTCGCTCCGTTTGAAATCCTTGTTCTTGCGGGCTGCTGCCCGCTCGGCGATCAGTTGTTCAATCTCTTCGGGAGATATTTCCAGCTGACCGCTTTTGGCTGCCTTGATGCCCTCAAGCCATACAGCCGGTTGGCTGCCGAACAGACCCAGCACAGTGCCGACTTCCGAAAAGAGTTGGCGTATGCTGCTGATGAGCCACAATGCCGCGGCAGTGTCACTACTGCTTTCCGTCAGAAAGCGATTTGTGGCGCGTACGATTTCAAACAGCACGCCCAGTGCCTGGGCGGTGTTGAAGTCGTCATCCATTGCTTCTTTGAAACGCGGGATCAGCGTTTCGATTTTTTCACGCAACTCGCTACCAGCAGGTGATAGCGAGTCCGCCGCGGGAGGGGAGGTGACCGCCTGCCTGCCGTCAAGCGCCTTATCGATCGCAGCCAGGCAGGAATAGATCCGCTCCAGGCCGGTTTGGGCCTCGTGCAGGTTCTGATCGGAAAAATCGATCGGCGAACGATAATGGGCTGACAGAATAAAAAAGCGCAGGGTTTCCGAATCAAACCGGTCTAGCACCTCGCGAATCGTGAAAAAATTCCCCAAAGATTTGCTCATCTTTTCGGAATTGATATTGACGAAGCCGTTGTGCAGCCAGTAGCGCACGAATTGACATCCGTTGGCTGCCTCGGACTGGGCGATCTCGTTTTCGTGATGGGGAAAGACCAGATCCTTGCCGCCACCGTGAAAATCAAACGTGGCGCCGAGATATTTCATGCTCATGGCCGAACATTCGATGTGCCAGCCGGGCCGTCCCTGTCCCCAGGGAGAATCCCAGAAGGGCTCACCCGGTTTGGAGGCTTTCCAGAGGGCAAAATCCATGGGATTGCGTTTCTTGTCCCCGACTTCGACCCTGGCTCCAGCCTGCATCTCGTCCAGGTTGCGGCCGGAGAGCTTGAGATAGCCGGGAAAACTCTCTACGGCATAGTACACATCCCCTTCGGCTTCATAGGCATGTCCCTTGTCGATCAAGGTTGCAATGATATCGATGATACCACCGATATGGTCGGTGGCCTTTGGCTCCACGGTTGGCTTGGCAAGTCCCAGTCTGTCCATGTCCTCATCAAAAGCCTCGATGTAGCGGTCGGCGATGGTGCGATAATCCACACCCTCCTTGTTGGCGCGATTGATGATTTTGTCATCGATGTCGGTGTAGTTGCGCACATAGGTGACATCATACCCGCTATAGTGAAGATAGCGATAGATGACATCAAAAACGACGTTGGCCCGGGCATGGCCGATATGACAGAAATCGTAGACAGTGACTCCACAAACGTATATGCCGGCCTTGCCGGGTACCAGCGGAACGAAGATATCCTTTTCACCCGTGAGAGTGTTGTAAACGCGAAGTGCCATAGAATTAAACCCCTGTTAAAAAATTATGACATTGTGCATCTTTTTAGCAGGCAAGGCAAGCGTGGAAATAGGTAGTTTTCATCCGAAAACGGTTCTTTTTTGCCTTGGCGGCGTCAATTCGCGGGCTTGCTTGTGCGGCGTACCCGTATACGCCTCCGCGCAATCCTTCGTTTGCCTTGCCAGGACGAACAACCCCTCGTTTACGAATTGCTAAACCAATCGCTTATCATCCGGAGTTTCCGGCTGGAAACCAGGCAGTTGCGGTGTTTGTTCTTCTTGGCATTGATATCGGCAGTGCGTACGCTCGAAATTTTAGTTTGGCTAAAAAACATCTGCCAGCAGCGCCGGATATCTTCTTCACGATATGAACATTAAATCGCTTGACTAATCGGTAATATTATGGTTTTTTACGACGTTAGATTATTTTAGCCACACTATTTTTATTGGGGAGACAG
>MTLD01001012.1_pt1 | contig 60380 bp, 50 predicted proteins | sample 1982471 | NCBI WGS metagenome assembly MTLD01 (sample SAMN05712604, study PRJNA340218) | biofilm metagenome | isolation source: sample SPM anode biofilm adapted to -50 mV | place: USA | collected 2012-02-03
ACCCGCGACCTTCAGCTTGGGAAGCTGACACTCTACCACTGAGTTATTCCCGCTTAAATCGAGTGGTCTTTGTACCGCATTTTACCCGTCGCTGTCAATGGTTTTGTTTAGTTACCTGTACAACCTTCCCTTTCTTCCGCTCCTGCTGTCGGTTAGGCGGCGTTCGGCATCACGATCTTGGAAAGCATCTTCTCTGCTACGGCACGACCGGATACTGCATAGGTTCCAGCCTGTATCTGCGACTTCAATTCCTCGACCTTCTCGGTCCTGAATTCCAGATGCCTTGCTTTCGGTGCCTCCGGCATGTAACTGGAAAGCTCTACCTTGTCGGCTGCCGGCTGCTGCTTGGCAATTGCCTCCCTATGCGCTTCGGCCACTTCGGGCTTGTCAGCCCTTACGATCGATACTTGGGTTGCTGCCGGTTTTGGATTGAGTTCTTCGATTTTCATCTTTTTCTTGCCCCCGATGAGTTAGGTACGCAGTAAGGTTTAGTTCTGTTTCGACAGCTTGGAAAATAACTTTAGCCTTTTTTCATTGCTCACAACTTTTTTTAGTGAAAAACGGCAAATGCAGCAAGGAGGGGAAGTCAGGCACCTGGTAATGGGCCCCGGCAAGCTCGCTCGCGTCGCCATAGCCGTAACTGCAACCGACGGTGACTACTCCTGCCCCTCCTCCCGCCGCGATGTCGTTGATGCTGTCCCCCACCATGACGCACTGAACGGGTTCTATCGCGTACTCCTTCAGCACGGCCAGCACCGGCTCGGGAGAGGGCTTCCGATAGGGGAAGGAGTCGGCTCCGAACACCTCTGTGAAGGGTTCCCCGATCCCCAGCCTGGCGAGGACCTCCTTGCAGAGGGCGACGTTTTTGTTGGAGAGGACGACCATGGGAAGGCCGAAGGTGCCCAACTCCTTCAGCGTTTCGGGAACGCCGGGATAGGGACGGGTCTTGTCGGCTATGTGGGCCAGGTTGTAGTCGAGAAATACCCCCAGCGCCTCGTCCACCTCCGCGGCAGTGGCACCGGGGAGCGCCCGCTCCACCAGGTTGCGCGCCCCCTTCCCTACCAGCTTGCGGACGTCCGTAATCCCTATCTCGGGGAGGCCGTACCTGCCGCGGATGAAGTTGGTGGCGTCGGTCAGATCGGGAAGCGAATCGATCAGCGTGCCGTCCAGGTCGAAGATGAGCAGCCTGACAGTTCCCATTATTCAATCTCCAGATATGAAAGAACCGCGGCAACCGGCTTCTACCCGGCTACCGCGGCGTTTGACTGCAAAAAGCGCCCCCCCGGAGGGAGGACCGGCTTATTCCCACTCGATGGTTGCGGGGGGCTTCTGGCTGATGTCGTAAACCACGCGGTTCACGCCCTTCACCTCGTTGATGATTCTTGAGGAAATACTGCCCAGTAGCTCGTAGGGGAGCTTGACCCAGTCCGCGGTCATGCCGTCCAGCGAGTTGACGGCACGAAGGGCCACGGTCCACTCGTAGGTCCTGGCGTCGCCCATGACCCCCACGGTCTTGACCGGGAGGAGTACGGCAAAGGACTGCCAGATGTCGCGATATAACCCGGCCTTCCTGATCTCCTCGATGACGATGGCGTCGGCCTCGCGCAGGATGTCGAGCTTCTCAGCGGAGAGCTCGCCGATGCAGCGGATGGCAAGACCGGGACCCGGGAAGGGCTGGCGGTACACCACCTCGTCGGGCATGCCGAGCTCCTTGCCCAGAAGCCGCACCTCGTCTTTGAACAGCTCGCGCACCGGCTCCAGGAGCTTCAGGTTCATCTTCTCGGGGAGGCCGCCCACGTTGTGGTGGCTCTTGATCACAGCAGAGGGGCCCTTGGTGGAGACGGACTCGATCACGTCGGGGTAGAGGGTTCCCTGCGCCAGGTAATCGACCTGCCCCAGCTTCTTGGCTTCCTCCTCGAAGAGGTAGATGAACTCGTTGCCGATGATCTTGCGCTTTTGCTCCGGGTCGGAGACCCCTTCCAGCATGCCGAGGAAGCGATCGGCGGCGTCGACGTGGGTCAGGTTGATCTTGAAGTGCTTGGTGAAGAGGTTCACCACCTTGTCGGCTTCGCCCTTCCTCAAGAGGCCGTTGTTGACGAAGATACAGTGCAGCTGGTCGCCGATCGCCTTGTGGATCAGCACGGCGACGACGGCGGAGTCGACCCCGCCGGAAAGGGCGCAGAGGACCTTGCCGGTGCCGACCTTCTCCCGGATTGCGGCAAGCTCGGTCTCGATGAAGTTGGCCATGGTCCAGGTGGGCTTGGAGCCGCAGACGTTGAAGAGGAAGTTGCCGATCATCTCGTCGCCGCGCGGGGTGTGCACCACCTCGGGGTGGAACTGGACGCCGAAGAAGTTCCGCTTCTCATCCTTCATCGCGGCCACGGGGCAGCCGTCGGTGTGGGCCATGAGCTGGAAGCCGGTCGGCATCGCCTCGATGCGGTCGCCATGGGACATCCAGACCTCGGCGCCGCCGTCGAAGCCGGCGAAGATCTCGCTCTTACCGTCGAGCGCCAGGGTGGCGCGACCGAACTCACGCTTGTCGCAGCGCTCCACGCGCCCGCCCAGCTGCTGGGTCATGAGCTGCATGCCGTAGCAGATACCCAAGACCGGGATGCCGAGGTCGTAGATGCCGAGGTCGGAGTGCGGGGCGTCCTTGTCGTAGACGCTGGAGGGGCCGCCGGAGAGGATGATCCCCTTCGGGGCGAACGCCTTGATCTTCTCGAGCGTCATGTTGTAGGGGTGGATCTCGCAGTAAACGCTCTGCTCCCTGACGCGCCTGGCGATCAGCTGGGTCACCTGGGAGCCGAAGTCGAGGATCAGCACCTTCTCTGAATGTATGTCGATGGTGGTCGTCATGGATGGTTTCCTTTATTTCTCTACCCGGTAGTTCGGGGCTTCCTTGGTGATCATGACGTCATGCACGTGGGACTCTTTGAGCCCCGCGCCGGTGATCCTGACGAAACGACCGTTTTGCTGCAGGTCGACGATGGTCCGGCTCCCGGTGTACCCCATGCCGGCGCGAAGCCCGCCCATCAGCTGGTGCACGTTGGCGGAAAGCGGTCCCCTGAGCGGAACCATCCCCTCGATCCCTTCGGGCACGAGCTTCACGTCGCTGTCAACGTCGCTTTGGAAGTAGCGGTCCTTGCTCCCCTCCTTCATGGCGCCGATGGAGCCCATGCCGCGGTAGCTCTTGTAGGCGCGACCCTGGTACAGGATGGTATCTCCCGGGGATTCCTCGGTACCTGCGAAGAGGGAGCCGATCATGATCACGTCGGCGCCAGCGGCGACCGCCTTGGTGAGATCGCCCGAGTATTTGATGCCGCCGTCGGCGATGAGCGGTATGCCGTGTCTCTTGGCGACCCTGGAGCACTCGGCGATGGCGGTGATCTGGGGGACGCCGATGCCTGCGACCACGCGGGTGGTGCAGATGGAACCGGGTCCGATGCCGACCTTGATGGCGTCGACGCCGGCCTCGATCAGCGCCTCGGCGGCGTCGGCGGTGGCGATGTTGCCGGCAACGAGCTCAAGCCCCGGGAAGTCGGACTTGATGCGGGCGATGGTGTCGATTACCCCCTGGGAGTGGCCGTGGGCTGTGTCGATGACCACGACGTCCACGCCCGCCTTCATCAGCGCGTCGATGCGCGCGTCCACGTCGGGGGTGGGGCCGACCGCAGCGCCGACCCTCAGGCGCCCGAGGGAGTCCTTGCAGGCGTTGGGGTACTTCTTGATCTTCTCTATGTCCTTGATGGTGATCAGCCCCTTGAGGTTCTTTTCGGCGTCCACCACCAGAAGTTTCTCTACCCTGGTGTGCTTCAGGTGTTCCTTGGCCTGCTCCAGCGTCGTCCCCACGGGAACGGTGACGAGGTTCCGCTTGGTCATGCGGTCGGAGATGAGCAGGTCCAGGTTGGTCTCGAAACGGAGGTCCCTGTTGGTCAGGATGCCGACCAGCTTGCCGTTCGCCTTGGTGATCGGCACCCCGGAGATCCTGTACTTAGCCATCATCTCCAGAGCCTCCCGGATGCGCTGGTTGGGGCGCATGGTGATCGGGTCCACGATCATCCCGGACTCGCTCTTTTTCACCTTGTCCACCTCCATCGCCTGCTCGGCGACGGTGAGGTTCTTGTGGATGAAGCCGATACCCCCTTCGCGCGCCATGCAGATAGCCGCCCTAGATTCGGTGACGGTGTCCATGGCGGCGCTCACCAGCGGGATGTTCAACTGTATGTTGTTGGTGAGCCTGGTGCTGAGATCGGTATCGCGGGGGAGGATGAGCGAGTGGGCAGGGAGGAGCAGGACGTCGTCAAAGGTGAGACCTTCCGGAAGGCTGCTTTCTAACATTAGAGAGACTCCTTTTGTTGTTTGGGGCGCACGATATTAACCGGAAAACCTATTACAAGGGGCTATCCAAGTCAACTGAAATTTGCCTAATCAAGCGACCGAAAACCATATGATTTCCTAAATTTACCGTTTACATAAACAGAGTTAACGATGCTCTGAAGCGACCGTTGGGGCTGCACTCTCCACCAGTTGGTCCAGCCAAAGCAAATCCCCCCTGCCCCCCCTTCTCAAAGGGGGGAACGTGAGGCTCGTGCAGCGCCTGGGGACTTTCCGGAGGGCTCCCCGAAGCGGCTTCCTGTGCTGTTAATCACATCGGGATGAAGGCTTCCTTGTGTCCCATCTTCGATAGGGACGCCACGATCAGCTCGACCGCCCCGTCCAGGTCGGCAAGCGACAGGGTCTCGACCGGGGTGTGCATGTAGCGCAGCGGGATCTTCACCAAAGCGGTGGCCACGCCGCCGCGGGAGATCTGCATCACGTTGGCGTCGGTGCCGGTCGCACGCGCTATGCCGGTGTACTGCACGGCGATGCCGTTATTGGTTGCGGTGTCGAAGAGGAGGTCGAAGAGGACCGGGTTGATGTTGGCGCCGCGGGGAAGGATCGGCCCCTTGCCCAGCCCCACTTCGCCGTTGTGCTTTTTGTCCACGTCGGGCTGGTCGGTGGCGAAATCCACCTCGACGCAGATCCCTACGTCCGGGTTCACCGAGTAGCTGCTGGTTGTGCCGCCGCGGAGACCAACCTCCTCCTGGACCGAGGAGACGCCGTAGAGGTCGATGGGAAGCTGGTCGGGAAGCTCGGAGACGCGGCGCAGCACCTCGGCGACCACGAAGCTGCCGGCCTTGTCGTCGAGCCCGCGAGAACTGACGCGGTCCCCGAAGAGCCGCTCCAGGTTCCCGGCAAAGGTGATGGGATCGCCCACCCGCACCCACTCCAGGGCCTCCTTCTTGCTGGCTGCGCCGATGTCGATGTACTGGGCGTCCAGCTTGATCACCGTGTCGCGCTCCTTGGGCTCGATCAGGTGGATGGGGCGCTTGCCGATCACACCGTTCAGTTTCCCCTTCGCGGTGTGGACGTGAACCCGCATGCCCGGAGTTATGTGGGGATCGACCCCGCCGATGGCGGAGAAATAGATGAAGCCGTTGTCGTCCAGGTAGCGGACCTGGAGGCCGATCTCGTCGGAGTGGCCGACGATCATGACCCGGGGGCGGTTGCTCCCTGCGCCCTGGATCATGCCGAAGACGTTCCCCATGACGTCGGTCGCCACCTGGCAGAAGGGCTCTATGTAGGAGCGGAAGACCCGCTGGGCAGGCTGCTCGTACCCGGACGGGCTGGGCGCCGCCAGCAATTGCTGCAGGAATTCGAAAGATGCGTCGCGCATGGAAACCTCCAGGGAAAAACCTAGATTAAGATTAAGACTTAGGACCTGAGACTAAAATTTTCTACATGGGGTACTTCCCCATGGCGGCGGGATCCATGTGGTCCAGGAAATCGATGAACCGGCGGGCGTTGTTCTCCTCGGCCAGGCCGTCCTCTTTCAGGTCGAGGGTGGAGACCTGGGCCAGCACTTCGGGGTCCACCAGCACGGGCTGCTGGTACCTGAGCGAGAGGAGCATCGCCTCGGTCACGTGCACCTCCAGACGGATCTCCTCGCCCTTCCTGGGCACGAGCCGCACGGACGCGATGAATACGCCGTCTTTGAGGCTTTCGACGACGATGCGGGAAAGCGTCAGCTCCATCTGTTCCACCAGGGCGGTGAAGACGTCCTTGCGGCGGGTCCTGGCGGTCGCTTCGCGTCCCACGAACTGGGCGGCAAAGGCAACGGAATCCTGCGCGTTGATCCAGACCGGCACCGCGTGCTTTTCCTCGGCATCCTTCAGTATGATCACCGGCATCTGCGCGATGGCATCGAGCGCGAAGCCGAACACCTTCATCTCCAGATACATCTTCGTCTCTCCCGTATTGGTTTCAGTCATGGACGATCTCGCCCTTGAGCAGGGTCTGCAACCCTTCGACAATTTTCACGTCCAGCACCCGCCCGGCGAGCGCGGGGTCTCCCGCGAAGATGGTGCCGCGGTTGCCGCCGGTCCTGCCGAAGAGGGACTCCCCGGAACTGCTCAGCCCCTCCACCAGCACCTTTTGCACCGTCCCCTCAAAACTGCGGTTGCGTGCCAGGGTCGTCTTCTTCTGGGCCGCCTGCAACCGTTCCAGGCGCCCCTGTTTCTCGGCCCGGGTGGCGTCGTCGGCGTACTCTGCCGCCTTGGTGCCGGGACGCGCCGAGTAGATGAAGGAGAATAGGTCTGCGTACTGCACCTCCTCCATCAGGGCCATGGTCTCCAGGAAAGCCGCCTCGTCCTCGCCCGGAAAGCCGACTATCATGTCGCCGGTGAACTGGATCGTCGGGCAGGCCTCTTTGAGCGCAGCCACCTTGGCCAGGTACTGCGAGGCCGTGTAGCCGCGGTTCATCCGCTCCAGCACCCGGTCGCTACCCGACTGTGCGGGAAGGTGAATGTGGGGGGCAAGTTTCGGGAGATCGGCGAAGCACTCTATCAGCCTCTGCGACATGTCTTTGGGATGCGAGGTGGTGAAGCGGATGCGCTCGATCCCGTCGACCTGCGCCACCAGCCGCAAGAGCTCCGGAAAATCGGGCTCCCCCGGTTGCTTGGAGGCGTACGAGTTCACGTTCTGCCCCAAGAGGTTTACCTCGGTGACGCCGGCTTCGGCCAAAACCCTCACTTCCTCCAAGACCTTGGCCGCGCTCCTGCTGATCTCGCGGCCGCGTACGTGCGGCACGATGCAGTAGGCGCAGAAATTGTCGCACCCCTGCATTACCGTGACAAACCGGGTCACCCCCCCTTCCGCCTCGGAGTGCGGGAAGAGGTCGAAACGCTTCTCGTCGTCGAGAAAATCGGTCTGGCTGCTCCTTTTCCCTGCTTCGGCTGCGGCGACCATCCCCTGCAAAAGGTGCAGGTTATGGGTGCCGAAGACCAGGTTCACGAAGGGGGCCTTCTTGAGGAGCTTTTCCCCTTCCTGCTGGGCCACGCACCCCCCGACCCCGATGATGAGCCCGGGCTTTGCCTTCTTGATCGATTTGAACTTCCCCAGGTGCCCGTAGACCCGCTGCTCGGCGGTTGCCCTGATGCTGCAGGTGTTCAAAAGAACCAGGTCGGCCTCAACCGGGTCCTGAGTCTGCTGGTATCCCATCCCCTTCATCAGGGTCACTATCTTTTCGGAATCGCTGACGTTCATCTGGCAACCGAAGGTTTCCAGGTAGAGTTTTTTCGCTTGGCTCACGTTTATATCCTGATGCTTAAATTGCTGAATAGTACGAGAATTGCCCTAGCCCAGTCAACACCTATTACCGGCGCTTATCACCACCCTGCACGAGGCGCTTCTGCAACATTAACCCCGGCAAATCATTACCCCAGCGATATATGCAATAAAAAACATATTGACATATAGCTCTCTCTAGATTTATAAGTTTCCTGAGGATACGACCTATGGTCGGCTCCCTACTCCGCAGGCTGACGCCATTCCCCCAAAATAAACCACCGTTAACTGCATTGGACATTTCGCGAAATTATATTTTTCAAATAAAATCGATTTCCGCTCAAACTACCGGGCAATTAGCCGATGAGGACAGCAACGTCTAGTATTTAATGAGTTACATCGGCACGGCGACGTGCCACTGCAATATTCTCTGAAGAAAGTTGGTTCAACGCCAACGAAAAGAACAAAGGAGAAGTAAATGAAAAAACTGGAAAAGCTGTTGGTGGGCGCGGCAGTCTGCGCACTGGCCGTACCTGCGGTGGCGCAGGCAGACGATCAGGAAATGCAGAGGAAAATCGACGAACTGACCAAGAAGGTGCAGAAGCTCGAAGAGCAGAAAAACGCCTCCGACCAGAAGAAGATCGAGGACCTGACCCGCAAGGTGGACCGGCTCGAGGACAAATCCCTCGGCAAGTGGCTCACCATCGGCGGCGACTACCGCTTCAGGCTGGACAGCCTGAACGGCAGCACCAAGGCGTACACCGACGCCTTCGGCTCCCTCAATAACGCTCAGAACGCCCTTCAGGGCACCATCTTCGGCGGCGGTTCGGTAGCTGGAACCCCGCTTGCCGCCCTGATGCCGCTTGTACAGACCATGCAGGGAACCACAAGCTACGCCGCCGCCAACCAGATGGTGCAGATGCTCGGCATGGACCCCGCCCTGCTTCCGCCGCAGTACCAGGCAATGCAGCAGATGGCAGGTGCTCTGCAGACCCCGACCACCGCTGGCGGCTATGCCAAGCGCGTCCCGGCCTACAAGCCGAACAACGACACCCTGTACACCAACCGCTTCGGCCTGAACCTGCACGCCAAGGCGACTAAGGACGTGACCGTGAACGTCCGCCTCCTGGCATACAAAACTTTCGGGGCCAATGACGACCAGGCAGTCACCAACGGCGGCGCCACTCCGTTCTTCGCCGACCGCGTCGGGGTCTTCGACGGCACCCTCGGCAGGGTTCCTTCCAGCGACTTCCTGAACGTCGACCGCGCCTACGCCACCTGGTCCAACATCGCCGACCAGCCGATCTGGCTCTCCGTCGGTCGCCGCCCCTCCACCGAGGGTGCGCCTTCCAACCTCCGTCTGAACAACGAGCGCCCGGGTAACGGCGGCACCCCCGCCCTTCTCGTCGACTACGCCTTCGACGGCATGACTATCGGCTGGGCTCCGGACATCGAGGCACTTCCCGGCGCCTACGCGAAGATCTGCTACGGCCGCGGGTACGAGGCAGGCTTTGAGACCACCACCAACAACCTGAAAGACACCGACATGCTCGGTCTCGCCATAATCCCGGTCGACACCGACCCGCTGCGCGTCTGGCTGCAGTACAACCGCGGCTTCAACATCTTTGACTTCCCGACCATGAACAGCACCTACTACGGCGACACTGCTCCTGCCGTCAACCTGGGCGCGATCGACTGGTACGGCCTCGGCGCCATGAGCACCATCAAGAAGGTCGGCCCGGGCAACCTGAACTTCTTCGGCGACGTCGGGATGAGCGTCACCCACCCGAACGACAGCGTGTCCGGCAATGCCGGCTTTCAGGGTCTGATGACCGGCCGCTTCTTCGCTCCTGAGGCTCCGACCAGCAAAACCGGCTGGGCCACCTACGTCGGCGCACGTTACGACTACGAGCCGAGCAAGACCAAACTGGGCCTCGAGTACAACCACGGCTCCAAGAACTGGATCACCTTCGCACCTGCAGCCGACGACATGTGGACCTCCAAGGTCGGCACCCGCGGCGACGTGTACGAGGCATACCTGATCCAGGAGCTCAACAGCAAGCCGGTTTCCTCCTACCTCGCGAAAGCCTTCTTCCGCATCGGCTTCCAGTACTACGACTTCGAGTACACCGGGAGCAACAACTGGGTAGGCGCTCCGGTGAAGATCTCCAGCATCCAGCCGGGCGACATGATGCTGATGACCCCGGTTAAGAGCGCCCGCGACATCTACGCCACCCTCGAAGTTAAATTCTAAGCAACAGTCAAGAAGAGAGTTGTGACAACAAAGGCGGGGCGGCAGCGAAGGCTGCCACCCCGCTGAAAAGGAGATCGAAGATGAAAAAAGCAGTTTCGGTAATGGTTCTGGTAGCAGTCGCGGCACTTTCCATCCTCTGCTTCAGCGGCATGGCGAGCGCCGGAGAAGAAATCAAGATGGTAGGTGTCATCACCAAGATCGAGATCGCCGGCAAGGACGCCAAGACCGCTACCGCCACCCTCAAAGACAACAAGACCGAGGCACTGGTGGTGATCACCGTGAACGACGACCTCACCCTGGACAAGTTCAAGGACCACAGGATCGTCGAGGGTGACGAGATCCGCTGCAAGTACGAGGTGATCGACGGCAAGAACGTGTCGAAACTGTTCAGAAAGACGGCGGGCTGCTAGCCTCCTGCCCTCATCCTCGAAGTGACGCGCTGTAGTTTCCGGATTGCAGCGCTTCTTTTTGCCCGATTATATTGCTTTTTTAATATATATGAGGCATCAAATATACATCGAGCGGCCGCTGGTCCGCTTCAATTACGGGAGGTTCTATGAGAGGTATGCTGGGATTTTTGGCGGGGGTCGCGCTCTTGGCGACTGCCGCGCAGGGGATGGCGGCTGTCGACCATTCCGAGTTCGTCAAGGGGCCGTTCAAAAGCGGCATCGAGGTAACCAAGGTCTGTCTGGAGTGCCACGAGCAGCAGGCTGCTGACTTCATGAAAACGACCCACTGGACCTGGGCCGGCACGCCGAACATGGTCAAGGGGATGGAGAAAAGCACCAAGAAGTACGGCAAGTCCAACATGATCAACTCCTTCTGCACCTCCATCCAGGGGGGCAAGGACGGGGTGGTTCACGAGTCCTGCGGCAAGTGCCATGCAGGCTACGGCTGGACCCGCACCGACTTCGACTTCACCGACAAGTCCAAGGTCGACTGCCTCATCTGCCATGCGCAGAAGGGGAACTACACCCGCGCGACCGTCGGGTGCGAGATCGACCAGAAGAGCATCGACAAAAAGAGCATGGACCTGAACGAGGCGGCTAAGAGCGTCGGGCTCCCCGGTCGCAAGAACTGCGGCGCCTGCCACTTCTACGGCGGCGGCGGCGACGCGGTCAAGAACGCCGGCCTCGACTCCACCCTTGAGAAGCCGAAAAAATCCCAGGACGTCCACATGGGTACCAAGGAAAGCGGCGGCCAGGACATGGCCTGCCAGAGCTGCCACGTAACCAAGAACCACAAGATCGGGGGCGCCTCCAGCATGATGGCGCACTACGACACCCGCGTTAACTGCGAGCAGTGCCACTCCGGCGCGAAGGCCCCGCACCAGAAGGCGAAAAACGGCGCGCTCATCAACAAGCACCTCGCGACCGTCGCCTGCCAGACCTGCCACATCCCGTTCTTCGCCAAAGGCCAGGCAACGAAGATGGCTTGGAAATGGTCCGATGTGGGGAAAAACATCACCGCCGAAGAGCAGTTCGACAAGGAGACCTACGCCAAGCACAAGGGTACTTTCACCTGGGGCATGAACGTGAAGCCGGTCTACGCCTGGAGCAACGGGATGGTCGAGCGTTACATGGTCGGCGACAAGGTTAAAGATCCCACCAAGCCGGTGACCATGATGCGCCCGGTAGGCGACATCAAGGACAAGAAGGCGAAGATCTACCCGTACAAGCTTTACAAGGGAGACCAGCCGATGGACGCCAAGTTCAAGAACCTGATCATCTTCCAGCAGTACAAATCCCTGTGGGTCGACTACGACTGGGATAAGGCGTGCCGGCTGGGCGCGGAAGGGTGCGGCCTCCCCTACAGCGGGAAGTACCAGTTCGTGAACACCGAGGCCTACATCGCAGCGCAGCACGAGGTGGCGCCCAAGGAAGAGGCACTTCAGTGCGGCGAATGCCACATGGGCGGCAACCGTCTCAACTGGAAGGCCCTCGGGTACAAAGGCGACCCGATGCAAAACGGCGGCAGGTTTTCCAAGCAGGCGAAAAAAGTGGCCAAGAAATAGCTGTACTAAAAAGAAGGGGGCGGAGCAATCCGCCCCTTTTTTCACGTCCAAACAGTATCGTCCCGGCTTGAAGCCGCGACCAGCCGATAGTTGCGCTGTTAACGATTTATTCTTTACTGTTTTAGTTGAGTTTACTTGCTTACAATTAGTTTTTGCACACGGCATATCCTCGCATTAAACTCAGTTGATAAACATGCCGATAACAATATATGCTGGAGGCAAGTGAGCTGAAGTAGTGAAATTTCCGAATGTGTTCACGATAGGCACTAAATACGCACACAGGAGAGATCTTGATGAACAAGAAAAATGTCATAGCGGCACTCTTAGGTTTGGCCCTGGCATCGACCACGGCCTTTGCGGCAAACGAGCACCCCGGCAAGGAATCGATCGCCAAGAGCGGCTACAAAGGCCCCGAGACCTGCGAGGAGTGCCACCCCGGCAGCGCCAAGGGCTTCATGGACACGGTGCACTGGAAGCACGCCTCCAAGGTGACCAACGTGGAGGGCCTCGACCCGAAGAAAGAGTACGGGATGAAGAACCGCATCTACGTCATGTGCAACGGCAACGACATCGTGAACAACCTGAAGGAAATCCCCAAAAGCCCGGAAACCGGCAAGAGCAAGTTCACCGGCTGCAACACCTGTCACCCCGGCAACCACATAAGCGACGTAGGGAGCACCGGCCCCGAGGCCGAGGCGGCCGTCGACTGCCTGGTCTGCCACTCGACCGACTACGACTTCCGCCAGAGAAAGCCTTCGAGGAACGAAAAGGGGCAGGTGGTGATGGGGCAGGACAGAAGCACCAAGGCGGCGCTCGCCATCGGCAAGCCGACCGTCAAGAACTGCATGGTCTGCCATGAGGCGGCAGGCGGCGGCGTCATCGTGAAGCGCGGCTTCTCCTTCACCAAGGATACCGACGCGCATGCGGCCAAGGGTATGGTTTGCGTCGACTGCCATAAAGCGAAGAACCACAAGATCCCCACCGGACACGATCCCAACAACTGGGCCAACGACAACGTCTTCGTCTCCTGTTCCGACACCTCCTGTCACGGCGTAAAGCCGCACAAAGACGCGGACCTGAACCGCCACAGCGCGAAGATAGCGTGCCAGACCTGCCATATCCCGCGCACCGGCGGCGCCTTCGCCAAGGATTTCACCGTGTGGGAGCAGATCCCGGACAAGTTCTACGAGCCGACCACACTGAAGAAAGAGGCCAACGAGACCACACCGGTCTACGCCTGGTACAACGGCACCGTGAAGAACACCCCGCACTTCATCGGGCCCAAAGGGAGCAGAAAGGACGGCAAGAGCAAGATCACCCCGTTCAAGATCTTCCAGGGTAAAGCCTTCTACAACAAGCAGACCGGCGAGCTCCTCTCCATGGATTTCGCCCAGCCGATGTCCAACGGCGACACCCGCGCCGGCGTCCTCTCCGCGGCGAAGACCCTCGGGATGAAGAACCCTGAGAAGGTGGCCAAGGAGGCAGTCCCCGGTTGGCAGACCATCTACTTCGGCAGCAACCACCTGGTCACCAAGAGCAAGGCGCTCTTCTGCGCCAACTGCCATGCGCCTAACGGCGTGCTCAACTTCAAGGACCTGGGCTACAGCGACAAGGAAATCGTGAAGCTGACCAGCCCCGAGCTGTACATGAAGAAGCTGGCGGAGAAACAGAAAGAAGAGTGGTAGCGTCCACCTACGCCAAGGCTACGGTGGACAAGATCCAGTTCGCCAAGGCTACGGTGGACCAAGATAGGAAGGAAGGAGAGCCCCCCTGCATCAGGGGGGCTTTTCATTTGGGGAAAAGGAGCCTGGCTATCTGCGACCCAGGCAAAGGAGGACGGGATAGGGGCGGGAACCGCCATCCTCCCCCTTTTTTTCGATGACTGCGGCGGTCACCACACGCACCTCGCGCAGCCCGTTTTTGGAGAACTCTCCGGCCAGAAACGCGCGGGAGAAGCCGTGGTGCAGGACACCAGTGGAGTCGCTATGAAAGCTGCCGTCTTCCGTCTCCAGGTCAGCCAGCGCGAGCCAGCCTCCGGGCTTCAAAGCAGCAGCAAGCGAAGCGATCAAGGCCGGTACATCCTGCACGTGATGCAGCGTCATAGAACTCGTGATGAGGTCGTATGAGGCGTCGAGCGGCTGCCGTTCCAGGTCCAGCAGCTGCAGCGTCACGTTTTCTATCTTCCCTTGCTCCAGCTTGCGCTCAAGCACCTCCAGCATCCCCTTGGAACTGTCGGCGCCGGTTATCTTCCCCACCAGCGGTTGCAGCCCCAGGGTGACCAGTCCGCTGCCGCAGCCGTAATCGAGCGCCTCCATCCCTCCATCGAGATGAAGCTCGCGGCAAAGGGCGCTGACGATATCCTGGGCGAGCTTCACGCGGCGCGGTTCCTGGTCCCAAATGCCGGCGACGGCGTCGAAATCACGTTTGTTCCCTTGCAGCGTCATGTTGTCTCCTTGCAGGCTGGATGCGGGCGCGAGGCTACCCAATTGGTCTGGCCATGGTAGTATTCAGAAATGCATATGTCAACAGATCTCTCGCTACTTTTCATCCTGTTCAATCGTCCCCCTACTGTCACAAAGGGTACATTCCCGAGAGCGGCAAAATCACCGCAAACGATAACGAGAATTTAACTGGTCAGCCGTAAGCAACCGTGCTATGGTGACGAGTTCGCAAGCGCAGGATGTTTTTTTAGCAGCTCCTCGACTTTGCGGTTGACAGCGAGTCGTCCTAGTGTTATATAATTCCTCTTTCAAAAAACCCTAAAAAGCTACATTTTTAAAATACCCGGAGGTGCAGTTTGGCAAATCACAAATCGGCAATGAAAAGGATCAAGCAGACGGCTAAGAGAACGGAGCGCAACAAGCACGAACGTTCCACCCTGCGCACCTTCATCAAGCGCGTCCGCGAAGCGGTTGCCACCAAGGATCAGGAGGCTGCAAAGGCCGCTCTGGCCGTGGCCATCCCGGTCATTGACGGCGCTGCGACCAAGGGGATCATCCACTCCTCCAACGCTTCCAGAAACGTTTCCCGTCTCACCAAGCTGGTCAACACCCTGGGCTAGTCCCCGGGCTGACCGAGCCGGAAAAGCTGAAAAAGGGAATTCCCATACGGGAATTCCCTTTTTGTGTTGGTTACGTCTTCTGCTCTCGCACTTCACGATCCCTGGAGTCGAATTGGCGTCGCCGGTTCATCGCGGGTGCCGGGTCTTGCTTTCATGCCTCGTTCTTGCTCATGGCACGCACCTCCCTCACCCGCCTTCGCGGACCGAAGCGCTACCGCGCGCAGGTCCGGCCAGCGGGGTGAGGGGAATCTTTCGGCCGGGGGAAGGGAGCCTGTTACTTCCGGCACGCCTCCATGACGAATCGCTCGAACGCCGCCTCTTCCAAGGCTCCGGACTTGAAGGCCAGGTCCAGCTCCAGCATCCGCTCGAAAACCTGCTTCAGCTCCCCCACCGTGTAGTTCCTCGCCTGATCGGTCACCTTCTTTAAAAAATAGGGGTTGATCCCGGACGCCTTCGCCAGTTCGGCGGGGGGAAGCCTACGATCCAGAAGTTCCCGCACCTGCCACAACTGCCGGTAATGACGCGCCACGGCGCCAAGGATACGCAGCGGCGCCTCGCCGTCCTGCAGCAAGGAGGTGAGCATCCTGAGCGCGCGCGAAAGCTCCTTGGCACCAAGTGCGTCCGTGAACTCGAAGACGCTCTCCACCTTGGTGTCCGAGACGATCGCCTTGACGTCGGCTACGCCGATCGATTCCTTCTTGCCGCAGTAGATGCAGAGCTTCTCGATCTGGGAGACCAGCTCCTGCAGGTTGTTGCCGACCAGATAGGCCAGAAGCTCCGCGGCGGCGGAATCGATCTTCTTCCCCGCGGCACGCACCTCGTCGCGCACGTAGGGCCCCAGCTGGTTCTCGTAGGGGCGCTTGAACTCGACGGCCTCGCCGCGCTTTTTCAGCTCGGCATAGAACTTCTTGCGCCCGTCGACCTTCTCCGCCTGCAGAATGAGGCAGGTACCGGGACAGGGGTCCTGCACGTAGGAGAGGAGGATCTCCATGGCGCCGGCGGAAAGCTCCCCCCCCTTCTTCACCAGGACGACCCTCCGTTCGGCGAACATCGGGAGCGTCTGGGCGGCGCTGAAGACCTCGTCCCCCTTGCACTCGTTGCCGTAGAAGACGTTCAGGTTGAAGTCGCGGAAGGAGGGATCCACGGCGCGCTCCAGGAGTTTCTTCACGGCGCGCTCCACCAGGTACGGCTCGTCCCCGTACAAAAGGTAAAGGGGCGCAAGTTCCCCCTTTTCGACCGCCTTGTTGAATTCTTCCGGTTTCATCCCCGCCCCTCTTTCGTTTCCTTAAGCATTGATGCCATCCGCTATTGCCGCTCCATCTCTTTGCTGTAGAGCACCACGCCCACACGGTCTAGAAAAAACCGCCCACCAGCCTGAGGCTGAATGGGCGGCGTTGAGGTCATCTAAAAGAGCTCGTTCGGCCTCAGAAGCGCTCCCCGATCTTCTGCCAGATACGCTCGGCAAGACGGCGCGTCACCTTGGCGATGGCGGCCTCCTCCGCGTTTTGCTGCAGCGCGATGTTGGCGTTGACCGGGTAGACCTGCTGCTCGGTGAGCTCACCCTTCCAGAGCACCTTCTGGGTGCGCTTCTCGCGCAGGGTAGCCTGCACGGTCAGCGCCGCCGCGTACTCCTGGATGGCATCGAGACGGTTGTAGGATACCGGCGTAGTGGTGTAGGAAAGCACCGTCCCGGAGAGCTCAAGCTGAGCCTTGTCCCCGGGAAGCACTCGCTGCCCCGTGCGCAGCGCGAACTCGTCGATGAGATCACGAGCAAGGACCCCTTCCACACCAGAGCGGAAGGACTTGTTGGTGAAGAGGACGATGTCGACGCCGTTGGCATCGGCAAGCGGCCCCCTCTGGACCACCGGGCGGTACCCGCAGCCGCCCGCCAGAACCAGGAGCAAAAGCGCCAGGATTATCGTTCTCAGGATCGTGCTCCTTGCCGGTTTGCCGCCACGGTTATGCAACGACAATGCTCACCAGCTTGCCGGGGACGTAGACGACCTTCTTGACGTCCTTCCCTTCGAGATACGGCTTGATCTTGTCGTCGGACAGGGCAGCGGCGCGGACCTCTTCTTCCTTCGCGTCCGGGGCGACGGTCAGCTTGCTTCTGAGCTTGCCGTTCACCTGGATCACCACGGTCACCTCTTCGTCGACAACGGCGTCGGCATCGTAGCCGGGCCAGCCGGAAGCTTCCAGCACGGTCTTATGCCCCAGCTGGGACCAGAGTTCTTCGGCGAAATGCGGCACGAAGGGGGCCAGAAGGCGCACCACCGATTCCACAGCCTCGCGCACCACGGCGACGTTTTCCGGCGCGTCCTTCGCGGCAAAGGCCTGGATGGCGTTCACGAGTTCCATGACCGCGGCGATAGCAGTGTTGAAGTGGAAGCGCTCCTCGACGTCCTCGCTCACCTTCTTGATGGTCTTGTGCACCGCGCGCCTGAGTTTCTTGGCTTCGGCGCCGAGGCTGTCCGGCTTCACGGCGCCCGCCTCCCCGATCACGGGGAGCACGTCGTACACCAGGCGCCAGACGCGGTTCAGGAAGCGGTAGCTCCCGTCGACCCCCTGGTCGCTCCAGTCCAGGTCCTTCTCGGGGGGAGCTGCGAAAAGCGAGAAAAGACGCGCGGTGTCGGCGCCGTAGCGCTCGATGAGGGCGTTGGGGTCGACCACGTTACCCTTGGACTTGCTCATCTTGGCGCCGTCCTTGATCACCATCCCCTGGGTGAGGAGGTTGGAGAACGGCTCATCCACGTTGCAGTAGCCCATGTCCCTGAGCACCTTGGTGAAGAAGCGGGCGTAGAGCAGGTGCAACACGGCATGCTCGATGCCGCCGATGTACTGGTCCACCGGCATCCAGGCCTCAACCTTTTCCCGGTCCAGTGGGCCCGCCGTGAACTTCGGCGAGCAGTAGCGCAGGAAGTACCAGGAGGACTGCACGAAGGTGTCCATGGTGTCGGTCTCGCGGCGCGCGGTCTCGCCGCACTGCGGGCAGGTGCAGGTGGTGAAGCTCTCCACGCGGGCCAAGGGGTTCCCCCCCTCGCCGGTGAACTCGGCATCCATGGGAAGCACGACCGGGAGGTCGGCCTCGGGGACCGCCACCACGCCGCAGAGGTCGCAGTTGATCACCGGAATCGGGTTGCCCCAGTAGCGCTGGCGCGAGATGCCCCAGTCGCGCAGGCGGAAGTTGACCGTCTTCTTGCCGATCCCTTCCTTCTCCAGGAAGTCGGCGATGGCCTCCTTGGCGTCGGCGTTTGCCATGCCATCGAAACGGCCGGAATTGACCATGACGCCATCGGCGGTGTACGCCTCGGTCATGGTTTCCGGATCCAGGGCCTCACCTTCGGGCTGGATCACCACCTTGAGCGGGAGGTCGTATTTCTTCGCGAACTCGAAGTCGCGCTGGTCGTGGGTCGGTACCGCCATGACGGCGCCGGTGCCGTAATCCATCAGCACGAAGTTGGCGAGGTAGATCGGCATCTTCACGTTGCTGACCGGGTTGATGCAGTAGGAGCCGGTGAAGACACCCTCCTTCTCCAGGTCCTCCGCCCCGCGCTTGATGCGGTCGGTCTTCTTCACCTTGTCGATGAAGGCCTCGACCTCGGCGCGCTGGGCGTCGGTGGCGAGTTCCAGCGCCATCGGGTGCTCGGCGGCAAGGGACATGAAGGTGGCGCCGAAAAGGGTGTCCTGCCTGGTGGTGAAAACCTTGATCTTGGAAAGCCCGCTCTCCAGCGGGAAGTCGATCTCGCAGCCGGTGGAGCGCCCGATCCAGTTCCTCTGCATGGTGAGGACCCGCTCAGGCCAGCCGGTGAGCTTGTAGGTGTCGTCGAGGAGTTCCTGGGCGTAGTTGGTGATCCTGAAGGACCACTGCTCCAGCTCCTTCTGCTGTACGGGCGAATCGCAGCGCCAGCAGCAGCCGTCCTCTACCTGCTCGTTGGCGAGCACGGTCTCGCACTTGGGGCACCAGTTGACGGCGGAGGATTTCTTGTAGGCGAGCCCCTTCTTGTACATCTCCAGGAAGATGCGCTGCTCCCACTTGTAGTAGTCGAGGTCGCAGGTGGCGAGCTCGCGGTCCCAGTCGTAGGAGAGCCCGAGCCTTTTCAGCTGGCCGCGCATGTAGGCGATGTTCTCGTAGGTCCACTTGGCGGGATGGCTCTTGTTCTGGATGGCTGCGTTCTCGGCCGGCATGCCGAACGCGTCCCACCCCATCGGGTGCAGCACGTTGTACCCCTGCATCCTCTTGAAGCGCGCGATGACGTCGCCGATGGAGTAGTTCCTGACGTGACCCATGTGGATCTTCCCCGAGGGGTACGGGAACATCTCCAACAGGTAGTACTTCTTCCTGCTGGGATCCTCGTTCGCCTTGAAGCTGTTGTGCTCAGCCCAGTAACCCTGCCATTTCTCCTCAACCGCTGAGGGAGCGTATTTCTCTTCCATTTAAAACCCGCCTTCCAGGCGTCCGGTGGGACGCGCGTTATTTTGTTGAAGGAATTGCAGTTGCTGCAAAACCAGTTGTTCGTTTAAAACTGCCAGAGCCGGGATGAACCTGGAGCCTTGGCGCCGTCACCATTAAGGCCGCCCGCCCCTGCGCTACCGGAGCAGGCTTGCGGCGAAGCCGCTGAAGGGCTCACGGTCTCCTACGCTTGGGCCGGAAATGCCTCGGACAAGCTCACACCTCTCCCGCCGCGGCAAGCCCTTGGCTCTAGGCGATCCTGAGCAGGCTCTTCGCCACGTCCAGAATCTTCGTGGGCTGGATCGGCTTGGTGATGTAGTCGTTCGCCCCGAGGGCCAGCGCGCGCTCCCGGTCTTCCTGCGCCCCTTCGGTGGTGATCACCACGATCGGGATCGCCTTGTAGTTGGCGTCGTTTCTCACCAGGCTCACCAGTTTCAACCCGTCCATGATCGGCATGTTGATGTCGGTGAGGATCAGGTCGAAGCGCTCCGAGGAGAGCTTTTTCAACCCGTCGACGCCGTCGTTGGCCTCGACGATGCGGACCCCGCGGATCCTTTTCAGGGCGAAAGCGATGAGCTGCCTCATGGTCGGTGAATCTTCAACTATCAAAACGTTGTAATCTGACATCTGACCTGTATCCCCCATTTCAATAGCTGATTATTTGGTCAAGAGATCGATGAATCCCTGTATGGTCGACAGCTTGCGCTCCGAATCGCTGTAGAGCCTGGAGCTGAAGATGGCGGTCGCCGCGTGCCCGGCCAGAAGCGTGAACAGCTCGTAGTCGACCGGCGCGAATTCCTTTTTCTGCATCAGGAGCTTGTAGATGGCGAGGACGCCGATCACGTGTTCCTTGATCTTGAGCGGGATGCAGACCATCGGCGCTGTGAAGTCGCGCTCGTAGGCCTCGAAGTCGGAGGCGAAATGGCTCTCGCCGGAGGTAGCCACCTCCCCGATGACACCCTTCCCCAGCCGCACCGGCGGGATCTCGCTCCGCTCCACCCCTTCGGTCGCAACCGCCTGGATCTCGTCGCTCTTCTCGTCCAGGAGCATGATGGCGAACTCTTCGGCGCCGATCAGGTTGATGATGATCTCCGTGATGATCTGGAGCACCTCTTTGAAGTCGAGCGTCGAGTGCAGCTGGTAGCTCGCGATGTAGAGGTTGGCGAGGTTGTTGTTCTCGTCCTCGATCTCCAGATAACGCGCCGCGAAATCCTGGTTCTCCTCCTCGACGTGCCTGATCCGGTCCAGGATCTCCTGCTTCTCGGCTTCGAGGTCGGCGATCCGCTCGGTGAGCTTCCTCACGTCGGCGCCGGACCCGGCCTCGCCCCCAGAGCTCTGGAACTTTTCGAGCTCGAGCACCCGGTACCGCAGCCGCTCGTTCTCCTTGAGCAGGTCCTGGGTGAACTCGGCCCCCTTCTTGAAGACTTGCAGGAACTCTTCGCCCCTGGTGTGAACCGTACGTTCCTCGTCCTTTTGCATGCGCACTCCGGTTTTCTTCTTGTTGTCAGCCAAACCGCGGCATGAAGCCGCAGCGATGCATGATCTCGCGTGCCATGGCGTCCATGGGCACCACCTTGTCCACCACCCCCGTGGCTATCGCCTCCCGGGGCATGCCGAACACCACCGCGCTCTCCTCCGACTCCGCCACGATCTGGGCGCCGGCCCGCTTCGCCTCGCGCACGCCGAGCGCGCCGTCGTTGCCCATCCCCGTCAGCACCACCGCCAGCATCCGTTTCTGGTAGATTTCCGCGCAGGAGCGGAGCATGACGTCTACCGACGGGACGTAGCGGTCCTTGGGCCCAGGCGCGACGATGCGGGCCACCACCTTGTCGCCCATCCTGGCAAAGACCAGGTTCTTCCCGCCGGGAGCTATAAGCGCCCGGCCCGGGAGCACCTCGTCGCCGTCCTTTGCCTCCCTCACCTCGAAGCCGGTGCTGCGGTTCAGCCTCTCGGCGAAGGCCGTGGTGAAGCCGGCGGGCATGTGCTGCGAGATCACCATGGCGAAGGGCGGGGCATCCTTGAAGGAAGCGAAGATCCGCTGCAGCGCGGGAGGCCCCCCGGTGGAGGCCCCTATGGCCACGATGTCGATAGCCGCGGCCTCCCCGGCAGCCGGAGCGGGGATGGTCAGTTCCGGGGCGGGAGGCTCCGGCTCGCTCCGTTTCTGCACCCGCGCCATGTTCAGCTTGAAGACGCTCAAGACCTTCTCGTGCAGGTCCTGCTGGATCTTCAAAAGCTCGTCGGAGATCACGCTGGTGGGCTTGGCGATGAAGTCCACCGCACCGAGCTCAAGCGCCTTGAACACCTTCTCGTCGCCGCTCGTCGAGCTGATCACGATGACCGGGACCGGCGTGTTGGCCATCAGGATGCGCAGCATGGTGAAGCCGTCCATCCTCGGCATCTCGAGATCGAGGGTCACCAGGTCCGGGGTCAGGTCGATCACCCTGCGGATCCCCTCCTCCCCGTTGGTGGCGTACCCCACCACCTGGACCCCGGGAAGCTCCTCGAGCATCCTCGTGATGGCGCGGCGATTATATGCCGAATCGTCGACTACTACTACCCGTATTCTTTTCACGTCACTACTCCGCCGCTGGTTCTGTCTGTTTTCTGGTAGACCATGTCGTTTTTCAGGTGCTTCAAGGCGAAGCTCGTCGTGATATTCATCAGGGATTCGGAGTGCCCCAAAAGAAGGTACCCCCCGCCCCTAAGCGTGTTGTAGAAGGCCTCGATCACCTTCTTCTTCGAGGTCTCGTCGAAGTAGATGATGACGTTGCGGCAAAAGATGACGTCCATCTTCCCCAATAGGGCCAGGCGGTTCTGGTCGAAGAGGTTCATCTGGCTTATGGTGACCAGTTCCCGCACCTCGTCGTTGATCCGGTATCCCCCCTCGGCCTCGGTGAAGAAGCGCTTGATGTAGCGCTCCTCGGTGGCCCGGAACGAGGCCTTGCCGTAGACCCCCTTGCGGGCGTGCTGCACCACCCTGTGGCTTATGTCGGAGCCGACGATGTCTATGCGCCAGCCGTCAAAGCACCCCATCTCCAGAAGGAGCATCGCTATGGTGTAGGGCTCCTCCCCCGTGGAGCAGCCGGCGCTCCAGATGCGCAGGGTGCGGTCGCGCTGTTTCAGCTTCACCAGCTCGGGGACGATCTCGTCGGTAAAGGCCCGCAGCTGAAACGCCTCACGGAAGAAATAGGTCTCGTTGGTGGTGAGGAGATCCATGATGTCCGAGATCTCCTGCTCCTTCTTGCGGTCGTACTTGAGGAACTGGTAGTACTCCCTGAACCCGGAGAGGTTGTGCAGGGTGACCCTCTGCAAAAGGCGCCGGTCCAGGAGGTATTTCGAGTCCTCGTCGAAGAAGAGGCCGCAGTGATGGTAGATCAGGTCCCTGATCAGGCGGAATTCCTCTTCGGTCAGGTGCAGTTCGGGTTCGAAGAACGGCATCAGCGCAGCCTGTCGAGCAATGCTACGATCTCGTCTCGCACCAACTGGTCCGACTCCCCCGCCAGCGCCCGGTCCAAAATGGGCACGGACTCAGCCCCCCGAAGCTTCGCCAGGGCACGCACGAAGCTGCGCCTCACCATCCAGTGCGGATGAGTAAGAAGTGCGTCGCAGTGGGCCGCGATCCACCCGCCGCCGAACCCCGACAGAACCTCTATCGCCGCCTCGACCACCTCTTCGTCGCCGTGAGAAAGCGCCTTTTCGACCGGGGCGAGCGCCTTTTCCCCGCCAAGCGCCGCCACCGTCGAAAGTGCCGCGATCAGCACCGGTCCACTGGCGTGGTCCAGCAGGGCGACTACGCTCTGAAGAGCGCCGCTCTCCCCGAGGGCGGCAAGACCCTTGAGCGCCGTCGTCTGCACCCAGGGATCCGTATCGTTCAGCGCCAAAAGCAGCGGTCCCAGCGCGTCGGGTCCCCCGCGGTCCGAAAGGGCATGCGCCGCAGCGAGGCGCACCTCCGGTTCCTCGTCCGAGAGCGCGAGCGCCAGGTGCGAGACCACCTGGGGAAACTCGACCCGGGCCAGCGAGGAAACCGCCGCCTGGCGCACCGAGGCGTTCTCGTCCTTCACCAGCGGGGGAAGCCGCTCCCCGTCGGAAAGGGCCCCGAGGATCAAAGCCGCGTTGCGCCTCTTGGCGGGAAGCTGCGCGTGCATCAGTTCCGAGGCGAGCGCGCTCAAGGTGGCGGGTTCGGTGGCCGCAAAGCCCCGCAGCCCCTCCAGGGCCGCCTCGCGCACCTGCTGCTCGCCGTCGTCGAGCAGCTCTGCCAGGCGCGTCACGGCCCCGGCGGGCTTTAGCCGTCCCAAGGCGAGCGCACAGCTGCGCCTGACCTCGGCACTGTCGTCGAGGAGCCCGTCGAAGAGGAGCTTTTCGCTGCCGACGTGGCCGAATTCGGCGATCAACTGAGCGGTGACGCCGCGTTCGATGGGAACCGCAGTGGGGAAGTGTTCCAGGAGTTCCGGCATCAGTGAGGGGCCGATACGCCGGAACGCGTCGATGCAGACGCTTCTGAGTCGCTCGCTGCGGCAGACACGCAGAAGCGGGAGCGCCGCCCGTGCGTCACCGATGGTCCCGACGATGCGGACCAGCGCGTCGAGTACCATTGGGTCCTCGCTGTGCAGCGAATCGATCAGCTTCTTCGCTACCAGTCCCCCCTCAAGCCTCTGCAGGGGGAGGTCCACCAAAGCGCTCTGCTTTTCAGCCGGCAGGCGCTCTCTTACACGCATCAGCGCCATGGCGGCAGCCTCGCGTGCGTTCTTCGCCTTCTCCTGGAGCCCCTGCAGCAGTATGGGGAGGCACTGCGCGTCCCCCAAGACGCCGAGGCAATCGTAGGTCGCGCGCCTGAGCAGGCTCTCCTTGAGCAGCGGGGCCAGCGAGACCAGCGGCACCGGGGTCCCGATGAGGGCCAGGGCGTCCAGCACCGTGAACTTGAGCCAGATCTCCCCCCCCTCCAGCACCGTCAGAAGGTGCGGCAGGGCGCGCTCGTCGCCGATTTTGCCCAGGTTCTCGGCGGCCGCGACCCGCACGTTCATGTCGTCGTCGTCGAGCGCCCGGACCAGGAGCGGGAGGCACTTGTCGCAGCCGATGTTTCCCAGGATGTCGATGATGAATTTGCGCAGGTCGGGGTCAGGGTCGCTCAGGTGCGCGCAGAGGTGTGGAACCGCGGCGGCGCCGATCTGCTCCAGCGCTTCGACTGCCGAATTCCTGAGCCCCGCGTTCTCCGAGGCGCGCAGGGCCCCGATCAGGGCTTCGAGCACCTCCGCTTCGTGCGGTTGCGCCTTAAGGACCGCCGTGACGGCCTCTTTCCTGACGCGCCAGCTTTCGTCCCCCATCGCCTTGAAGATGAGCTGCGTGCTGCTCGGGAAAGGGTGGGACCTCAGGGCCACCACGGCAAGGCGCCGTTCCTCCTCGTCGCGGCTGCCGAGTTTGATCGAGATATCTTCCAGGACAGTAGCCAGAGGTGACTCCTAGACGCTCAATTCGGCGCGTTTTTTGGCGATAACTTCCTCGAAGGCTTCCTCGAGGAAAGAGGTGGTGTCGCGCACCTGCTGGGACACCCTTTGCCGGTAGAGGTTTTCCCCTTCCCGGATGTCGTCGGCTAGGAGCTGGTAGAACGTTCCCTCCCGCACTCCCTGCTCGACCTTCCCCTGGTTGTAGAGGACGATGTCGGAGACAATGATCCTCGCCAGGCGCCGCGCCTTCACATGCTCCGGCGAAAGCTCCGCGATAGCCGGGGCAGCCGCGGCAGCCGGCGCGCTGTCTGAGCTGTCCGACTGCACTGCCGCTGCAGGCTCTGCCGGTGCTGCCTCCACCGTGGAGGTTTCGTCCACCTCGCACTGACGGATCTCGCTGCGGGTCTCCTCCTGCGCGGCCAGCTCGGTCTCGGTCGGGCTTTGGACCTGCGGCTCGCCACCCGAGGTGAGGCGGTGAATCATGGGAACCAGCGAATCGGGGATGTGGTGCTTCTCGATGTAGTCGTCGGCGCCGTACAGCGAATTGGGGGACCTCTTGTAGCGGGTCTTGTCGTAGATGGAGGCGATGAGCACGATCTTCACGCCGGCAAGCGCCGGGTCCTGCCGCACCCGCTCGCAGACCTCGAAGCCGAACATGGTGGGAAGGGCTACGTCTAAAAGCAGCACCTCCGGCTTCACCCGCTGCACCGTCTCCAGCGCCTCTTTCCCGTCGGTGCACAGATAAAGCTGGAACGGCTCGCTGGCAAGCACCTTCTCGACGGCCTGGCAGAACGCCGCGCTCTCGTTGGCGACCACCACCTTTAGTTTCGCCGGCGCGCCCTCGCCACGCTCCCCCTTGCGCACCAGGCGGAACACAGCCCGGCAGTTGGAGCAGCGAAGCTTTTTAGGCTGACCCGGAGTTCCCGGATCCACATTGAACCTTTTCTTGCAATTGGGGCAGACAATCAGCATGCGGAGCTCTTTTTTTCAGTGGAAGTACCCCCCTTTTGGGGGGAGAAGATGCCGAGCTCGGCCTTTTCCTGGAAAGTAAGCAGAGCGTCTATGTTGAGCAGCATGACCGGCACCTCGCGCACCAGGCAAAGCCCGACCATGTATTCGCCGCCGACGATGCGCACCCCCCGCGGCGGCGCCTTAAGCTCCCTGAGCGGAATGGTGATCATCTCGGTCACCTCGTCCACCATGAGCGCTATGGGCTGGCCGGAGATGGAGAGTATCAAAAGGCGGGCGGTTTCGGTGTTTTCGGCAGGCGGCAGCCCGAACCTCTTCCTGAGGTCCACCACCGGAATCACGTTGCCGCGCAGGTTGATCACCCCCTCGACGAAGGGGAGCGCCCGGGGCAGCGGTGCGAGCTTAGGCGCCCTTATGATCTCCCTGATCCTCATGATGTCGACGGCGTAGAGCCCGTCTCCCATCTTCAGGCAGGCCACCTGTATTTCCTGCAGTTCCTGTGTCGTCAAGAACGGTCTCCCCTGCCGGTCATCCGGTTCCCCAAAAGCCCCCCGATCACCTCGAGCACCTTGACCGACTTGAAGGGCTTGGTGATGTAGGCGTCTGCCCCGGCGACGCGCCCCGCCTCCAGGTCTCGGCTGCTCTTCTTGGCGGTGAGCATGACCACGGGTATGGACCTCGTGTCGGGGTCCTCCTTGATGCTGCGGCATACCTCGAACCCGTCCATGTCGGGAAGCATGATGTCTAGCACCACGAGATCCGGCCGCTCTTGCGAGATGGAGCGCAAGGCATCGAGCCCGCCCCTGACGCCGGTCACCTGGTAACCCTTTGAGGTGAAGAGGATGCTCTCCAGCTTGAGCAAGCTCTCTTCGTCTTCCACAACGAGGATCCTGTTCTTATCCATGTGATTGCCTCCCCGTCTTTGCTACAAAAGCCCTACGTCCAGCACCTTTTCCATGTCGAGCAGGATCAGCATCCTGCCGGCGACCCGGCCGATGCCGAGCACGAATTCACGGTCGATTCCTTCCAGCACCACCGGGGGTGGCTCGATCCCCCCCTCGGGTATGCGCACCACCTGGACCACCTCGTCGACCAGCACCCCCGCGAAGCCCCCCTGGCGATTCACCACGATGACCCGTTCGCGCTCCGACGGCGCGCCGCCGGAAAGGCCCAGCCGCACCCGCATGTCGAAGATCGGGATGATGTTGCCGCGCAGGGAGAGTATGCCGCGCACGAACTCCGGCACACGTGGCACCTCGGTCACCTCGCGCGGCTTGATGATCTCCTTGATGTCCATGATGCTGATGGCGTATTCCTCGTTCGCCACCCTGAAGCAGAGGAGCTCCACGCTCGCCGCTGCCACCTCGTCCTGCTGCGAAATCTCACCGTCGAAGGCAGCGGTTTCGCGTCCCCTGAGGATGACGGCGGCGGGGTCGAATTCATCCGGGTCCTCGTCGTCGGCCGCCCCCTGGAACTGCGGGCTCGTCTCCGCCGGCCAAAGAAGCTGGCCACTTTGCTCCAGCGGCTCGTCGAACTCCGGTGCGGGAAATTCCTCGACGCCGAAATCCTCGGCGGGAAAGTTAAGCGGCGGCTCGTCTTCCGTTGCAGCCGGGGACGGATCGATGACGGGGATCTGCCACGAGGCGACCGGCGCGGGGGTCTCTGCCCCGGCGCTGGCTTGCGTCTCTCCCCTGAGAGCCTTCTTTCTGATCTCGGCTAGATTCATAGTCCCAAACCCGTTTTGCGTTCTGTCTGCTGCATTTTCTAGGAGAGCAGCTCCGCCGCGGTCTCCTCGACGATGGAGGCATCGATCCAGGAAGCGTCCCGCCCGAAGCCGATGAGGAGCGCGTTGGTGGCGACAGCGTTGATCCGCCGCGGCACCCCGCCGGAAAGCTCGTAGATCCTTTGCACCGCGTCCGGGGAGAAAAGCCCCGGCTCCCCGCCTGCCGCGACCACCCGGAAATCGAGGTACTCCAGTGTCTCCTCGAGCCCCAGTGGCTCCAGGTGGAAGTTGAGCGAGATGCGCTGGCGAAACGGCTCGTAAACCGGGGAGGAAAGCATGCCGCGCAGCTCGGGCTGCCCCATGATGATGACGCTGACCAGGTTCCTGTCGTCGAGCTGGAAGTTGGTCAATAGCCGCAGCTCGTCGAAGAGCTCGCGGTCCGGTATCAGCTGCGCCTCGTCGATGACGACCACAGGGATGCGCCCCTCGCCGTGCATGCGGTACAGCGCCCCGGTGATCTCCTGCAAAAGGAGGTCTTTTTGCAGCGAGGGGCTTTCCACCTTGAGGCCGGAGGCGATCACGCGCAGAAGCTCGTCGGCGGTAAGCCTTGGGTTGAACACGAACAGGAAGTGGTAGCGTTCCCCCATCCGGTCCATGAGCGCCCGCGAAATGGTGGTCTTGCCGCAGCCGATCTCGCCGGTCAAAAGGGCGATCTCGCTCTCTTCCACCGCGTACTCAAGCCGCGCCAGGGCCTCCTGGTGCCCGGCGCTCATGTAGAGAAAGCGCGGGTCGGGGGTCTTGCTGAACGGCTTTTCGGCCAGGCCGTAAAACTCCTTGTACATCAGGCACTCCCCCGGGTCGCCTCGCTGATCACGCTCCCCACGTCGAGCACCAGGATGGTGCGCTGGTCCCCCAGGTCCGCCGCCCCCGAGATCCCCCGGAAGCCGGCGAAGGTGTCGCCGATGGATTTGATCACGATGTCCTGCTGCCCCAAAAGGTCGTCGACCACGACCCCCAGGCGCTTCTCGGCAACCCCTACCACCACCACGTAGCACGACTCGGGGGCCGCCTCCCCCCCCCTCAACTGGAAGAATTCGGAAAGGCGCAGAAGGGGCAGGGTGGCCTCGCGCAGCTGGATCACCTCCTTGCGCTCCACGGTCTTGATCTCCTTTTGCTCCACGATGATGCTCTCGAGCACGGAGGTGATGGGAAGCGCGTAGGTGCGGCCGGCCGCGGTGATGATGAGCGCCTTGATGATGGCGAGCGTGATGGGGAGCGTGATGATGAAGCGCGCACCCTGCCCCGGGTAGTTTTCCACGTCGATCATCCCCGAGAGCGAGGCGATGTTGGTGCGCACCACGTCCATGCCGACGCCCCGGCCGGAGATCTCGCTCACCTTGTCGGTGGTGGAAAAACCGGGGCGGAAGATGAAGTCGAGCGCGTCGCGGTCGCTCACCTCGTCGACGGAGCCGATGATCCCGAGCTGCAGCGCCTTCTTTTTCACCCGGGAGACGTCGATGCCGCCGCCGTCGTCGTGCACCTCGATCACAACGTGGTTCCCCTTCTGGTAGGAGGAGAGGGTTATGGTCCCCTTCTCGTCCTTGCCGGCGGCAAGCCGCGCCTCGGGGGTCTCTATGCCGTGGTCGATGGAGTTTCTCACGATGTGCATCACCGGGTCGGAGATGTCCTCGATGATCAGCTTGTCCAGCTCGGTGTCCGCCCCGAAGAGCTTCAGCTCCACCTTCTTCCCCTGCTCGCGCGAGATCTTCCTGACGATGCGGGACATCTTCTCGAAGAGCTGCCCCACCGGGATCATGCGGATCTCCATGACCCCCTTCTGCAGTTCGGAGAGCTTCTTCTCCAGCCCCTTGGCTGACTTGGCGAGCTCCTGGGAGGGGACGATGAGGCCGTTTCTGCGCATCCTGTCCGCCACGTCGGCGATCATGGAGTGCGAGAGCACCAGCTCGCCTACGATGTTCATCAGGAGGTCCAGCTTGCCGATATCGACCCGGACCGTGCGGCTCATGCTCTTGGCGCTGATCGCGCCCGGCTCCACGGCCGCCTGGTTCGGCGCCTCCTCCTCGGCAGGCTCCCGGGCCGGCTCGGTAACGGGGGCGGGGACGGCGGCCTGAGCAACGGAGCGCTCTTTCGGGCCGAATTCGGTGAGCTCCAGGTTGTCGCGGTCGATGAGCGGCGCGAGCTCCGCGCTATCAAGGTCGCAGCCGAAGAGGATCTCGAAGTCGATCCCACCGGAGAGTCCCCCCGACGCCGAGGGGAGGGTGCTGATCACCTCGCCCACCTGCTTCAGCTGCTCGGTGAGCTCCATCAGCTCCGAGTCGAAGCTGGCAAGCTGCAGCGAGATGTGGATCGAGTAGATCCGGCGCCCCTTCTTGACGTTCTCCAGGAGCCGGTGCTCCTCGTACTCGGTCATGGAGGACAAGACCCGCTCGGGGAGGTTCAGCCTGGCAAGCGGCGAATCGCCTCCAGCACCGGGCTTTTTGTTGAGGCAGTCGTTTATGCGCTGCATGATGCCGGAGAGGTCGACCGGCTCCAGCACCGACTCGCCCGCGTTTCTAACCAGCGCCCCCAAAAGCTCCGTCGACTCGAAGAGCGTGCTCACCACGCCCTGGTCCAGCTCCACCTTCCCGAGCCTCAGCGCGTCCAGGAGGTTCTCCAGGTGATGCCCAAGCTCGGCGATGTCTGCAAAGCCGAACATCCCGGCGAGCCCTTTGAGCGAGTGGGCCCCGCGGAAGACCGAGTTCACCAGGTCCGGGCTGCATTCGCCGCCGTCGGCGCAGTCGCTCAAGGAGACAAGGTCCAGGCTCAGCTGGTCCAGGATTTCCTCAGCCTCGGCCAGGAAATCCTTCACCGCCTTCCCTATGTTTTCGTCAACGCTCATAGACCTTCCCAAACCGGTTCGACGTTCAAGTTCCAAGGTTCAGCTACGGCATCTCCAAAACCTGTTCAACGTTGGATGTTCAACGTTCAGCTACTGCATCTCTTCTTTTCGAATCCTATTGTGACGGCACCGTCGCGGTGCAAGTGATACGGGCAGGTGTCGGGTTTTTGAACCTTGAACAGCTTCTCGATTCTCAATCCAGGTACTTGCAGACCAGCTCCTGCAGCCGGGCCGGGTCGAAAGGCTTCACGATGTACTCGTTCGCCCCCAGTGCCAGACCCTTTTCCAGGTCCTTCTCGCCGCTTTCGGTGGAAACGATGAAGAGCGGGATCAACTGGTAGTTCGGGTTGTTGCGCACGTAACTGATCAGCTCCAGCCCGTTTATGTCCGGCATGTTGATGTCGGTGATGATCAGGTCCACCTGCTCGCGCGGCAAAAGGCGCAGGGCCTCGAACCCGCTGGCGGCCTCCACGATGGAGTACTTCTCCAGCTCATCTAGCGTCGACACCAGCATGGAACGCATGGTGTTGGAATCCTCTGCTATCAATATCCTCTTCACGTAAATTCTCCCCGTCCCTGGTCCTGCAGCCTGCGCTGCAAGAGGGCTTTCTCCATCGCTATGCCGGCCTGGCTCAGGAATATCTCCAGCGAATCAGTGTCACCTATCGGCTTCTCCTCCGGGAGGTTGTCGCCGTAGAGCACGGCTACCACCTTCCCCTCGCTCACTATCGGCCCCACGAAGACCTCTGCCGGCCGCCCCCCGCCCAGCTGCTCCAGGAAGTAGTCGCTCCAGTGGCAAGGCTCCACCTCCCCCTTCACGGGGAACCGGGTCTCCAGCACCTCGGCAAAAAGAGAAGGCTCTCCCTTGGGTATGCCGAGATTCCTGATCCTGTAATCGGCACTTCCATCCTTGTCCTGAAGGCCGAATTGCCCAAGTCCCTGCACTGATTCCTTTTTGACCAGCAGCACCACGGCGCGGTTCACGAACTCAGCTGCGAAACGGAGCACCAACAGGATGATGCCGCCGCCCAGTTGCGGGTTGTTCAACTCCTCCAGCATGCCGCGCAGCTGCGAGATCCCGGTGCTCTGGTTTCCATGCGGCGCAGCGAGCGCCGGTTCCTCCCCCATCTCGAGCCGCAGCTCGTCGCCTATGTTGACGCTGCTGAAGCCGATTTCCTCCACGGAGCACAGGTTCGCCAAAGCCTTCAAAAGCCTCGGCGCGAAGAGGTCCAGCGCTTCCTCGAGCTCGCCCTTGAGCGGCTTGATGAGGATGGGGATCCTCATGCTGCGCAGCTTTTTCTGCGCCTCGTCGTTTTGGAAGTCGGAAAGACCCAGAAGCGGTATCTCCGGGAAGTTGTTGCGCACAAGCTCCATCAGCTCGAGCCCCCCGAGTATCCCGGTGCCGTCCATCCTCGGCATGATCAGGTCGACCAGCACGGTCGGCTGCACCCCTTCGCGGAAGAGGGTGTCGACGCGGATCAGGGCGTCCTCGCTCTTATCCATGGCGTCGACGCGGTACCCCTGCCGCTCCAGCACCGGGGCTAGCGCGGCCAAAGTCTCAGGATCGTCATCCACAAGGACCAGGTGTTTCGCCTGTTCCGCCGCGACAGGGTCTAAGTCCTCGACGTCATCGGCGGGCGCTTGGGCGCCGTCTGCTGGGTCCACCGGCTGAGGCTGCGTCTCTTGATGCTCTTCTGGTTGCTGGAAGGAAGTATTGTGCGTGGGAATCGGCGCTGCGGAAGCGGCGGCGGAGGGTTCCTGCAGCAGGTCGAAGGCTAGGTCCAGTGTCTCCTCGGGCGCGGCCGGCGCCTCCCCCTCTTCCCCCGACTCGCCGCGGTGGCGCTGTTCGTCGATGATGCGGGAGCCTTCCATGGCCAGGTACTGCGGGTTCAACCCCTGTTTCAGCATGAACTGCACGGGGTCGAGCTTGGCGTTGTCCGCCTCGTTCACCTCCTGCAGCTCGAATTCGAAGGTCCCCTCGGCCCAGGCGAACAGGGAGTAGACCACGTTCTCGATCTGCTCCCTGACCACGGCCTCGATGGCGTCGGCGCTCACCCCGAAGCGGTCGATCATGATGCCGCCCAGAAGCTGCGAGTACCCCTCGTCCGCCTGGATGCTCAGGGCGCGCTTCAGGATAGCGAGGTCGATGACACCCTGCTGGATCAGCACTTCCCCCAGGTTCTGCTGGAAGGTGGTCGAGGTGGCGCGGATCACCTGCCCGTTTCTGAAGATAACCCGCGCCTCCCTCCCCCGGCTTTCGAGGGAGAGCACACCGGATCTCCTGCTGAGGCTGACGATCTGCAGGATCTCACCAAGCCCGAGATCTTCCAAATTGCCGACAAGACTCATGGACGCCGCTCTCTCATGGGGGGTGGGTTAAAAATTGGCATATACTAAACCATCGTAATGGGCAAGTAAAGAATGATTTAGGCGTCTTTCTTGTCTCTGCCGCGGAAAATAAGCTTCAGCGGAGTGCCGTTGAAGCCGAAGGCCTCCCTGAATCGATTCATGATGTAGCGTTCATAGGAGAAGTGGATCCCCTCCGGGCAGTTGGTGAAGACGACGAAGGAGGGGGGCTTCACCGCGACCTGGGTGGCGAAGTAGAACTTCACCCGCCTCCCAGCGGAGAGGGGCGCGTGATTCTCGTCCACCGCCTGGGTGAAGACCCGGTTCAACTCGCCGGTGGTGACGCGCTTGCAGTACTGCTCCATCACCTGGTCCACCTCGGCGATGATCTTGCCGGTGCGCTGTCCGGTTTGCGCGGAGACGAAGAGGATCGGCGCGAAGGGGAGGTACTTGAAGTTGCGCCGGATCTCCTCGGTGAACTTGGCGATGCTGGAGTTGTCCTTTTCCAGCGCGTCCCACTTGTTCACCACGAAGATGCAGGCGCGACCCGCCTCGTAGGCGTATCCGGCGATCTTCGAGTCCTGCTCGGTGACCCCTTCTTCCGCGTTCAGCACGATGAGGACCACGTCGGCGCGCTCGATGGAGCGCAAGGCGTCCATGACCGAATACTTCTCCACCTTCTGGACCGTCTTCCCCTTCCTGCGGATCCCCGCCGTGTCTATCAGCAGGTAGGGTTTCTTGTTCACGGTGAAGCGGGTGTCGACCGCGTCCCTCGTGGTCCCTGCGGTCGGGTTCGCCACCACGCGCTCGTACCCCAAAAGCCGGTTCACCAGGGTGGACTTGCCGACGTTCGGGCGCCCGACCACCGCGATCTTCGTGATCTCCTCTTCCGGCTCCTTCTCCCTGTTGTAAGGGAGGGCGGCCAGCACCTCGTCCATCAGGTCGCCGACGCCGCGGTTGTGCTCGGCGGAGATGGTGTGGATGTGATCGACCCCGAGGGAGTAGAAGTCCCCCGCCTCGGCCTCCTGCTTCTCGCCGTCCACCTTGTTGATGATGTAGAAGACCGGCTTGTTGATGCGCCGAAGCATGTCAACCACGTCGCGGTCGGCAGGGGTCAGCCCCCCGCGCGCGTCCATGACGAAGAGGATCAGGTCCGCCTCGTCCATGGCGAAGCGGGACTGCTCCCTCATCTGCTGCAAGAGCTTATCCGAGGTCTCCGGCTCGAAGCCGCCGGTATCCACCAGGATGAAGGGGATGTCGAAGCGGTTCACCTCGGCGTAGTTTCGGTCCCGGGTGACCCCGGGCATATCGTCGACCATCGCCTTGCGGCGCCCGACCAGCCTGTTGAAGAGGGTGGACTTCCCGACGTTGGGACGCCCGACGATGGCAATAATTGGTTTCATTTCGTTCCGGCGGGAAAGGCGCCCGGCTAAACAGGTTAAAAGGCGCAGCTTTCCTTTTTAATGTATTTGACAGCTAACCGCTATGTGTAACATTTTGCAGGAGAATAAGCAACAGTTACCAGCGGATACAAAACGTCCCCCCCCCTCGCCCCGTCCCTCCCCTGCGCCAGCCCCCCCGCAGTAAAACCCGATTGACGCAATTGACATTGGCCTCGTCATCTGATACGTTGGCGCTCCGCCGGCAACAGGCATGTGCCCGGCCCGAGCGGCGCCGCACCTCCTCTCCCACCAACGACGCCCGAGCTGCCGACCTAGATAAATCCAACGCGACAAGAAACGGAGCGACCATGCACAAGAAGCTGTTCATCCCGGGGCCGATCGAGGTCAGCCCGGAGATACTTAAGGCCATGGGTACGCCGATGATCGGCCACCGCATGCCGGAGTACGCGCAACTGCACAAGGGCGTGACGGACAAGCTGAAGCAGCTGATGTTCACCAAGGAGCGTGTTTTCCTCTCCACCTCCAGCGCCTTCGGGGCCATGGAAGGTGCGGTCAGAAACCTGGTGGGCAAGCGCTGCGCCAACTTCTGCAACGGCGCCTTTTCCGACAAGTGGCACAACGTGACGCTTGCCTGCGGCAAGGAGGCGGACCCCTTCAAGGTCGCCTGGGGCGAGCCGATCACCCCCGAACTCGTCGACTCGGCGCTTGCCACCGGCAAGTACGACGCCATCACCCTGATCCACAACGAGACCTCCACCGGGGTCATGTCGCCGCTCCCCGAGATCGCCCAGGTGCTCAAGAAGTACCCGGACGTGGTCTCCATCGTCGACACCGTCTCCTCGATGAGTGCGCTTAAGCTCCCCATAGACGAGCTGGGAATCGACTGCTGCGTCTTCGGCGTCCAGAAGGCCTTCGCCCTTCCCCCGGGCCTGGCCGTCTTCACCGCCAGCGAAAAGGCGCTGGAGCGCGCCAAGGGGGTCCCCGGGCGCGGCTACTACTTCGACTTCCTCGAGTTCCTGGCGGCGGACGAGAAGAACAACACCCCGTCCACCCCCTGCATCTCGCTCATCTACGCGATGGACCTGCAGCTGGAGCGCATGTTTGCCGAGGGGCTGGAGAAGAGATGGGAGCGCCACGCGCAGATGGCCCAGTTCATGCGCGCCTGGGTGCAGGAGCACGGCTTCGGCCTCTTCCCGGCGGAAGGGTACCGCTCGGTCACCCTCACCTGCGCCTCGAACGACCGCGGCGTGGACCTGGGCCTTGTGAAAAAGCAGTTGGGAGAGCGCGGCTTCGCCTTCGACGACGGCTACGGCAAGATCAAGGGGAAGACCTTCCGGGTGGCCCACATGGGCGACATGCAGTTGGAAAATCTCAAGGAAATCACAACCGAGATGGAGGGGATCCTGCAGGGTCTCTAAAACGACGAGGGGGGGAGCTGTCTGGCTCCCCCCCCTTTTTGCGGCTACTCCGGCTCGAAGGCCTCCTTGCCCACCCCGCATACGGGGCAGACCCAGTCGGCCGGCAGGTCGGCAAACGGCGTTCCCGGGGGCACCCCATTATCGGGGTCGCCGAGATAAGGGTCGTAGACGTATTGGCAGACGGTGCAGATGTAAGGCTCCATGTAATACCCCCTAGTTTTGGTGCGTCCTGTCGTCCCGCGGCTTAAGGGCAGGCTCGCCGCCGTTGAGCGCGGCCGGTAAAAAGCGCCTCGCAATCTGGGTGAACTTTTTCAGCGGCCGCATCAAGAAAAATGCCACTGACAGCGCCGCCGCGGCAAGTCCGGCATTAGTCTAACAGACGAAGACAGCGTGTCAATTCCGGCGCAAGCTGCAATTTAAACTTGATTTTGAAACCCGTTGTGTTATTTTGCAATAATTAAAATTTGGCTCAGAGAGGGGACAGAACCGTCGTTCCATGACATCAAGAAGGTGCAGGTCTCTGAGGGGCAACCAAAGAGACAGTAACAGAAGCCGCACCACGATCTCAGAGAGCGAATCGTCATAAAGGGCGAGGGCCTCACTTCCCAATACCCGCACGCGACGTTCAAAAAATCCCACGTAACTGTGTCATCCCCATTTCCCGTCATCGAAACACTAGCCGAAGACCGGAATCGGCAGCGGACCCGGCGAGAGGGATCCCGTTCCGTCTCCTTTCGGTCTTCCTGCCGGATTACGGCAGAGGAGGGCAGCCAATGGAAACGATGGAAATCGGCAGCACCACGCAGACCGCAGTCTCTTCCAAGCATGTGATTGAGTCATACCCAAAGGAGGGAGTAAAAATGAGTTACGAGGTTAAGAACAAGCAGCTGCTCGCCTGGGTCAAGGAAGTAGCAGAGATGTGCCAGCCCGACAGCATCCACTGGTGCGACGGGAGCGAGGAGGAGTACAACAGCCTGTGCGAACTGCTGGTCAAAGGCGGCACCTTCCGTAAGCTGAACCCCGAGAAGCGCCCCAACAGCTACCTCGCCTGCTCCGATCCGGGCGACGTCGCCCGCGTCGAGGACCGCACCTTCATCTGCAGCCTCGCCAAGCAGGACGCGGGGCCGACCAACAACTGGATGCCCCCCAAAGAGATGAAGAAAACCCTCACCGGGCTCTTCACCGGCTGCATGAAGGGTCGCACCATGTACGTCATCCCCTTCAGCATGGGCCCCTTGGGCTCCAACATCGCCAAGATCGGCGTCGAGATCTCCGACTCCGCTTACGTTGCCGTGAACATGAAGATCATGACCCGCATGGGGAAAAAGGTCGTCGACATCCTGGGCGAGAACGGCGAGTTCGTCCCCTGCCTGCACTCGGTCGGCGCGCCGCTCGCAGCGGGGCAGAAGGACGTGCCCTGGCCCTGCAACAAGGAGAAGTACATCGTCCACTTCCCCGAGGAGCGCTCCATCTGGTCCTTCGGCTCCGGTTACGGCGGCAACGCCCTTCTGGGCAAGAAGTGCCTGGCGCTTCGCATCGCCTCCAAGATCGCCAAGGACGAGGGGTGGCTTGCCGAGCACATGCTGATCCTCGGCCTTGAGAACCCGGAAGGTGAGAAGACTTACCTGGGCGCCGCCTTCCCGAGCGCCTGCGGCAAGACCAACCTCTCCATGCTGGTCCCGCCCGACCACTTCAAGAACAGCGGCTGGAAGGTTTCCACCGTGGGCGACGACATCGCCTGGATCAAGCCCGGCGCCGACGGCCAGCTCTACGCCATCAACCCGGAAGCGGGCTTCTTCGGCGTGGCCCCCGGCACCTCGTTCAAGTCCAACCCGAACGCCATGCACTCCTGCGCCAAGAACACCATCTTCACCAACGTGGCGCTCACCCCGGACGGCGACGTCTGGTGGGAGGGGATGACCGACGAGGCCCCCGCGAAGCTGACCGACTGGCAGGGTAACGAGTGGACCCCGGGGTGCGGCAGGAACGCGGCGCACCCGAACTCCCGCTTCACCTCCCCGGCCAGCCAGTGCCCCTCCATCGACCCGGCCTGGGAAGACCCCAAAGGGGTGCCGATGAAGGCCTTTGTCTTCGGCGGCCGCCGCAACAACGTGATCCCGCTGGTGTACCAGTCCTTCAACTGGAGCTACGGCGTCTACCTCGCGGCCACCATGGGGAGCGAGACCACCGCGGCTGCGGTCGGCGCCATCGGCAACGTGCGCCGCGACCCGTTCGCGATGCTCCCCTTCACCGGCTACCACGTGGCCGACTACTTCAACCACTGGCTGCAGGTTGGGCGCACCACCCCGAACCCGCCGCGCATCTTCTCGGTCAACTGGTTCAGAAAGGACGCCAACGGCAAGTTCCTCTGGCCGGGCTTCGGCGACAACATGCGCATCCTGAAGTGGATCGCCGACCGCGCCAACGGCCGCGGGGCTTCCGTGGAGAGCCCGCTGGGATGGATGCCGCGCTACGAGGACATCGACTGGACCGGCCTCGACTCCGTGAGCCGCGAGCAGTACCAGGAGCTCATGTCAATCGACCGCGACGTCTGGAAAGAAGAGATCCTCTCCCACGAGGAGCTGTTCGTGAAGATGTACGACCGTCTCCCCAAAGAGTTCCTCCACATCCGTGAGATGATCCTCTCGGGCCTGTGGCGCTCGCCGGAGCATTGGGAGCAGTTCAACCCGATGTCCGCAGAAGGGTTCAACGACTAAGAAAGAAGTGAACATCAAATGAAACAAGCTGGGGCCCCGGTCTTAACCACCGGGGCCCCTTTGCTTTGCCGCGCCGGTTGCAAAGATACCAGCCCCTGCTATCTTATTAGCCTGTTGCACATCCAATGAGAACCAAAAAGGGGGCGCCGTGAGATTCAACGACATCACACGGGGAAGCGGACTGGAGCAGCATGGCATCACAAACCCGAACTTAATCTACTGGACCTCCCCCACCTCGGTGCTTTACGAGCAGGTGGTGAGAAGGGGCGAGGGGCTCATCTCCCACCTGGGCGCCTTGACCGTCAAGACTGGGCACTACACCGGGCGCGCCGCCAACGACAAGTTCATCGTGGAAGACCCGGAAAGCAGCGGCCAGATCAACTGGGGCAAGGTGAACCGCCCCTTCCCGCCTGAAAGCTTCGACCACCTCTACAAGAAGATGACGAGCTACATGCAGGGGCGCGACCTCTTCGTCCAGGACTGCTTCGCCGGGGCGAGCCCCGAGCACAGGATCCCGGTCCGGATCATCACCGAGCGCGCATGGCACGCGCTTTTTGCCCGCAACATGTTCCTGCGCGCGACCCCGGAGGAGCTTCTAAGCCACCGGACCGAGTTCACAGTGATCGACCTCCCCGCCTTCCACGCACAGCCCAAGATCGACGGCACCAACTCGGAGGCCTTCATCATCATCAACTTCGCCCGCAAGCTGGTGATCATAGGGGGCACGAGCTACGCCGGAGAGATCAAGAAGTCGATCTTCACCGTCTTGAACTACCTCTTGCCGCAAAAGGGGGTGATGTCGATGCACTGCTCTGCCAACGCCGGCGAGACGGGCGACGTCGCCATCTTCTTCGGGCTTTCCGGCACCGGCAAGACCACCCTCTCGGCGGCCCCGAACCGGCTTCTCATCGGCGACGACGAGCACGGCTGGGACGACGACGGCGTCTTCAACTTCGAGGGGGGGTGCTACGCCAAGGTGATCAACCTCTCCCCCAAGAGCGAACCCGAGATCTACCAGTGCACCAGGAAGTTCGGCACCATCCTGGAGAACGTCGCCATCGACACCATCTCGCGCAGGATCGACCTTGAGGACGCCTCCTTCACCGAGAACACCCGCGCTTCCTACCCCATCACCCATATCCCCAACATCGTCCGCGAAGGGTGCGGCGGGCACCCGAACCACATCGTCATGCTCACCTGCGACGCGTTCGGGGTGCTCCCCCCCATCGCCAGGCTGACGCCGCAGCAGGCGATGTACCATTTCCTCTCCGGCTACACGGCCAAGGTGGCGGGAACCGAAGCCGGCGTCACCGAACCGCAGGCCACCTTCTCCGCCTGCTTCGGCGCTCCCTTCATGGCCCTGCGCCCGGCGGTCTACGCCGAGATTCTGGGGAGAAAGATCGCCTCGCGCCAGGTGAGCTGCTGGCTGGTCAACACCGGCTGGAGCGGAGGCGGCCCGGGCGTCGGGGCAAGGATGAAAATCGCCTACTCCCGCGCCCTGGTGGATGCCGCTCTCGAAGGAAGACTCGACGGCTCGAGCTTCAGCAGCGAGCCGAACTTCGGCCTCAGCATCCCGGAATCCTGCCCCGGAGTGCCAAGCGATATCCTCAACCCGAGAAACGCCTGGACGGACAAGGGGGCCTACGACGCCGCCGCGGCGAAGCTGGTGGATATGTTCAGGAAGAACTTCGAGCAGTTCAGCGCCGACACGACTCCGGAGATCGCCTCCGTGCTCTAGTTGCGCATCGCAAAGCCGCTGCTATCATTAAGGCAAAAGAAGGAGGTCAGTCATGAAGGGACCACATTCTGAGATATGCGACACCACCGAAAGAAAAGAGCAAAGAGTGCAGGTTAGGAACAAGAAGACCGGCGAAACCGGCCTCTCCTACGGCTGCACCATAGAAGGGGACACGGTCCAGGTGGAACTGTCTGACGGCAGCCTGGACAGCTGGCCCGAGGACGACTGCGAGATGCTCTCATAGTAGACGGCCGCGGGAGGACCGGCAGCGAGGCGAGGATTTCGCCGATTTGACCGGCCTGCAAGCATAAAGACAAAAGGCCGTCCTGCTTCAGGACGGCCTTTCTTCTTTGGGACGATGCGTACCGCAATTCAACAAATCGCATAGGTATTCGGGAATATTAGCAGCCAATTCGTCTTTCAAGATGGCGTTTCGTATCTAAAAAGGACTATTCGTCCGTCAAGATGATCTTTCCCTTTCTAAGATGATCTTTCCCTTTCTAAGATGACATTTCCCTCTTCAAGATGACGTTTCCTTCTTCAAGATGACGTTTCCCTCTCCAAGATGACGTTTCCCTCCTCAAGATGATGTTACCTCTCGCCGAGTTGACCTTCCTTCGACCAAGCGGCACTTAATCGTGCAAGATGACCAGACAAATGACATATCTCGCGGCAATACGGCTATTCACCCTCCGATAAGCTGCTTCCTGCTAGGGAAAGGAGTAACCTGGCACGCAGATGACATCTCGCATGCGGAGACAAGGGGAAACTCACAGATTTTCAATTTTCACGATATTGGACCAGGGGCCTACCTTGTTACCGCGCTTGCCTCTGACCCTGAGAAAGTTGGCGGTCCTGTCCAGTCCTGGAAGATAAATCTTCTTGCAGTTGGTCGACCATGCCAGCAGACTCCAATTACTTTCGACTCCGGGGTCGCCACCGCAACACCATATCTCATACCCTTTTGCACCGCTTACTTTCGCCAGGGCAGCGTATGGCTTTCCACTAGGTTCGAATGCAATTCTCAAAGTTCCGGGAGATCCCACGGCGGTCACTGCCGCGGACTTTTTCGAGACCAGGTGATGGAGTGCAAGCTTGTCCAACACCCCCGGATCCTTAACGGCTGCCGCTTTGCCGAAACCGGAGAGAAGGGTGAGGACTTGGCTGACAGCTACGCGATCCTCCTCGCAGATGTTCGCCTGTTCGGGGTCTCCGTTGAGGGAGGCGGCGAAGCTCTCTCGATATCTGCGGCAAAGTTCGGTGAGTTCTTCGGGTGTGGGGAGAAGCGACACCAAGTATGCGTAGAGCTCGGGAGTCAATGCCCGAGCCACCGCCGCCGCCTTGTTGATCATCTCCGGATGCTGCAGGTTATCGAAGGGCATGAGCGTTGCCTTCACGAAGTGATATGACTCAACGCCCACTATAATAGAACCGGACGGCAGTTTAGCAAGAAGCTGCGGTATCAGGGAAGCCGCAACCTCAGCACCCCCCCTCGATGACTCCAAAGGCCTGCTCCGAGGAGAACTTGCTATTTCATCCCGGAGTCCGTTCGGCCTTTGGAACTGCAGGAGCGGTTTCCCCAGTGCTACAACATGAACTGTTGCACCAGCCCTTCCAGTTCCTTCGAGCTTCGGTTCAACTCACCTGTGGCGGCGGCAGATTCTTGGGCGTCCTGTGAGGTCTGCTGCACCAGCGTGGTGATCATGTGTATGTTGTCGGAAATCTCGCTGGTGGTGGCGGTCTGCTCCTTCGCGGCAACGGCGATGGTGGCCTTACTTCACAACTTCCGCAGCAGCGGCCTTGCCTCGCTGTCAATAACTGAACTGGAAGCAGCCGTAGTGGCTTCTGTCTGAGATGTCCTGCCAACCGGTCGCGCTGACGTCTACCATCTGGGCGGCGGCGTCGGTCAGCCTGTCCACCAGGAAGCCGGTAGCTCCCTGTCTCATTTCCAGGGCCAGTTGAGTGTCGAAGGTGGAATTTCCGAAAGCGCCGCCTGAACCTGAGTATCCTCCAGCACCGGAAAGGAAGTTCCCCACCGTGGACGGGATGGAAACCCTGTAACCGGCAACATTCATGCCGTTCATCTTCATCACCACGTCCTTTACCAGAGGCAGCAGGCTCTTGATATAGTATGTCGACCTCTTCTCATCGGCCTTGGGCTTTATGGCTCCCAATTGAATCTTGAGGTAGGTGGCAAAGACGTACTTGGCCCCCTTCACAGCTACCTGCACCCCGCTCTTCCAGGCGTTCTGATACCAGTGGATGTTCTTGTAGTCCCCCACCTGGTTGTGCAGGAACCACTCGGTCAGTATCCATTGTATCCCCCTGCCGAAGCGTTCGGTCCGTATCCGGGACGGGTAGTATGCCCAGTGCCCGCGATCGTCCCTGCACGCGCCGCTTTTGGTCATAAGCACGGTCTTGGCCATGACCGCCTGGCTGAACTTTTCGCAGGCGGGAACCACAGCCCCGCTCGCGGGATCGATTATGGAAACTTTTCTACCGGTGCCGTCTACCATGCAGTAGTCCCGAAGCGGTTCAAGGGAGGAGGGCGGCACCGTTTCGCCGGTCAAGGCCGCTGCCACCTTCGCCGTCAGCTCCCGGCTGAAGGAAGACGGAACCTGGTAGAAGACGTTCATGGCATCGCCCTTTTTTTGCACGCTGCGGGCAGCAGCAGGCGTCACCCGCCCGATTATGGCTGTTCGGGGGTTTACATGCTGCTCTACCACCTCCTGGCAGGCAGAATCCCCTGCGTCCGAAGCCTCCTCGATCACCTGTCTGTACTCGTTGCTGATCAGATCTGCATCCAGCTGGAAGCTCAAGGTGTACTCTGTAGCCGATTCGGGGAGGTTGCCGGCGGAGCCGTAGACCCACTTGATGACGTTGGCGTCGAGGGCGTTGTTGATAGCCTCAGCTCTTTGGGCCGCTTCGTAAGCCTCGGGAAGAACGGCTGCATCAGCGGCTGCGGCAACGGGCAGAGAGACCTGTTGCCGCTGGGGCGCCAGCGAATCCAGGTGCACGTACGTCGTTACTTTTACGACGTAGCGGTCCACGATGTTTCCGCCGTACCTTTGAACGCATGCATCCAATGCCGGGGCCGGGCTCCTGTGGTAATTCACCGGCTTCGCCACCTCGGTGATCATGGTGGAGTGCCGGGCGAATCCCCCGTCGTTAACATAAGAGCTGCTGCCGTCGGTGACGACGACGGAATTAAGGGAGTAACCGGAAGGGTTGAACGGATCGAGGGAAGCCAAGTCTAGATTAGCATGGGCTGCATCATCGTTGGTTAAGTCGGACAATCTGGCCACAATGGCGTCGCGTCTGGCCTTGGTGACGTTGGTTGTCAGAGTCCTGATCGTTTTGCCTGCAATGGAATCGACGACGGACGGCCCTATCTCAATGGCCAGCGTTTGCGGGTCATGCATCGAGACATGGTCCGGCGGAGCCGGCTCCTGCGGCGTCCCAGGCGCCGACAGCAGCGGCTCGACACCGAATTCCGCCAGGCACTCCTGGAATTCGTCACCGGTCAACTCCGCACAGGAGCCGGGGATGGCGTTTTGCCCCTTGAGGCTCGGAATCCCGGCCAGAGAAGAGCCTGGCGTTGTCCCCGCGATTGCTGAGGCAAGGCTCTTGGACGCCGGAGCAGCAGGAGCATAGAGGGCGAAATCGGACATCAGCGCCTTGGAAAGTTTTTTCTGGACCGTTTCCTGGTCGGCAGCGACGAGATCAAATATGCCGGTATTCTCGGAGAAAAGCTCCCCGCTTGCGGGAAATCGGGGCTGTGCAGCGGGAAGATCCACGTATCTTCCCTGTTGCAGATAGTTCTGGTAGAGAAGGTTGACGTCATCCGTGGCGCTCTGCTGGTTGTTCTTGCTGTCGGAGCATCCAGCAATGGATGAGGCCAGAAACAGCAGACATAGTATCAACAGAACCCTGGACATGCTCATGGAACACCTCGCATTTCAGTTATAAAGATCGGCAAAGATTTTTGAATCTATCAGCTGCTTACACAGCTGAGGGAATGAACCATCCTCCACGCAATCCGGGTATCTTACACTCTGGGAACTCCTTGTCAATAACCCGGAAGGTTCACCAGCTGCATCAACGCTGCGTTGAAGACAGAGAAAACAGGTTTTACTGAGAAAGCAAAGTCCTAAGTCGTCGCAGCTAAAGTTGCGCAATGCCGCTCCCCTGTTATCATTAGCCCGAAGGAATAACGTAATCATTAATAACACAACCTGTTGAGTCGCCCCTACAAGGTGCCGCTATATTCGCGGCGCCGGTCCGCCCGTGCTCAGACACTGAAGAACCTGCCCTATGCCATGACATGTGACCGAAGCTGCGCGAGCAGCAGACAGGCCGGGAACACCCCCCGCCTTTAAGTACAAATCTCGGACCGGGGAGACCTTGATGCTGACGGACGATGGCAGGCTCTGTAGAGGTCGTACCTGCAACACCCTCACCTTTTTAGCCCTGGCAGCCGCCGGCCTGGCCGGGAACTATTTCAAGTTTTCCCTCTTCCTCAACATCGACTTCCTCTTCGGCAGCATCTTCGCGCTGCTCGCGCTGCAGCTTCTCGGTCTCCGCCTCGGGACTGCGGCCGCAGCCGTAATCGGAACCTACACCTACGTTCTTTGGAACCACCCCTACGCCATCATCATCCTCGCTGCCGAGGCCGCAGTGGTAGGCCTGCTCATGGAGCGCCAAAAGTGCAGCATGATCTCGGCCGACGTCGTGTACTGGATCTTCATAGGGGCACCGCTCGTCTACCTGTTCTACCACGGCGTCATGAAGGTCCCGCTCGGCAACGTCCATATCATCATATCGAAGCAGGCAGTGAACGGTGTCACCAACGCCATCGTCGCCAGGCTTCTCTTCACCTGTTTCGCCCTCAGGTCGCGCTTTGCCATGGTGCCGTTCAGGGAGATGATATCGAGCCTGTTCGCGTTTTTCGTTCTGGCGCCGGCTCTTTTGCTCCTGGCACTCGAGGTGCGGAGTGAATTTGCGGAGACCGACCACCTGATCCGCGCCGGACTGAAGCAGGACATCGAGCGCGAGGCGGCCCAGTTGGCAACGTGGCTGACGAACAGGAAGACGGTAATACAGAGCCTGGCGGTCCTGGCCGAGTCAAAGACCCCGCAGCAGGTGCAGCCGCATCTGGAACAGGCCACCAGGTCCGATCCCAACGTCCTGAGGACCGGCTTGCAGGACCGGAGCGCAACCATCACAGCCTACTACCCCGAGCATGACAACCAGGGGGGGGAGAACGTAGGCCAGACCCTCTTCGACGGCCGCTACATAGCGAGGCTCAGAAAGACGCTGAAGCCGATGGTATCTGAAGCTTTCCAGGCCGCAGGGGATGGCGGCAAAATGCTGGTGACCCTGCTCGTACCGGTGGTCGTCCGGGGGGAGTACCAGGGCTGCGTGACAGGGGTGCTGGACCTGCAGCAGGTCAGAGACATGCTGGATAGAAGCTGCAAGCTGAACGGGATGCTCTACACCCTTTTGGACGGAAGTGGTGCGGTCATCATGAGCAACCGCCCTGACCAGACGCCGATGACCCCTTTCCGGCGCGGCAAGGGTACCGTAAAGATCCTCGACAACGGCATCACCCAGCTGGTGCCGTACGCCTCCCCCAATACGCCCATGTCGGAGCGCTGGAAGAATTCCCTCTACAGGGCCGAGTCCCTCATTGGGGGACCGGTGGAGTGGAAACTGGTAATGGAGCAGCCAGTGGCGCCGTTCCAGAAGAAGCTTTACGACAAGTCCACCAACAAGCTGATTCTGCTCTCGATGGTCATGCTCATGTCGCTGGCGCTGGCATCTTTTTTGGCGCGCCGGATCATGGTCACCATAGAGAACCTGCGCCAGGTAACCAACGACCTTCCCTCAAGGCTCGCCTCCGGGGGATCTGTCGAGTGGCCGCAAAGCGGGATAACGGAAACCAACGACCTGATCCAGAACTTCCAGGTGATGAGCGAAACCATCGAGGAGCACCTGACCGAACTGCAGCGACTCAACGACTGCCTGGAGCAGCGGGTGTCTGAGCGGACTCAGCAGGTCGAACGGTTGGCAAGCGAACAGCGGACCATATTGACCACGATGCCCGTTGGCGCGTGCCTGCTCATGGACCGGAAGATACGCATGGCGAACCCCGCTTTCGACAGGATCACCGGGTACAAACCGGGTGAGACCCTGGGTATGGACGCGGCGCTGTTCCATCCGGACCCGCAGTCGTACGAGAAGTTCTGGAGCGCCGGAAGCAGCGCTGCCGCCGAAGACGGAATTCACAGTACGGACCTTGAGCTAAGAAGAAAGGACGGCTCCTTGATCTGGTGCAACACGGTAGGCCAGATGGTGAACCCGCAGGCGCCTGGGGACGGCTTCATCTGGATGGTTCAGGACATCTCGGAGCGGAAGATGATGGAATCCCAGCTGCGTGCAAGCGCAACCCATTACCGCCTGCTCACCGAGGATGTGGCCGATGTGGTCTGGAAGCTTGATGCCGATTACCGCTTCACCTATATAAGCCCCGCCGACGAGAGACTGCGGGGTTACCGCGCCGACGAGGTGTTGGGGCACACGATCCTGGAGCAGACGACAGATGAATGGCATGAGGTCGTCACGGACAAGATGCGCCCCGCAGGAGAGGAGAGCGAGACCCTCGAGATACAGCAGCGTTGCAAGAACGGACAGCTCATCTGGACCGAAATCTTCTTTACGCCGGAATACGACGCCAGCGGCGCCATCACCGGCTACCACGGCATAACCCGCGACATCACACAGAGGAAGCAGGCTGTGGAGCTGGAACAGCAGCTCCTGCACGCCCAAAAGCTCGAGAGCCTGGGGGTTTTGGCCGGCGGAATCGCCCACGACTTCAACAACATCCTGATGGCGATCATCGGCAACGCCGACCTCGCCCAGATCCGGCTCGGCACCTGTTCCCCGGCCAGTGAAAACCTGCAAAGGATCCAGGACGCCGCGTCGCGCGCAGCCGATCTGACCAGCCAGATGCTGGCGTATTCGGGCAAGGGGAGGTTCGTGGTGGAGCGGCTCGACCTGAACCACCTGCTTGACAACATGCTGCACCTGCTTGAGGTCTCCGTCTCGAAGAAGGCTGTACTGAGATTCGACCTGCAGCGTCCGCTCCCCTTGATCCTTGCCGATGCGACCCAGATACGCCAGGTCGTGATGAACCTCGTGATCAATGCCTCAGAGGCCATCGGGGACCGCAGCGGCGAGATAACCATCTCCACGGGTTTTTCACCCTGCGACTCCGCGATAAAAACGCTGCACGGCCGCGACACGGGCAAGAAACCTTGCGTGTACCTCGTCGTCGCAGACACAGGGTGCGGCATGGACGGTGAAACGGTGGAAAGGATCTTCGATCCCTTCTTCACCACCAAGTTCACCGGCCGCGGCCTCGGAATGGCGGCAGTCCAGGGGATAGTCAAAGGGCACCACGGATCCATCGAGATCTCCAGCGAGCCGGGGGCAGGGACGACCTTCACCGTCCGTTTCCCTGTCGCCGAGGAGCAGGGCCAGGTACCGGCCGAACCAGGCAGAGAGACCGGCGCTGCCAGCTGGCAGGGGAGAGGAACGGTGCTTATGGTGGAGGACGAAGATACGGTGCTGGATATAGGGGTGCAAATGCTGGAGACGCTAGGCTTCAAAACGCTGACGGCTAAAGACGGCGTAGAGGCGGTCGAGGTTTATAAAAGCGCGCCGGAGGTTGACCTGGTGATCCTCGACCTGACCATGCCGCGGATGGACGGGAGGCAGTGCTTGCGGGAGCTGCGCCGACTGGATCCGGCGGTCAAGGTGATCATGTCCAGCGGCTTCAACGAGCAGGAATTGGCCCGGGAACTCGAGGGAGCCCCCTGCGGCTTCATTCAGAAGCCATACGACCTGGCCAAACTGCAAGAGGCGATCAGGAAATATATCTAACGGCGGCTATCCGAAACGAAAACAATCGGCCACGGAGAATGCCTGAGAGGGACTTTCTCCGTGGCCGACGGTTGTTGCCTCAGATGATCTTGTTGAGGGAGAACAAATTTCCACGCTCACTATAATTAATATTCTTTTATATTCCTTAAGTAGCCTTCTTATATTTCAGACACTTAGCCTTGACACCTCCCTTTCCAGCCTGCTAAGGTTTCATACGACTTTAGCGGGATTTTTTGTCACCCTCCTACATATATCGTACATAATCGGGGTTGAACAAAACGGTCCTACATAATCGCGGAGACGTTTATGAACCGGCTGTCGCTCACCAAAAGAAACATCGACCAGATCCCCTTCACCACCGGGGGACAGGTCACCTACTGGGACATCAATTACCCCGGCTTCGGCCTGGTCGTCGGGAAGAAGACCAAAACGTTCCTGGTCCAGGTCGACGTCAAAGACCCCAGCAAACCGAGAGGCTTTCGCACGATCAGAAAAACCCTGGGACGCTACGGCGACATCACCCCGGAAGAGGCTCGGAAGATGCTCACCGGCCGGTAGGAGGAGGTGCACGGGAAAGTAGTCTTCACCCCGGGCAAGCGCATGGAGCTCAGGATCAGCTCGCCCCTCACCGGCTCGGACATCACCCTGCGCGACATGCTGCAGGCCTACTTCACCGAGAAAAAGACCAAGACCGGACACGACTACAAGCGCTCCACCGTGGACGGCGCCAACGCGATCGTGCTGCGCCTCTTCCCGACCTGGCTTCCCCTCACCCTCCCGGAGATCGCCAGCCTGAAGCCGGACACCATCATAAGCCGCTATAAGCAGGTGGAGAACAGCTCCGGGGCCTTCGCCGCCCGCAACGCCTTCACCATTTTAAAGTCCATCGTCGGCTACGCCGCCGTGAAGTACCGGCGGTCATGGACCGCAACCCCTTTGCAGTTCTCACCCTCCCCGGCATGAACATCATGAAGCGGATCAACGCCCGCACCGAGTGCCTGCAGGGAGGGGACTTCCAGCAGTTCTATCAGAACATCCAGACCTTCCACCCTTCAATATCCGACTGTCTCCTCATCTGCCTGTACCACGGTCTAAGGCGCGCCGAGGCGGAAAGCCTGCGCTGGCAGTACGTGAACCTCGAGAAACGCGAGCTGCGCATCCCGGACACCAAGAACCGCCAGACGCTCCACGTCCCCCTCTCCACCCAGACCTGGGAGATCCTAAGCCGCCGCAAGGAACTCGCCGACGAGTGGAACCCGTACGTCTTTCCGACGGTCCGCAACGACATCGGCAAAACCGGCCACGTGCAGCTCTCACCGGCGACGCTGAGGGGTAGGACGGGTCTAGACCTCACCATACACGCACTCCGCCGCACCTTTATCACCATCGGCCGGAAACTAAAACTTCACGCCGACGCTGACAAGCTGACCAATCATGTCGACTCGTCGGTGGCCGGCAAGTTTTACGATGCCACCGACGTCAACGACCTGCGGGATTCCCTGCAGATGATAGACAACGAGATTGAGCGACTCATGATAGAGGGAGTGGGAGGAAAGGTTGTTTCCTTGCCGAATAGGCGAAATTAAAACGGATCCCACAAATGGCAGCAGAGAGTCTGTGCATAACTCGAAGGATTTGGATACGTGTGGAGTGAGCCCCGATGAGGATACAACGCACGCCAGAAACGCATAGATAGCCTTCCTACTCCTCGACCTACACATCTCTTCGTCATCCTGAATTTCCCTTGCGGGGGCATCTATCATAGTGTACTTTATGGCGATATAGTCAGCAATGGCACTATCAAAACTGTTGGCGAGAATTCCCGAGGTGGGGCCACCTTACCATGCACGCAACTTAACAACAATCAGTCGTGTCTGCTGTCATTATTCATGATGATTTCCCTTGGATAGGATTGGACAAGTGATATCCCGTAGCGAACTAATGTCCCGCGTCCGAGCAAAGAATACCGCTCCTGAGTTAAAGGTACGAAAGTGGTTACATCACCATGGATTTCGTTTTCGCCTGCATGCTGCACATTTACCCGGGACACCTGACATTGTCCTACCAAAGCACAAGCTCGTTATCTTTATTCATGGGTGTTTTTGGCACGGCTGCGAGATGTGCAACCGGGGGAGTCGTAGACCAAAGACCAATACCGATTTTTGGGAAAATAAGATATCCAGTAACCGTCGACGGGACCAGAATCGGGTTCAACAACTCGCTGACCTCGGCTGGCATGTGATAACAATTTGGGAGTGTCAAATCAAAGGCAACGCCAATCTAGACAACCACCTCAGTAACATAATGAGGGATTATACATTACAGTAACGATCGTAAACAAAGATTAAATAACTGACTGATCCAAACTGAGCATCTCCTCCAAGGTGCTAAGACTCCGTAGGGATGGCGACTTTCGTGTCGGAACATACAATACCACTGTGTACTGGAGGATATAGAGTGAATATAGACGCAGTTGATTTGTTCTGTGGTGCAGGAGGGCTCTCGTATGGCCTTCAAAAAACAGGAATAAAAGTACGAGGTGGAATTGATTTTGACCCTCGGTGCAAAACCCCATTTACAGCCAACATCAAAGGCGCAAAGTTTTTTCTGGAGGACATAAAAAAAACAGAGGCCAGCAGGATAATTAAACTATATCGCAAAAAATCCCTCAAACTTTTAGCAGGTTGTGCACCATGCCAGCCATTTTCCAACCTTCGGAATGGTACAGACAAAGTACAAAGTGACAAGTGGCCACTGTTAAATGAGTTTTCTCGACTGGTTAGCCAAATAAATCCTGACTTTGTAACAATGGAGAATGTCCCACAACTTAAAAAACAAAGCGTATTTCTCGAATTTATGGAAAATCTCAAGAATCGTGGGTACCATGTTTCTGCACGGATAGTAGATGCTGCTGATTACGGCGTACCACAGAGGCGTCATCGCTTAGTACTGCTCGCTTCTTTGCACGGCGCCATACGCCTCCTATCACCGGAGGAAATCGGGGTGCGGCGAAGAACTGTACGTGACGCAATAAGCCAACTGCCTGCACTAGAAGCCGGCGAAACGAATCAGGCTGACCCTCTTCATAAAGCTAGAGCACTTTCAAAACTCAACCTTGAACGTATACAAGCGTCTCAACCTGGCGGCACTTGGGAAGACTGGCCAGATCATTTAAAACTCGAATGTCACAGGAAAGACACAGGGGCATCGTTCAAAAGCGTTTATGGTCGAATGCAATGGGACCTACCTTCTGGAACAATTACAACCCAATCGACAAACTTCGGAACAGGTCGGTTTGGTCATCCGACTCAAGACCGTGCCTTGTCCCTTCGCGAAATGGCTATTCTTCAATCCTTTCCACCCGATTATTTTTTTGCAGCAAACGAGAGTGAAATTGACTTTTCAGGGTTGGGCCGCCTTATTGGCAACGCGGTTCCAGTCGACTTAGGCTACGCTGTAGGACGATCTTTTACGCAACATACATTAAGTCTCGGGAGCAAAAATGGCAAACAAGCATAAGTTTAAGCTTGAGGTAGACCTAAACGTTATAAACCACCTTGGAGTGGGTTTGTATAGCTCTACGCCAGCCGCGCTTACAGAATTAGTCGCCAACGCCTGGGATGCTGACGCTAATGAGGTCCACATAACGATAGACCCGACTGGCAAATCTATTGTTATTGAGGACGACGGCCATGGCATGAATGCCTTATCGATCAAGAGTAAGTTTCTAAACGTTGGCTACTCCAGACGACGTCAATCACCAAATAAAGACAAAAGCGATTCTGGAACCCGTAGAGTCATGGGGCGAAAAGGCATAGGCAAACTGTCAATGTTTGCGTTGGCTAATCTTGTTAAAGTAACATCTCAAGCCGAAGGCGAGGAGGTCGTAGGATTTGAAGTCGATGTTCCTATGTTGAAGAAGAGCCTTGAAGATCATTCGCCTCTGGAGCTTGACGAGTTTGCAGGTGAAGCTTTCCCAAAGGGTAAAGGCACCAGAATATCTTTAGAAAATGTGTTATCTGGACTAAACACGACCGCAAGCCATCTGCGCATTAAATTAGCCAGACGATTTAGTGTTTTAGGTGATGCGTTTAAATTCAAGGTATTTTTAAACGGTTCTGAAATCACAAAAGCCGACAGAGGATTCTACCAACATGTCCAATTCTTATGGACTTTCGACGCAGAAACCCAAGCTGGAATACAAAAACTCGCAGTAAATCTAGCGTCAATTACGGCGTCTAACGAAACAGGAGACTCTAAAGTCCCGTGTATCCAATCCCTTGACGCTCTAATTACATGCGGGAAAGATACATTTCCGGTGACAGGCTATGTCGCAAGTGTTTTCCAGCCCAAGAACTTGGGAAGCAAAGATGACAGTGCCAATATCTTTTCAGTATTCGCAAATGGCCGGGTATTCGCAGAAAATATTTTAGATGAAGCCAATAGTGCGAAGTATTACCAAAACTATCTCGTCGGTGAAATTCATGCAGATTTTTTGGACGACGATGATGTTGATCGAGCGACAGCAAGCAGAGAGGCTGTAAAGAGAGATGATCCCCGTTACCAGGCGCTACTTGGCTTTGTGCGGACCACCCTTGAAGGCATTGGGGACCAATGGGACGAATGGCGGGCAGAACTGGGCTTTGATCCGACAGATAAGGAAAACGCTGCAGTAACTGAATGGTTAGCAACATTAGACAAGCGTGACGAGAAAGTTGCTAAACGACTAATGGCTTCAATAAAAAATGCAACTCTTCAATCTGACGACGTGAAAAATGCTGCAGCGAAAAAAATATTGTATCGTGGTGCAATCATTGGTTTTGAAAAGCTCAAACTCAAGCATCAGTTAGACAAGTTAGCCAATGTTTCAGATGTCCTTTCTGCTGAGTTCGCAACTATTTTTTCTTCACTCAGTGACGTAGAAGAATCCGCATACTTTGATATCACTAAACAACGGCTTGAAGTAATAAGAAAATTCAAGGAAGTTGCTGATAACCCAAACACTCTCGAGAAAGTAGCACAGAAATATCTTTTTGATCATTTATGGCTGTTAGATCCCACATGGGACCGAGTCAGTGGTCGTGGACAAATGGAATTGACTCTGACAAAGTATTTGAAGGAAACCCAACCCGACGCATCTGGTGCTAGGCTTGATATAACCTACCGTGCAAGTTCCGGTCGTCATATCATAGTTGAGTTAAAGAGGCCAGGCAAAACATCTCTAGATTTTTTCGAACTTTTGAAACAGGTTTCAAAGTACAAAGATGCGATAACATCATACTATAAAAAAGAAGAACCTAATAAGCCCGTCCCAGCTTTAGATATTTATCTTTTAATCGCCCAAACCCCGAGTGGATACGATGAATCCAAAAAAAATTCTCTTGCTGCAGTTGATGGGAAAATAATAACATATAGCCAATTAATCAACGACGCGAACACGGCATACCAATCCTATCTTGATGTAACTTATCAAACAGGTGCCTTAGAAACAATCCTTGCCAAATTGTGACAATGATTTAGTGATAGGTAATTTCAATAATCATCCATAGGGCCGTTTCGGAAACCAGACGCGACGATTTCCGAAATGGCTGGGAGGTCCTCATAGCCACCCTGCCTGTTGTGACGCGCGGGTGGCATCACCCTCTTTGCGCTTCCACTTGCCATAACTTCCAATAACATTAGAAAATTCATCCCGGACCGTCGGCCTCACCAACCTCAGCCACAAAAAAGGACTCCCGGGTGCAGTAAACCTCGCCCGGCAGTTCCTCGAAAATGGTCCTTCCCGTCTGGAGATTCTTCCCCAAGAGCTCCAGAAACTTCTTGTAGCGGCTCCCCCCTATCCTCCTTGCGAGTTCAACTTGCTCCTCGGGAAGCTCCCTGGTGTTGGTGAGCCAGACCCGGACGAACAGCGAGAGCGTCTCCCCGACGATCTCCAGGTAGCGCTCGTCCGCCTTCATGCGCCGCTCGATGCGGTCCATGAACCGGCTGAACTCCAGATCCCTCTTGTCCGCCCCCTCCGGGAACAGGTACTCCTTAAGGGCCGCCTCGATGATCTCCTTCTTGGTCAGATTCCTGCGCCTGGTGCAAATATCCTCCAAGGCTTTATTTAGCTCCGCGGACAGCCTGATGCTGTAGCGCACCGTCTCCTTTTTCATAACGTCACCCCGCCTGTCCCGTCGTCGTTGGGCGTTGAGTTTTTCGCCTTCGCCTTGGCCTGATCTGCCACCACCCGCCTGGCCCACTCGGGCATTTCCTCTTCTCCGTGCGTTCGTTCCCGCGCTGCAGGCCCTTTGCCTGCTGCAATCATAGGTGCAGCCGGTTCGAACACCGCTTCCACCGGGGCTTGCACCGCCACGGGTTTCATCTTAGCCTTAACAACGACCTCCGCCTCCACCACCTGCACGGCGGCTCGCACCGCCGCTGTCCCCTCGGAGGCCGCCTGGCAAAGATCGCTCACCGCGGGCGCTGCCCTCACCATCCCCTTGAACCTCCGGTCCTGGTAGTAACGGATCTTGTCCGCCTTTATCGGCGGATGCCCAGCCACGAAGATGATCTCCTCGTCCTCCGGCAGCTCGGCGATCTCCCGCGCGGTCATCAGTCGCCGGCCGATCTCCTGGGTCGAGGTGGTCGTGTTGCGCGACCAGAGCCCCTTCCCGCTGTCCGACAGGCTCGTATTGGTCACCAGCTCCGTTCTCTCCCCCAGCGCGCGGCTGATCTGCTCCGCCTCGTCTATGTCGTTGGGGGTGTACACCACCCGAACTCCGCAGTTGGAGAAGATGCTCGTGTGCGTGCCGTAGTACTTCTTGATCTGCTCCGGGTTCTGCACCACCAGGAGCGCCTTGATGCCGTACCCGGCGATGAAGGCAAGCGACGCCTCGAAGAAGTCGAGCTGCCCCAAGGACTGGAACTCGTCCAGAAGGAGCAGGAGCCGGTGCCGGTAACGGACCACCTGCCGGCCGTTCTCGAAGTCCATCTTCTCGGTGAGTTTGCGCCCGAGCATGTTCATGATCATCCGGTAGAGCGGCCTGGTGCGGCAGATCTCCGAGGTGGGGATCACCATGTAAAGGCTCACCGGCTTGTCGTGGTTCATGAGGTCCGTGATCCGGAAATCCGAGCAGCTCGTGTTGAGGGCGACCAGGGGATCGCGGTACAGGGCGAGGGTGGCAAGCGCGGTCGACTTGACGCCGGAGCGCTCCCCCTCCGCCTTGTCGAGCATGGCGCGGGCGGCGCTTGCCACCACCGGATGGGTCGCGGTCGGCTTTCCGCTGGCGGTCCTCCAGCCGCGGCGCAGCTCCGGGTCGTGCCGGGCGGTGAGCATGGCTTTCAGTGTATCGTCGAAGCTTCGCTCCGGGTCGCTCAGCATGAGCGCCAGGGTGGCCAGGTTCTTCTCCTTGATCTCGGGGCTGTGCAGGATGTGCAGGATGGTCCCCACCAGGAGGTCGTACCCGGTGCGGTCCCAGTGGCTCTGGTTCGGCTCCCCATAGGGGTTAACCAGGATGTCGGCGATGTTCTGGGTGTCCGCCACCTCCCGCAGGGTCCCCACCCGGATCTCCTCCAGGGGGTTGAAGCGGACTCCCCCCGCCTCGGCGGTCGGGTCGAAACGGAGCACGACGTTGTTGAGCCCTTTCTTGCGGAAGCCGGCGGTAATCCCCCAGTTCTCCCCCTTGATGTCGGTGATCACCACCGAATGCGGCCAGGTGAACAGGGTCGGCACGATGACGCCGACCCCCTTGCCGGTCCTGGGGGGCGCGAGCAGCAGGACGTGCTCCTCGGTGCCGTGGCAAAGCCGCACTCCCGACTTCGCCTTTCCGAGCACCACGCCGTCGTTGTCGGTGAGCCGCGACTGCACGAGGTCCCTCCTGCCGGCCCAGCGGGCGGTGCCGTGGCTGGTGAGTTTACTGCAGGAGGCACTGCGCTTTTTCCAGAAATAGGCGGTCAGGCAGAACCCGACGGCGAGGCCCATGATCAGGTAGTAACCGGCCTGGCTGCAGGTGCGGGGAGCCTCCTCGGCATACCTCGCGTACCAGGCCAGAAAGGCATAGGGGCGGTATACGGGATACCCGTGCCAGACGAACCAGGGAGCGCGAAGCGAAGAGCGGTAACCCGCCAGCTTCGCCATCGCCTGGGTGGAGATCCACAGGCCGGCGAAGACACTCGCCGCCCCGGGGCCCAGACAGAGAAGCCCCGCCGCCCTCTCCCTATAGGCGTTCCAGCTCCGGGGGCGCAGCCCCACCAGGGAGAGGCAGACTGCAGCTCCCGCCGCCCCGGCGAAGATGAGACACCAGCCTTTTTGAAAGATCGGCGACCCCGCCAGCCTGCAGAAGATGTCCCAGGCGAAAAAGGTAAAGGGGCGATATACCGGATAGCTCCCCAGCCGAAACCAAGGAGGGCCGAGGTTCGTCGAGTACGCCACGGTGTGGGCGAGGTCCTGAGTCGCCCACCAGGAAGTGACCAAGAAAGAAGCCACCCCCGCCAACAACAGCCCGGCGTCGATCCGCAGCTCCCTTAGCTGCTCTTTCATGTCTCCCTCCTTGCGGCGAAAGCTCCTCTACGGTCTCACGGTTTTCTCTCCAGCGTCGGCACCCGCACCGGAACCCTGACCGGCGCTTCCAGGCGCACCTGCACCTGGTGGTGCAATCCCCTCTCCTTCGAGAGCCCTCGCATCCGCTCCACGAGATCGTCCGGGACCCGCCAGCGCCCATCCTCCAACCTCTGCACCAGCCCGTTACGCTCCAGGACGCTCAGGCGCTTAACCCCAAGGCCAGAAACCGGAACGCGCGGATCCCTCGGTACGCTCCCGGCTCCGTAGAGAAATGAGAGGTTCTTGGCGTGGGCGTCGGCATTGCCGATCAGGAAATTGAACAGCGCCCACTTGAGGAGGTTGAGCGAATCTAGGATCGGCTCGGCACTCCACTCCTGCACAAGCCTAAAGCAGTCCGCAAAGCCGGGGCCGCCCTCCTGCTCGTATTTCATCTCGGGGAGCACCCCCAGGACCTGGCAGAAATCCTCCTGGTGCAATCGCTCGATCCCCCCGGAAGCAGTCCCAGGACCATCTCCGCTACTGTACGATATTTAGTTGTGCCCCCTGCCCTGTGAGGGTAATGGTGTTGCCGCCGGTAACGGCCCGGATCGAAATGCCGGTAGGAGCGCCGTTCGGATCAAGGAGGTAACTATCGACTTCGGTGAGGTCTATGCTCTCACCAATCCTGGTTACCGAGGTGATCGCCAGAATGGAGCCACCGTTCACCCCAGGGGCAAGGGCCCAGGTCATGGTGATCGTGGAGCCATCGCCTCCGGTAAAGGTAGCAATAGGACCGGAGTCCCCCACAGACATGGTATTGGGCAGGAGAAACTGTGAGTTTGGCGAATAGGTAACCCCGGAATTGTCATCAATCACCTTGTAATAGCTGCCGTCATTCCTAAAGTATGCGGTGTTCATCGCCGAATCCGGAGGAGAGTTCCCAACCTGGAGCGTCAAAAAGGACTGCACCATCCGGAACATCTGTCCGTCTTCATAAACCCAGCCATCTCCCTGCACAAGCAAGTTCCCGGAAAGGGTGTGTCCTTGCTGATCGGAACCAGCGACATTGGGGAAATTAAGGTATCCCTGCAAACCACCGCTAAGCAGGCCTTTCATGGTAACCATGCTGACGACCGTCCCTGTGGGTGTAGGCTTATCCGTTGCACCACCTCCGCCGCAGCCAGCCATTAGCAAAATGGACGAAATCATAAGTGCTGTCGTCAACCTACAGAGATATTCCCGCATCCGCATTTCCCCTCGAAACTATTACATCAGACCTTTGTTAACCCAATGCGTCCTAATAACACATTAACCACCACATATAACGGGAAATCATTAATCGGGACTACACCCCAAGGAAGGAATCGGTGAAGTCCTCAACCAAGTCTCGCAGAGCCAATTAAGTAAAAAAAATCCGGCTCACCTGCAGGATGGCCGGATACTTTCGGAATGATTTTGTTGTGTTATCGTCGATTTTTTGTCCTACATAAATCGTACATTCTGTTTTATTTTAATCCATACAACCCATATTTTCAGACACTTGGATCATATGATTTTGTTGAGGGAGTACTCGACGATCCCTTCCGCGCCGAGCTTGAGGAGCTCGGGAACGATGCGGCGCACCTCCTGCTCGGGCATGATGCTTTCGATGGAGACCCAGTCGGAGTTGTAAAGGTTGGAAACGGTCGGGTTGTTGAGGCTAGGCAGGATGGCGGTGATGGCCGGCACCTTGGTGCCCGGGGCGTTCATCTTGAGCCCCACCATCCCCTCGGCCCTGAGCGCCGACTGGAGCAGGGTTGCGATCTGCTGGATCTTCGCCCGCTTCCAGGGATCTTCCCAGCTTGCCTTGTTGACCACCATGACCGGAACCGACTCCATCAGCTCGGTCACGATTCGCAGGCCGTTGGCCCTGATGGTTGAGCCGGTCTCGGTCACCTCCACGATCGCGTCGCAAAGCCCCTCGACCACCTTCGCCTCGGTCGCCCCCCAGGAGAATTCCACGTTGACCGGGATGTTCCTTTCGGCGAAGTAGCGTTTGGTGAAGCCGACGAGCTCGGTGGAGATGGTGGCGCCGCGCAGGTCTTCAGGTCCCTGCACTTTCGAGTCGCCGTTAACCACCAGCACCCAGCGCGCCGGACGGCGGGAAACCTTGGAGTACACCATCTCGCACAGTTCGATGACGTCCGACTGGTTTTCCCGCACCCAATCGCGACCGGCGATGCCGACGTCGATGGTCCCGCGCTCGACGTATTTCGCCATCTCCTGGGGACGCATCAGGGAGCACTTTATTTCCTCATCGTCTATGGTCGGGAAATAGCTGCGCGACGAGATGGATATCTGCCAGCCTGCCTTCTTGAAGAGATCTACAGTGGCGCTTTCCAGGCTTCCCTTCGGGATGCCGAGTTTCAACTGTTCCATTGGTGCCCTCTCTCGATTAAATAGAATAGAAGCAGAAAACAGAAAAGCGTGAACCGAAAAAGCGTAAAACCTTTAGCAACAACCCAGAAGCCACTCTTTGAAGTTCTCAGATGTGCTTCTTGGCTAACGGTTTTCGTCTCCTATTTTTTGTACACGGCGTTGGGGTCGAAGAGCGGGTTGGAGTGCTCTACCCAGGCGCCGTTTTCGTATCTCACGTAGAAGCAGCTGCGGTTGCCGGTGTGGCAGGCGGCGGGGCCGTTCTGCTTCACCTTGATCACGACGGTGTCCGCGTCGCAGTCGGTCAAAACCTCGACCACGTCCTGGGTGTTGCCGGACTCCTCTCCCTTCATCCAGTACTTGTTCCTGGTGCGGCTGAAGAACCAGGTCTTGCCGCTTTCCAGGGTCAGGTTCAGGGTCTTCTCGTCCATGAACGCGACCATCAACACTTCGCCGCTTTCGTTGTCCTGGATAACGGCAGGGATCAGTCCACCCATCTTCTCGAAATCGATCTTTATCATGGTTTCTCTCAGTCCTTCCGCAGCATTATTGATAAAAAAGTGTCTTTTAATACACCCAGGCCACGCGGTGTGTCAATGGTTTATGTAAACGGCCGGATCTGGTCTATGTCTTTCGCCAAACTTCTTTTGACAATAATTTAAGGTACCTATATAGTGCGGCCGCAGTCAGCCCCCATTTAATTGCTTCTGGCGCATCGTGTGCGTCAGCCACTCCAAGCGGTTGCTACCGCTTATATTGTAAGGAGATGTTATGGTAAAAAAGGTTGTAGTAGGGGCAGTACTTGTCTGTACGGCTTTTGTGTCCGGGTGCGCATCCGTACCGATGGCGTCCAAACAAGAGGATGAGGCGGCCAAGAAGTTTTCTCTGCCGGCAAATGGGAAAGCGGGAGTCTACATCTACAGGAACACCTTTGGAGGCCAGGCTCTGAAGAAAGACGTTTCGCTTGATGGTGCGCTACTGGGAGAGACCGCAAACAAGGTCTACTTCTACAAAGTTGTAGAACCCGGCAAGCATGTGGTCGCCACCGAATCGGAATTCAGCGACAACACCCTTTCTTTCGAAGCGGCCCCTGCCAAGAACTACTTCATCGAGCAGTACATAAAGGTGGGTGTTTTCGTTGGCGGCGCCAACGTGAAGATAGTTGACGAGGAAGAAGGCAAAAAGGCGGTTCTTGAGTGCGGGTTGGCCCGGCAAGCAGGCCAGTAGAGGCGATACTTTACAGCAAAGGCCCGGCGGATAAGATTCCGCCGGGCCTTTTTTATGGTCCTTAAAAGCTTAGGCGCTAGTCCTCCGCGAGCAGGGTCCTGTCGTTTTCGAAGCTCTTGTGACGCAGTTCGTGGAACTTCTGGATCAGCTTCTCCACAGTGAGCGCCTTTTTCGCCTCCCCCTCGACGTCGAAGATGATCTCGCCGCCGTCCATCATGAGCAGGCGGTTGCCGAA
>MTLD01000194.1_pt1 | contig 60338 bp, 44 predicted proteins | sample 1982471 | NCBI WGS metagenome assembly MTLD01 (sample SAMN05712604, study PRJNA340218) | biofilm metagenome | isolation source: sample SPM anode biofilm adapted to -50 mV | place: USA | collected 2012-02-03
AGGGCGGCCCTTTTTGACGTCGCGATTCGCTTCGGCGAATCGCGGATCTACTGCCGGGGCCGTCCCAGCAGGGCGGCCCTTTTTGACGTCGCGATTCGCTTCGGCGAATCGCGGATCTACTGCCGGGGCCGTCCCGGTAGGGCGGCCTTTTTAACGGCGCGATTCGACCGAACGAATCGCGCGCCTTGGCCCACGGACCAAGCACGCGAAGCTATGGGGTTGCCGACTGCAGAATCAGTATTCCTGGGTTTCGCGGCCCAGTCGAGGTGGACCCTTTATGACAAGAATCAGTCATCCTAGCGCGGCTGGCCAGGCACTGGATTCGGCAGGGCGGCCTTGTCCTTGGGAATCGGGATGCCCGCGAGGTCACCGATCACATTGACGAGCTGACCGTCGACTGGCAGGATTATCTTCGCGTTGTTTCGCATCGCTTCCTCGACAGCCTGCAGCTTCCTGAGCGTCTGGGCATTGCCCACGAAGAATTTGTCGGCGGCCTCGTTGGCGAGCTGGATCGCCTGCGCTTCGCCTTCCGCCTTCAGGATCTCCGCCTGCCTGATGCCTTCGGCCTTCTTGATCTCGGCGCGCTTCTGGCCATCTGCCATGGTTTCGGTCGCGGTCGCGAAGTCGATGGCCGCGATCTTCTCGTTCTCGGCCTTGACGACCTTGTTCCTGGTCTCCTGGACATCCTTTGGCGGATCTATCTCCTTGAGTTCCGTGCGCACCACGTCGATGCCCCAGCTGCTTGTCTCCTCCAGCAGCGTCCGGAGCAGTTCCGAATTGATCTTGCTGCGTTCGCTGTTCGCGCTCTTTAATGTCAGTGTGCCGATGATGTTGCGCAAGGTCGTCCTGGCAAGGCTGACTATCTGAATTCGGCAATCATTGACATTATAGATCGCGGCCTTGACGTTCGGTTCATCGGACCGTATGCGAAAATACACCTGCGCGTCGACGCGGGCATTGAGGTTGTCGTTAGTGATTACTTCCTGCGGCTCCGCATCGATCATCTGCTCGGTCGTATTGACGCGGTACATTTTCTCGATTCCGGGGAATACCCAATGGAAACCGGGCTCCGCGAAGCGACGGTACTTTCCGAACATCTCGATCAGCCCCCGGTGCGTAGGGCGGATCACCCGAATGCCTGAAAAGAACAGAAAGACGATGATGATAACGGCTGGATACAGAATTGTGGCAAGCATTTACATTGCTGGCCTCCTTAGGTATCTGGAAGATACCTAAGGAGGCACTCCGGGTCGATTCTCGCGGCAGAATTCGAATTCAGCGTGACCGCTCGCCCAGGCCGTGCCAGACGACGCCGAGCAAGTATGCCAGTTCATTGCTGCCGTTGCCAGGCAAATCGGCAAGCGGCTGGAACCGATCCTCGAGATTCAGGCTGAATTCATATGCACCTGCAATGAAGGTAAGGCCAACCATCGCACCGCTGCCTGAGGTCGCGGTGGTAACCGCATTGATGCTCGCCTGGAGATAGTCGAACTCATAGGCAGCGCGAACCGCCAGCCGTTGCGCCGGCCACCACTCAAGCCCCGGTATGATGCGGGCGGCCAGGATATCGCGGGCGTCGGTGCCTACCTCGCCGACGGTGCGCAGCGAAGCAAAGAGCGTCTTGTCGAGGAAACCTTTGGTCACGGCCGCGGAAAGAACGACAGGAACCGAGCCCTCCAGGAGTGTTCCGCTCTCAGCGAGGCTGAATCCGCCTATAGGCGGGACGACATAGAACTCCACCTGGTTTGACCAAATCAGTTCGAACTCCGCTTCGAGACTCCCTCCATCCTGGTACGCCAGGCCTGCGACAAGCCCGTAATAGGCCTTCGCCGCATCGGGATAATAGTGGAATGGATTGCTCGTATCCGTATCGGCGCTCATGCTTGAATCGGCATATATCACGCCGGATGTAAGGTAGGCCGCCCTGGCCTGTACGCCGACGCTCAGGCCAGGCATCACGCGATAGCCGACGCCGAGAAGCGATCCATAGCTTACATTGCCGGTGTCGATCATCGTAGCGGATTCCTGGGTCAGTATGAAATTATCTGGGGCAGGAGATGAAATGGATCCGATGTGACCGGCGACCTCCACCTCGGCAGAAATGCCAAAATCCTTGCCGATCGGTTTCATGAAACCTATGGCGAACTTTCCAAAGTCCTCGTAGTACTCGAGGCCCAGTATATCATCATGGCTCGTCGTGACGTTGAATCCGAAGTCAGGTATCGTACCGAGGGCATAGGTATTGGCGTTGCTGAACCAGCCATACACGGCACCCTGTTCCAGGAATCCGAGGCTGGCCGGGTTGTAGACCGGAGCGAAGCGTTCAAGGTCGACCTGGAAGCGAGGCGAGCTGCCGGTCAATTTGGCCAGGTAGTAGTTGATGGCGGCGTTGTTCGGGTCAATTTCCCTGGCTGCCTTGAGTTCCGTTACGGCTTCGGTCAATTCGCCCTTGTCGAAATGGTCAACCGCACGGGAGAAGCCCAGGATCACCGCTTCGAGGGATACCGCCTTCGTCGCCGGAACCGTGGGCGAACCGGATACGGGAGGCGCGACGGCGACATTCCCGCCAGGAGAGAGCCCCAGTCCAGCAAGTGCCGAAGCCGCAAGCTTTCGTGATATGCCGTCGTAGTCCGCCAGGGGGCCAAGGTTCTTGTCAAACCAGACTATCGCCCCGGTCTCGGTGCTGGTGATCTTGCAGCTGACCAGTACCGCGCTGTCCATGTCCAGGACCTCGCCTGAGAGTATGTAGCGGGCTGCGAGGAGCCGGCCAATCTCGAGCTGTTTCGAAGCGTCAGCTGCGCCGCTCAGGCTGAATTCCTGCTCCTTGAGTATCTCGTCCCGCGATGCGCGGTCTATCAGCTCGATGCTGTGCGAGGCCGCAAGGTTGACGGCGACCATCTCCGCAAGGCCCTTGCCTACATACTTCAACTTCGGGTTGTCGCTGCCGACGGAAAAATCGGTCACGGCAAGCCGTGGCAGGTCGGCGAAACAGGCCGTCGCGGCAATGAGCAATGCAGGCAGAAGCAGATATTTGTGATGCATGGGAAAATCCTCTCGTCGCAGGACAGTTTCGTGATGATACAGGCACCGCCCAGCGTTGTCCAGCCAAATATCAGCGCGGCGCCGATACCATATCGGCGAGGTACGCTATACTCGGCAGTATGTGCTTTATCCAGACAGGTTCGACTGCAGTTGTGCGGGATGCAATCGTCGGGCCGATTGGCGATCGGCTTCGTGAGCACAGGCCGGTGCTCTTCCTCGTCTCGGGCGGATCGACGGCAGGCATTGCGATCGCGGCCATCGATGCCTTGCGGAATCTATCCACGACCCAGGGATTCGATATGCGCGGCCTGTTTTCTGTCTCGTTGATAGACGAGCGGTTTGGGCCTGCCGGCCATGAGCACTCGAACTGGCGGCAGTTGCTGGATGGAGGCCTGCCGGTGGAATCGATTCGTACCCTGCCGCTGCTGCTGGATGCATGCGACGACCAGGTAGCCTTTGATTCCGCCGTAGGCAGATTCGAGGCCATGCTGGCCGACGCCGCCCGCAAGGAGACAAGCGGCGAGCTACTTATAGTCGGGCTTCTGGGCATTGGCGCCGATGGTCATACCGCGGGGATACTTCCGGGGAGCCCGGCCTGCGCCGAGAATGATCTCGGCCCTGCAGCGCCTCTCGCTACAGGCTACAAATCAGACATTCATACACGCATTACCATCACGCCGGCATTTTTTCAGTACCTTGATATTTCGATCGCATATGCCACGGGCTCGGAGAAATGGCCGGCTCTTGCCAGGCTTCGGGAGATGCTGCCCATCTGCGACCATCCGGCGCAGCTACTGAAGCTTGCGCACGAATCAATGGTATTCTGCGACAGGATACCCGGAAAAGCATGATACACTGGTTGGATTTTACACGCAAAGGATGGTATGGAAACACTAGGCAGCACGGTGCTGGTCATCTTTGGCATCACCGGCGATCTCTCCAGGCGCAAGCTCCTGCCCGCGCTGCTCCACCTTGCCGAGGCGGGTATGCTGCCTCAGGAATTCCATGTCGTCGGCATCTCCAGAAAGGGCACGACGACGTCCGACATCATCGATGTCATCAAGGAGGGGGTTCCGAGCGCAGGCGCCGCCTCCGAGGCCCTGTATGCCAGACTGGGCTCGATGATCACGATGGTAGACATGAACATGAGCGAGCCATCGGACTATGGGCGACTTGCCGTCGAGCTGGACAGGCTGGACCGTGCCGCGGGCCACCCGCTTCACCGGATGGTCTATCTGGCCATTCCCGCTACCCTCTTCGATACCGTCACGGCCCGTCTTGCCGGGGCCGACATCAACGTGCATCGTGATGGCGTCCGCGCGTGTCACCTGCTCATCGAGAAACCGTTCGGCTTCAACCTCGAGTCGGCCCAGGATCTGATAGGCCGGCTGGCGGAACGTTTCGACGAGTCGCAGATCTTCCGCATCGACCATTACCTAGCCAAGGAGACGGCGCAGAATATTCTGGCCTTCAGATTCGAGAATCCGCTCTTCAGCCAGAGCTGGAACCGCGATCATATCAGCCATATCATGATCACCGCGGTGGAATCGATAGGCATCGAAGGGCGTGCCGCATTCTACGAGAACATGGGCGCGATGCGTGACCTGGTGCAGAGCCACCTCTTGCAGCTTCTGGCGCTGGTCACGATGAACCAGCCGGAATCGATGAGTTCGGAGTCGATACATAAGGAAAAGGAGCGCATCCTGCGCCACATCGTGCCGCCGGCTCCGGAGCGGATGGAACATGACGCGATACGTGGGCAGTACGGCACCTATCGCGCCGAAGCGGGCAATCCGCAGTCGATGACCGAGACCTATGCCGCTATCCGCCTGTCGATCGATACCGACGAGTGGCGCGGTGTACCCGTCTTCATCAGGACCGGCAAGGCGCTGCGCGACAAGATCACCGAGATCACGCTGGTCTTCTCCGACCCGGCCAGTCCGGGCAAGCGCAATTATCTGACGATCAGGATTCAGCCCAACGAAGGCATCGTGATCGATCTGCATATCAAGAAGCCCGGGTTCGAGCACGCGATTGAACAGGTGCAGCTGGATTTCTGCTATACCGACAAGCTGAGCATAAGCCACCCGGATGCGTATGAGCGCGTGCTGGTCGATGCGATGCGCGGCGACCGGACGCTCTTCGCCTCGAGTGAGGAGGTGGTCTCGTGCTGGCGCATCAGCGAACCGATTCTGGATGCCTGGGCCCGGCCCGGTTTTCCGCTGCACCGGTACGGCAACCACAGCTGGGGTCCCGGAGCCGCGGACGCGATGATGGCGGAAGCCGGTGTGGAATGGCTGGCCGATACACACACAGTCTGTTCCATTCCCCACATCATTCCAGCCACCGGCGCCGATCGTACCTAGATCCGGTCCGGGTCGAGGGCGTGCCGCCAGTGTCCCATCCTGAACCAGATGCCGCCAATGGCAGCGGTCAGCGCATTGGACGCGAACATCGCTATCCAGATGGACAGCGGACCAATCGTGGTCCAATACGCCAGCGCGTAGGCAAGTGGCACACGGATGACCCAGAGCCTGAACACGGAAAGCACCATGATGACCCTGGTATCGCCCGCCCCCTGAAAGGCTCCGTTCAGCGGAAAATACAGGCCGAACATCAGCAGCGACGGACTGACCACCTTGAACATCAGGTCTCCGAGTCGCACCGCTTCCGGGTCAGACACGAAGAGCCTGACCAGATCGCCACCATACAGCATCGAGAGCGCGAGCAGAGGCACCTCGAATAGCAGGACCATGAGCAGCGCCATGTGTACGACACGATCCGCCAGCCGCTCGTCCCTGGCTCCGATGGCGCGACCGACGAGGCTGGTCGTACCGCCCGCTATGCCATAGATCGGGATGTCGAACATGTTCATCAGCCTGTTGCCCACGCCGAATGCGGCGATCGCCGACAGGCCGAACATGTTGACGACACCCTGCAGCACGGTGAAGCCGAAGGCCGACAGTCCCTGGCCGATACTCGCCGGCAGGCCAATGCTGACCAGGAGGCGCCAGGCCTTCGGATCCGGGCTCATCGCGCTGCGGTTCAGCCGCATGCCCTCCCTGCCCCGCCGGAGCACGAGCAAAGACAGCAGCGCGCCCACGGCCTGCGACACGATCGTCGCGATGGCCGCTCCTGGTACGCCGAGCGCCGGAACTGGTCCGAGACCAAAGATCAGAAGCGGATCGAGCGCCACATTGAGGCCAACGGCAACCAGGTGCACGCGTATCGGCGTAGCGGAGTCACCGACGGCGGTAAACGAAGACTGCAGCGCAAAATAGATGAAGGTGAAGGGTATGCCCAGGAAGATGATGCGCATGTAGGAGAGCGCGAAGCCATAGACGGCTGCCGGGGTGGCCAAGAGGCGCAGTATGGGGCCGACGACGGCAATGCCGAAGCCGGCGAGCACGAACGACGCCACGAACAACAGCGAGGTCATCTGGTTCAGATAGTGGTTCATCTTCACGGTGTCCCGCCGGCCCCTGGACTGGGCTATCAGCGTGGTGCCCGCACCGGAGAGTCCCGTCCCGAACACGGTCAGAAAGAAGACAATGGTGAAACCGATCGAGGGGGCGCCCACTTCCGCGAGACCAAGCCGGCCAAGGAAGAATGCATCGGTCAGGTTGTAGAGCGACTCGATTGCGCTTCCCAGCATCATCGGCAGGGCTATGGCCAGGAGCGTGGAGAAGACCGTCCGGGGACGAGCTGTCGCAATGGATTCGATATTCGATGTCTGACTCGTGGTGGTATCATCGCGCATTGGAACTGCATAGTACACGATTGCCTTGACCGCGCATATCCTGTCGGGTATGCTCCCGGCCATGAAGATCTGGCTCAAGTATCTGATAGCCGCCGCGGTCGGTGCGATCGCGGGCCTGGTCATACCCGCCGGCGATGGTGCGGCACTCGATGCGCTCGCGGCCATCACCCTGAATATCGGGCGTTACATGCTGTTTCCGCTGATGTTCTTCTCGGTGGCCATCGCCTCGTTCGAGTTGCACGAAGAACGCAAACTCGCCAGTGTGTGGGGCAGGACGGCCCTGTACTCTGTCGTGACGGTGATTGGCTTTACCCTGCTCGGGCTCGCGGGGGCCTTCCTGTTCTCACCGGGCAGGATTCCGCTCACGAGCGACGCATCGATCCACGTCGATGCCCTGCCCGGCTTTCTGGGCATACTGGGCGCCGTGATACCAGGTGATGCCTTCGCGGCCCTGTCAACTTCCGGATTCCTGTTGCCCGTAACGCTGCTGGCGACCATCATCGGGCTCGGGTTCGCCTTTGACCGGACCGCGACAAAGCCCGTCGTGTCATTCTTCGATTCGATGTCCAGGATCTGCTGGCAGATCAACAGCTTCTTTGTGGAGATCCTTCCGTTGCCACTGATCATCGCGGCGGCGGCCCGCGCCTCGACGCTGGCGAGGACACAGAAACTGTCGACGTTCGGACCGCTCTTCATCGCCATTGGCATCGAGGCGCTGTTCGCCATATTCGCCGTGCTGCCTCTGGCCCTCTACCTGATCGACAGGAAGCGCAATCCATACAAGACGATGTTCGCCATGACGGCGCCGGCGATCGCGGCGCTCGTTTCGGGTCATGGATACGTGCAGGCCGGAGCCACGATCAAGCACCTGAAGGAAAGCCTGGGTATCCGCAGACGGTCGAGCGCCGTCTCGCTGCCTCTGGCGCTGGCTCTTGGCCGTGCCGGATCGGCCATGGTGACCGCCACCGCCTTTGTCGCCGTGCTCAACTCGTATTCAAACCTGGGGCTGGGTTCAGGTGCGATACTCTGGATGATAGCCGTCGTGCCCATAACCGCACTGGCACTTGGCGCGGTTCCGGGTACCGGCCCCATCGTCGCGCTGGCGGCACTCTGTGTCGCGTATGGCCGCGGTTTCGAATCGGGATATGTCCTGGTCGCGCCAGCCGCCATGCCGATGGCCCTCGTCGCTACGGCCATAGACACGATAGTCTCGGCGTGCATCGTCTCCGCCATTGCCGATGTCGATGGGCTTGCCGAGCCAAAGGATCTGCGCCATTTCATCTGATTCGCGAAGCATGGCTTTGATTGACTTTTCCACAGTCCGGCTCTAGAATCGCCGGATGAGCTTAAGCACCATCCTCACGAACGAGACCGTAGCCGTTGGTCTGCAATCGCGTGATAAACACGGCATAATCAATGAACTCCTCGACATCCTCGTACGGGCAGGCTCGATAACCGACAAGCCAGCCGCGATGAAGGCCATCATGGAACGGGAAGACAAGATGTCGACCGGCATGAAATACGGCATAGCGATACCGCATGGCAAGACCGATACGGTACCATCACTTGTCGCCTGCGTCGGCATATCGACCGCGCCCATTCCGTTCGACACGCTGGACGGCAAGCCCGCCCGCATATTCATCATGACGCTGTCTCCGCCGGAGAAGACCGGCCCGCATCTGCAGTTTCTGGCGGAGGTGAGCCAGCTGTTCAAGAGCGCCTCGAGGCGCGATGCCGCCATTTCGGCACGGACACCGGCCGAGTTGCTGTCGATCATCACCGCGAAGTGACGGTCGCAGGCATGAAAAAACCGCCCTCCCGTGCCGGGATGGGCGGTTTTCGCTTTCTGGTGGGGTCTGGTACGCTTACTCGATGATCGCCAGAACGTCGGAGAACTTCACGATGAGGTGATCGGCTCCGTCAATCTTGATCTGGGTGCCGGCATACTTGTCATACATGACCTTGTCATTCTTCTTGACCTTGATCACGTCGGTATCGGTGCCGATGGCGATGACAACGCCGGTCTGGGTCTTCTCCTGAGCGGTCTGCGGGATGATGATGCCGCCGGCGGTCTTGGTGTCGCCCTCCTGGACCTTGATGAGTACGCGATCGCCTAACGGGTTCACTTTCATTTCGTATCCCTCCTGGAACATGTGTGAGTTGTTGTAACGATTACCACGAGAATGTACTGAAAAGCCATGCGCAGGGTCAAGGAACCCGGCATCGTTTCGCATGGCAGGACTGGCCGACGCACTCATGAATTTCGTACATTATCAGTCGGAGGATACGATGCCCCGAAAGAATGAGAACTGGAATTCCAAAAAGCCTCAGAAGCCCGTCAAAGGTGGCCCATTGCCGCCGATGGAAGGCTGGAAATACTCTATTGGATACATATTCGTGGCCATTGTCGCGATAAGCCTGTTCAACTGGTTCATAGCATCTGCCGACAGTTCCGTGGTTCCGTACAGCCAGTTCAAGGAACTTGTATCGTCCGGCGAAATCGTCAGGATCGACCTGGATACCAACTACTATACCGGCTACACGACCAGGGACCCGCAGAAACCGGGACTGCCGTTGCAGCAGGACCAGAAGCGCATCTATAAGGCCGTGCCTGTCTACGATCCCGAGTTCACCAAGCTGCTCGATGCCAAGGGTGTCACCTATGAGGCTGTTTCTCGGGAGGGCAATGCCGTGCTGAGCTTCGTGCTCAACTGGGTGCTGCCATTCGGCCTGATGTTCTTCCTGTGGCGGCTGTTGCAGAAACGCATGACGAACATGGGCTCGAACGTCCTGTCTGTGGGCCAGAACAAGGGAGTCATCGTCGCAGAGGGCGATGTAAAGACCCGCTTCCTCGACGTGGCCGGCGTGGATGAGGCGAAGGAAGAACTGGTCGAGGTCGTCGATTTTCTCAAGAATCCAAGGAAATACACCGACATCGGCGGCAAGATTCCCAAGGGCGTGCTGCTGGTCGGCCCGCCGGGAACCGGTAAGACACTGCTGGCCCGCGCGGTGGCAGGCGAGGCCGGCGTCCCGTTCTTTCGCATGAGCGGTGCCGAGTTTGTGGAGATGTTCGTTGGTGTCGGCGCGGCGAGGGTGCGTGACCTGTTCAAGCAGGCCCGCGAGAAGGCGCCGTGCATCGTCTTCATCGACGAGCTCGACGCGATAGGCAAGAGCCGCGTCAACGGCGTGATGGGCGGCAACGACGAGCGGGAGCAGACCCTGAACCAGCTGCTCGTCGAGATGGATGGCTTCGACGCGACGAGCGGTCTGATCATACTCGCCGCCACGAACAGGCCCGACGTGCTTGATCCCGCGCTGCTGCGCCCCGGACGGTTCGACCGGCAGGTCGGCGTCGACCGGCCCGACATCGTCGGCCGCGAGGCGATACTGCTGATCCACGCCAAGTCGGTGAAACTCGACTCGGAGACCGACCTGAAGAAGGTCGCCCGCGCAACCCCTGGATTTGTCGGCGCGGACCTGGCGAACATCGTCAACGAGGCCGCCCTGCTCGCGGTGCGGGCCGGACGCAAGAAGGTACACCAGCAGGACTTCGAGAAGGCCGTGGAGAAGGTGATGACCGGACTCGAGAAGAAGAGCCGTGTCATGAACCCGGACGAGCGCCGCGTCATTGCCTACCATGAGGCGGGTCACGCGATCGTCGCCGCGTTTACCGAAGGCTCCGATCCGGTGCAGAAGGTATCGATCGTGCCCAGGGGATTCGGAGCGCTGGGATTCACGCTTCAGGTGCCGATAGAGGATCGCTACATTGTTACCGAAGACAAGCTGCTCGGCGAGATCGATGTACTGATGGGTGGCAGGGCTGCCGAGGAACTGACCTTTGGCAAGGTATCAACCGGCGCCTCCAATGATATTACCAGAGCCACCGACATAGCCCGCCGGATGATAACCGACTACGGCATGTCCGAGCGGTACCGCAACGTCGCGCTGACCAAGCGTGGCGCCGGCATCATGGGGCCCTCGGCGGAGCAGGTGATGACACGCGAATATGGAGAAGACACCCAGCAGTACATAGACGAAACGGTGGCATCGACACTCGCGACCAGGTACGATACGGCGAAAAAGGTGCTGGTGGAACGCCGCGCCTTGCTTGAAACCCTGGCAGATGAGTTGCTCGACAAGGAATCGGTCGACGAGGCCCGTTTCAAGGCAATCATCGCAGCCGCCTGACCGGGAACGTCTAGACATATAATACAGTAAGCGATACAGTCATGGTGACGCGCGGCACGCCGCGACAAGGAGTCACCATGCTGTCTACCATACTGCTTGCCCTGTACGGGCTGGTCCTGCTGGCCATCGCGCTGGCAAGCCTCAAATACGCCGATTCACTGGATAACTTCCTAGTGGCCGGCAGGTCGCAGAAGAAGGTCCTGATTGTCGCCTCGATGCTGGCCTCGACGATCGGCGGTGGCATCACCATCGGAACGGTCACCCGGGCCTGGAGCATCGGTTTTCCGGCGTTCTGGTTCGTGGCGGCCGGCGCCATAGCACACTTCGCGCAGGGAGCGTTGCTGTCCAGGAAGGTGCGCGAGACCGAGGCCGTCACCCTTCCCGACCTGGCCAGCAGGCTGGTCGGCCCATCGCTGGGCACCCTGACGTCACTGATCGTGCTGGTCACCTGGGTGGGCATAGCGACCGCCCAGTTCGTGGCCGCGGGCAAGGTCATCGCCGGCATTACCGGCATCGGCCACCAGCAATCGGTCATCGCCGCAGCGGCCTTCCTGATCGTGTACACGCTGATCGGTGGCCAGAAGTCGGTACTGCGCACGGACCTGTTCCAGTTCGGCTTCCTGTCGATTGCCTTGATCACAACGCTGGCCTGGCTGTTCCTGGCCACGCCGCCGGCGGCCGGCAGCATCCATATCGAGGTATTCAACAAGCAGTTTGGGTTCCTCGACCTGCTGTACTACGTGATCGTACTGGGCGGCTCGTATTTCATATGCCCGATGATGTTCTCGCGGCTGCTGTCGGCCGACACGCCGGCAAATGCCCGCAAGAGCTCATTCATGTCCGGCTTTGGCATGCTCGCGTTCGCGCTGGTGATTACCTTCATCGGACTGTGGTCACGGGCCTCCATCGCCGACCTGGGTGGCATGGATCCGCTCAACTTCATGGCCCACAGGAGCGTGCCTGGCATCCTTGGTACGTTGCTGATATTCGGCCTGCTGGCCGCCATCCTGTCGACCGGCGACACCGTGCTGCTCACCGCGGCCGGGGTGCTGCAGCATGACCTGCTCAAGCGCACGACGGTCGCCGGCGTCAGGCTCTGGACCGCGATCATCGGCATCGTAGCCGGCTCGATAGCGCTGTTCCAGACCGACATCATCGGGATACTGATCAAGACCTACAACGGTTATACCGCGGGCATTGTTCCGGCTCTGTTCGTCGCCATTGTGCTGTCGGGCAAACGCCGGCTCGATCCGAAGCTGACGTTTGCGGCAATAGCCGCCGGCTATGTCCTGGGCCTTGCCGGCAGCTTCATGAACGAAGGCTCGCCGGCCGCCAAGCTGCTGCCGATGGCCGGTCTGGCCGCCTCTGCCATTCTGGCGCTCTTCGCCGCGTATGGAAAAGGCAAGCCCGTAGCTCGGTAATTCGACTAGCCGGTGTTTCGGTGGCAGGCCGCCTGCCACCGACCACTGGCCGCTGATTACCACCCGCACGGCACCCGTCCAACATTCGACCAGGTTCTACCGCCGACATATTGACAGTTTTTGTCACATAGGACATGCTCTGATCGTGACATTACGCTAAATAATGTCAAGGAGAAGCACATGGCAATCATCGTGACAGGAACCGGGGCCTTCATCCCCAAGAACCGTGTTTCAAACGACGACCTCGCGAAGCGGGTCGATACCAACGACGAGTGGATTCGGTCCCATACGGGCATCGGCGCACGCCGATTTGCCGATGACGGCATGGTAACGAGCGATCTCGGAACCGCTGCCGCGCTGGCCGCGCTGTCCAAGGCAGGCAAGAAGCCGGAAGATGTCGACCTGATCGTGGTAGCGACCGCTACCGGAGACTACTGGGGCTTTCCGTCGACCGCGTGCATCATTCAGGACAAGCTGGGAGCGGTCAATGCCGCCGCCCTCGATGTCAACGCCGGGTGTACCGGGTTCATATACGGCCTCGATGTCGCCGCATCGATGCTGCAGATGCCAGGGCGCAGGGTGGCCCTGGTGATCGGCGCCGAGACGCTCTCCCGCATATCGGACTGGACCGACCGAGCCACCTGCGTGCTGTTCGGCGACGGCGCCGCGGCCTTCGTGCTCGAGCGGCGCGATGAGGTGTCAGACCGGGGCATTCAGCATTCCTGGCTCCGCGCCAAGGGTTCCGGAGCGAAGAGCCTGTACCTGAGCCAGCCCGAACGCACCAGCACGTTTGTTCGCGATGGCGACTACACGAAGCCGCCTGCCATCATCATGGATGGCAAGGCCGTCTACATGTTCGCCGTCAAGGCCATTACCGACACGATAGAGGCGCTGCTTGCGGAATCGGGCCTGAAGATCGATGCTTTCAAGTGGATCGTGCCGCACCAGGCGAACGCCAGGATTGTCCAGGCGGCCGCAAAACGGCTCGGCATTGCCGACTCGCAAATTTTCATGAATATTGAAGAATATGCGAACACCTCGTCGGCATCCGTGCCCATCGCGGTCAACGAACTCGCGGAGAAGGGCCTGCTCAAGCAGGGCGACCTGGTCATGGTGATGGGCTTCGGCGCCGGTCTGACCTACGGCGGCACCATCATCCGCTGGTAAGCCGACATACAAAGGAGCTGAATATGAAGAAAGCAGTAATTACCGGCATGGGCGTCATCAGCCCGATTGGCAACGACATCGATACCTTCTGGGCCTCCATCAAGGCAGGCAAGAGCGGCATCGGCCCGATCACCCGCTTCGACGCCTCGGGCTTCGACTCCCGCGTGGCGGGCGAGGTCAAGAATTTCGACCCCAGCCAGTTCATGGACAGGAAAGACGCCCGCAAGATGGCGCAGTTTACCCAGTTTGCCGTTGCGGCGGCGGTGCAGGCCTGGAAGGAATCCGGCCTCGACACCGCGACGACCGCGATGGACCGGGTGGCCGTCGTGCTGGGCAACGGTATTGGCGGCATCGAGATTTTCGAGGAAAGCTACAAGAAGCTGCTCGATTCCGGCCCATCCCGGATGCTGCCGCTGACCGTACCGCTGATGATCACCAATGAGGCCGCCGGCAATATCGCCATCCATTTCGGCATCAAGGGCCCGGCGATCACGACCGCCACGGCCTGCGCCTCGGGTTCCGACGCCATTGGGCAGGCACTCGACATGGTGCGACTCGGACGTGCCGACGTTGTGATAGCCGGTGGTACCGAGGCCGCGATCAGCCCGTTTGCCGTGGGCGGCTTCTGCATGCTCAAGGCGCTGTCCACCGCGCACAATGACGACCCGGAGAAGGCCTGCAGGCCATTCGACGCCGCCCGCGACGGCTTCATCATCGCCGAAGGTGCCGGCATATTCGTCGTCGAGAGCGAGGACCATGCCAAGGCCCGTGGCGCGAAGATCCTGGCCGAGCTTGCGGGCTATGGCGCCTCGTGCGACGCCTACCACATCACCGCGCCGGAGCCATCCGGCGATGGCGGTGCCCTGGCCATCAGCCGCGCCATAGCCGATGCCGGCATCAAGCCGTCCGAGATTGCCTACTACAACGCTCACGGCACCAGCACCCAGCTCAATGATCCCATCGAGACCCAGATGATCAAGAAGGCCTTTGGCGATCATGCCTACAAGATGAAGGTCTCGTCGACCAAGAGCATGACCGGACACATGATAGCCGCGGCCGGAGCCGTGGAGGCCATCGTCTGCGCGCTCGCGATCAGGGACGGCTTCTTCCCGCCGACCATCAATCTGGACAAGCCCGATGAAGCCTGCGACCTGGACTATGTGCCGAATGTCGGCGTGAAGGGTACGATCAATGCGACCGCGAGTGGATCGCTCGGCTTCGGCGGCCACAATGCCTGCATCGTCATAAGGAAGTATTCATGAAGGTGAGCGGCGCTGAAATTGAGGAAATACTGCCCCACCGGGCGCCGTTCCTGTTCGTAGATTCGGCCGAGGTCGGCGAGGATGGCAGCATCACCGCCAGGCACCTGTTCCGGCCCGACGAGTTCTTCTTTGCCGGCCATTTCCCTAGCTACCCGGTAGTGCCTGGCGTAATCCTGATCGAGACCCTGGCGCAGGCGGGCGGCGTAGGCGTCAACCTGCAGACCGGGCTCAGGGGAATCTACTTTCTTGCGACGGTAAACAACGTCAAGTACCGCCGCCAGGTCAGGCCCGGCGAACTCTTCGAGATGGAAGTAACAACGCTCCGCGGAAGTCCCAAGCTCATAAAGCAGTCAGGCAAGGGCTACGTCGGCGGCGAACTCGCGGTCGAGGCCGAGTGGCTCTGCATTGCCGGTTCCGAGGATGACTTTCGATGACACCGATGATCAGGGGCAATATTTGCCTCAATGCGCATCCTGTCGGCTGCGAGGTGATGGTCAGGAGCTGGATTGACCGGGCCACGGCCGCGGGTCCGCAGATGCTTGCCACAGCCGGAGCCGCGGGCAAGCGCGTACCGCGGGTCGTGCTCGTGCTTGGATGCTCCACCGGCTATGGCCTTGCGTCCCGCATAACCGCGGCCTTCTCACTCGGCGCCACCACGTTCGGCGTTTCGCTGGAACGCGGCTCGAGCGAAAAGAAGCCAGAGACACCGGGCTGGTACAACAACCGCGCCTTCGACGCGGCGGCGAACGCGGCCGGACTCGCTTCGGTCACCTTCGACGCCGACGCCTTCTCCAACAATACGCGCGAGCAGGTCATTGCCCGCGCCAGGGCGGACGGACTGCGCTTCGATCAGGTCATTTACTCGCTGGCGAGCCCCGTCCGCGTCGACCCCGCCACCGGCATCATGCACCGCTCGGTGCTCAAGCCGATCGGAGCTCCCTTCAGCGGCCGCACCTTCGATGTGGTAACCTCCGAGATGCGCGAGGTGACCATACAGCCGGCCACCGACGATGAGGTGGCTGCGACCGTCAAGGTGATGGGCGGCGAAGACTGGGAGCTGTGGATCAAGGCGCTTTCAGAGGGCGGCGTGCTGGCACCAGGCTGCGAGACGCTCGCCTACTCCTACATCGGCCCGGAATACACCGCGACCATCTATCGCAATGGCTCGATTGGCCGCGCCAAGGAACACCTGGAGCAGACCGCACACAACCTGGCGGCGTATCTCGGCCGGTCGGGCGGCAACGCCTGGGTCGCCGTCAACAAGGCGGTGGTCACACGGGCCAGCGCCGTCATACCGGTTGTGGCGCTCTACATCGCGGCCTTGTTCAGGAGCATGAAGGATCTTGGCCTGCATGAGGATTGCCTGGACCAGCTGGTACGGCTCTATCGTGACCGGCTCCTGGCAGCGGGACCCGTTCCTGTCGATGCCGAGGGTCGCATCAGGATGGACGACTGGGAGATGCGGGACGACGTGCAGCGCGAGACCGCGCGCCGACTCGCGGCGGCCAACGAGCAGAACCTGAACCAGATCGTCGATCTGGCCGGATTCCGGCACGATTTTCTTGAGGTTCACGGATTTGACATGCCCGGCGTCGACTATGACGCCGACGTGCAGTTTCGATAGGGCCTTCGGCCAAGGATAATGCATTTCAAAATAGGGACAGCCCTGGGGAGCCTGACCGCCAACCCTCGGGCCTGATAGCGGACCTGCCGTCCGCCGCGTTATTTGTTGGATCGCAAGGAGGAACAAGGAAGGGCATTGTACTCATTCCCAACGGATACCCGCGCCACCCACAATGGCGTGGATCGCGCCTCCGCGATGGCGCGAGGTGCCTTCGGGCACCGCCATGGCGCCGGACTGCGGCGCCTGTCCTTCGAATAACGCGGCGGTCTTTTTCTTGCCTGAAAATTGTAAATCGCCTGGACGTGCTATACAGTACTATTGATAGTAGTGTTGTATGGAGGCCTATCATGCCAAGTTGTGCCAAGCACGCGACCCCGGTATTCTTGACCCTGGCATTGCTTGCCATCTTTTCAATACATGATGTATTGGCACAGGGCAATACCTTCTCCGTCTCCCCTGCATACCAGATTCCATTGGGCGAATCGTCATCATTGTACGCCGCTGGCATAGGTGCGAATATCGACGCCGGCGTCCCATCCCTTTTCGGGCCGATTGGCGGCACGCTGAGGGCTGGATATACCGCCGCCCTGCTCGAATCGCAAGCCGGTACCATCCACATCGCGAGCCTCTCTGCCGGGCCAAGCCTTTCTGTCTGGAGTCACGGCCCCTTTTCACTCGACGCATCGATGAGGCTTGGCGCCTTCGCCGCCTTCTATGCAAACGCGTCACCGCTGTTTGATCCGGCGACTTCTGCTCAGATCGATGCGCGCGTGAACCTTGGTTCGATGCACCTTTCCTTGTCCCCAGGCTATGATTTGTATTGGACCAGCCGCGCCGGTTCGATCGTGCCCTTCTATTCTGCTCTGAGCCTGGGATTGACTCTTTCCTACGAGGCAGGAAGCGGTTCGGCAAGGCCGAAGCTCAAGATTGACGCCCCACAGCTCGATCCGTTCTTCCCCGCCATTTACAAATACTATGCGGATAAACAATTCGGGAGTGTCCAGATTCGCAACGGAGAATCCGTAGAGATCAAGGATGTCAAGGTCGAGTTCTTCGTTCCGCGATATATGGATGGTCCGGCGATAGTCGCCGAGTTCCCAGCCCTCAAAGCAGGCGAGACCAGAACGGTCCCACTGACGGCGCTCCTCAGGAACGAGGTACTCGGGGTCACCGAAACCGATGCCGTTCAGGCAGAGATAACCATAAGCTATAACGTCCGTTCGGGCGTTCTATCTGTACGTCGTGCGGGCAACCTCCGCGTGGAAAGCCGGAATGCAGTCTCCTGGGATGACGACCGCAAGGCCGCGGCCTTCGTGACGGCGAAGGATCCGACCATTCTGAAACTCGCCAGAAATGCCGTGGCGGCATCGGGATCCAGCGGAGCTGTCTTCTCCGAGTCATTCCGGAAAGGCATGATAGCATTCTCGGCTCTATCCGAATACGGTATCCGCTATGTCATCGACCCCGCCTCATCGTATAAGGAACTCAGCGGTGAGGCAGGCAAGGTGGACTATGTGCAATTCCCCGTCCAGACGCTCGATTATCGCACGGGCGACTGCGACGACCTGACCGTCCTGTATTGTTCATTCCTCGAGGCGCTTGGCCTCGAGACGGCCTTCATCACGACTCCTGGCCATATATACGCGGCCTTCGCGCTCGATTTGACCGAACTCGAGGTTCAGCGGGTCTTTGCTTCCACCGAGAACCTGATTATCCGCGATGGACGTGTCTGGCTTCCGGTTGAAGCCACGGCTCTATCATCTGGCTTCCTTGCAGCCTGGGCAGACGGAGCCAAGGAGTGGCGAGAAGCATCGGAACAGGGAAAGGCCGCGTTGATCCCGGTCAGAGGAGCCTGGTCGGTCTACGAGCCAACATTCATATCATCGACCGAGAACCTCGACGTCATCTCTCGCTTTCCAGACGCGGCGCGAATCGGCAAGTCATTCAACGCGACGATGAAATCCTTTACCGAACGCGAATTGGCAGTGCTGGAAAAGGGCCTCAAGACCAGGATCAACGCCAGGTCTACTCCTGGCCTGCTGAACAGCCTGGGCACGCTGTACGCGCGCTATGGATTCATCGACAAGGCAGAAATCTCATTCCAGCAAGCGGCCAAAGACAACTATGCTCCCGCCATCCACAACCTGGGCAATATCCGGTTCATCAAGAAGGATTACCGCGGTGCCCTCGAGTACTATGAGCGGGCTGTGAAGCTCAATCCTGATTTCGCAGAAGCCGCATTGGGCGTCGCCAGGGCTCAGTTCGAACTGGGCAGGTTCGATCGCGCAACTGCCGCATACAATACAGCCAAGATCATCGACCCGCGCAAGGCCGAGACCTATGCATATCTCGGTGGAGCGTCATCCGCGACCGGCCGAGCCAGCGATCCTGCCCTGCGGGCAGCTGTCGGATGGACAGAGTAGGGAGGACAGTATGATTATAAAGGACGCCCGGAGATCAAGACTCTTGGGATTCGGCATCGCGCTCGGATCATTGTTGATGTTTTCGATCGTTGCGCTTACCTCGTGCGAGGATCCAATCACGGCGATCGTGACGGAAGATGTGCGCATAGCCTCGTTGCCAGACAGAGTGCTTACAATACAGGCCCCTTCTGATGGCTCAGTGAGTCCAGCAGCTGGCATATATCGAATCAAGGACGGTGAACCGTTTGACCTTTCTGCTACCGCGAATTCGGGATTCTCGTTCCTTTTTTGGGAGAAGATTGCGGGAACAGGTACAGCAGTCTTCGCCGACGAGACGGCTTCGACAACGACCATTCGACTGAGTGGTGGGGACGCGACGATACGACCGCGCGTGGACGATACCAGTTATACCATCACCATGAGCCATAGCACTGGCGGTACTGTCGACCACAGCAGCCTCGACCTGAACAAGGGCGAAGAGAGCATTTCTGTCACCGCAACGGCTGATGCTGAATATACCTTCTCAGGTTGGACGGTAACCGCTGGCCTGCCCGCAGGCATCGTTTTCAATCCAAACGCAAGCACCGCGTCTATCAAGATTACAGCAAATTCCGGTGATGCCACGGTACAGGCGAACTTCAGCCTGAAGACCTATACCCTTACAATTACGAACGATGGCAATGGGTATACGAGCCCGTCCGGAAACCAGACGGTCACCTCCGGATCTCCTAAATCTATCACAGCCACGGCTTATCCAACGTACCGATTCAACGGCTGGACGAAAACATCAGGTGGCACAGTGACCTTCGCGGACCCCTCGAGTGCGAGCACCACGGTCACAGTTACCGGTGGAGCCGCGACCATACGAGCCAACTTCACAAAGGAGACCGTCACTCTCGTCGAGCGCGGGAGCTATCAGTATGGCGACTCCTCCACCGCCCCCAATGATGCCCTGGATGCATACCTGTATGGCGGATACCTTTACCTGGTTGGTGAAGGCACCACCGGAAACGGCGTAGTCAGGAGATGGAACGTGTCCACTCCCACCGCACCTGTTTCGGGGAGCAACGACTATTTCTACCTCACCGGAATCGCCAGGACCATAATCGGAAACGGAACCCAACTGTTCATAGGAACCGATTCCAGGCTCTACAGGGTCGACATCACAGGCTTTGGCCCATCACCCGTCACCAGCAACATCACCCAATCGATTACCGACCTTTCGCTCGACTCTTCGTCCGCGTTCTACGGCATCCGTTCTGGCGCTACTATCACGGGCTACTATTCCTCGCTATCGAGCGGCAATATGATAACGGACGCGAGCGGATGGGGGTTTAATTACGTCTTGAGTGTGCCCGGTGGCGTGGTATCCGTGCAGGAGGACAGCGGGGCAAACAGACTGGCTGCCTACTATGCATTGATAGGCGACACGCAAGGCGTGACATCTCCGGACAGTTCCATCGAGCTCGATAGGGGAGCAGACTATGATCCTGGTTGGGCAGGCAAGCCGGTCCAGGATGTCGACAGGGAGTATGTCATCGTCCCGACCGAGGATGAGTATCAGGTTTCGCGCGTGCGCTTCTACGATGTCACCGCGCTCGACGGCATCTCTGATGTGGGTTCAGCCATCGTTTCCAAGAAGCCCAACCGCCTGGCGGTCGACACCTCCGGCAACAACGACTATTACGTCTTCGCGGCAGCCGGTTCGGATGCTGCCACCGTCTATGTGATTGACATGTGGAACAAGTCGAGCCCGGTCGTGCGAACCACGCTGACCATAAGCGGCTTCAATTCGGCAGACGCAATCGCAGTCAATGGAAACTACCTCTACGTGGTAGTGGACGACCCGACATCGGGCACCAACTTCAAGCCGACCGTCAAGGTGTACGAGATCGTCAAGAACTGAAGGCGGCGGGATGGATTCGGCCGCTGCCGCTCTGAATTTTCCTGCCGTGAGCAAGGAGGCTCATCGGCAGGAAATTCGATGGCATCTTCATGTTTCCTATGGCATCATGTTGTTGTCCGGAAAGCACTCATCGTCCGGAACCCTCGAAGAGATGCTCATCGAGGATTGGCGCGCAATAGAAAGGCCGCCTCGGCAATGCCGAAGCGGCCCACTCACGCAATCAATCTGGCAATTCAATTCAGCTGCAGAATCTCCTTGTAGTGCTTCATGAGATATGCACCCTCGCTCTGGATGTACGAGGCATGCGCTTCGGCACGCGCAAGCATCTTCTCGATGAAGCTCTGGGCCACCACCAGCTTGCGCTCGGAGTGGCGGGCATCCCGCAACAGGAGCCACGATATGATGATGTCGGTCGCCATCTCCACAAGACGCCTCGCATGGAATGCGGTCACCTCGTCGCTGTTCGCTTCCTTGACGTGCAGTATCGACTTCTCCAGCATCATCCGCGCCTTCTGCGCGTCCTTGAGCAGGCCAGCAGGCAGCGCGCTCCAGTCCTCTGACGCATACTCGTCCATCGCGGCCGTCGCGGTGCCGGACATCACGGCTCCGATCGCGGCGACCACCTGCAACTGCGTGGTGCCTTCATAGATGTTCGTGATGCGCGCGTCGCGGTAATGCCGCTCCACATTGAAGTCCTTCATGAAGCCGGTGCCGCCGTGAATCTGTATGGCGTCGTACGCCACCTTGTTCGCCGTCTCGGAGTTGTAGGCCTTGGCCATCGGCGTGAACATGCCGGCCAGGCGCGTGTACTTCTTGATCTCAGCCTTCAGCTCGTCGTTGCGCTCCGGGTGCCGTTCGACGGCGCGCTCCATGCCTTCCTTCAGGTCGACGATGCGGGCGGTCTCGTACAAGAGGGTGCGGGCAGCCTCAAGCGCTATGCGCATGTCGGCCAGCATCTCGTACACGGCGGGCAGCTTGATGATGGGGCCGCCGAACTGCTCGCGTTCGCGGGCGTATTTCTCGGCCTCCCGGTAGGCAACCTCGGCTATGCCGACACCCTGGGATGCGACCGAAAGGCGGGCGGAGTTCATCAGCCACATCGTATACTTGGTCAGACCGCGGCCGCGCTCCCCGACCAGCTCGGCCGGTGCGTTGTCGAACTGCATCTCGCAGGTTGGTGAACCATGGATGCCAAGCTTCTCCTCGACACGGCGGATGCGGGTGTGCTTGTCGCGTTCGTACAGGAACAGCGACAGGCCGCGGGCGCCTTCACGGTCCTCGCTGCGCGCCAGCACGAGCCCGATCCGTCCGCAGCCGTTGGTGATGAAACGCTTGACGCCGGACAGGAGCCACTTGCCATCGGGACCCTGGGTCGCCTTCAGTGTTACCGCCTGCAGATCGGAGCCGGCATCCGGCTCGGTCAGGATCATCGCCGAACCTTCCGCACCGTTGGCCAAGAGCGGTATGATCCGCGCCTTCTGTTCCTCGCTGCCAAAACGTTCCAGCGTCTCGCCTATGTCCTGCTGCAGGCCGAGGTTCAGAAACGACGCGTCGCCGCGCGTGAATATCTCGCCGCACATGGTCATGATCGTCAGCGGAATATTGAGGCCGCCATACTTGCGCGCAAAGGTCATGCCGGTCAGCTCGGCCTTGCGCATCATCTCCCACGCCTTGAGGGTGGCCGGCGCGAACTCGACCTCGCCGTCGACCAGCTTGACGCCGGTCTTGTCGACCTCTGCGGCGTATGGCGCCATGTATTCCGCGGCTATCTCGCCTATGATCTCGAGAACGCGGCGGTAGCTGTCCTTCGCGTCGGCGGCATCCTTGGGGGCATGCGGGAACGCGCCGGCCTCGGCGAAGTCATCCTCGTACAGCTTGATGATGTAATCGAGGTCCATGGTCTCCAGATGGAACAGGAGGTCCTCGTTGTCGGTAAAGAAGTTGTCCATGGGTATCCTCCTACGCCTTGTTCTTGTACGCTTTGATGAATGCCGGGATGACCTCTTTCAGGTCACCGACGATGCCGTAGTGCGCTATCTGGAAGATCGGCGCGTGCGGATCGGTGTTGATCGCGATGATCCGTGACGATTCGGCCATGCCGGCGCGGTGCTGGATGGAGCCGGAAATGCCGCACGCGATGTAGAGCTTGGGCCGTACCGTCGTGCCGGTCTGCCCGACCTGGTGGGCCTTGTCGACGAGTCCGGCATCGACCGCTGCGCGGCTCGCGCCGACTTCCGCGCCAAGCGCGTGGGCCAGCTGGACGATCAGATCGAAGTTCTCCTTGGTTCCGGCGCCGATGCCGCCGGCCACGATGATCTGCGCGCCCTTGAGGTTGACCGTCCTGGCTTCCTTGACGCACTCGAGCACCTCCGACTGGAGCAGCTCGGGCCCGACCTCGGCCTTGATCTCGACTATTTCACCCTGGTAGCCGGGCCGCTGTGGTGTCAGCTTCATCACGCCCTCGCGGACGGTAGCCATCTGCGGCTTCTTCTCCGGTGAGACTATCGTCGCGATGATGTTGCCGCCAAAGGCGGGGCGAATCTGGTACAGGATGTCCTTGTACACCGTGCCGGCCAGCTCGTGGTCACCGATTTGCAGATCGGTGCAATCGGCGGTCAGGCCCACCTTCAGGGCGCTGGCTATGCGCGGCCCCAGGTCGCGTCCGGTCGTGGTCGCGCCATACAGCACGATCTGCGGCTGCCGGTCCTTGATCAGGTCGACCATGAACTTCGTATACGGCAATGGCGTGTAGTGTGCCAGCGTGTCGTGGCTGACCCAGTTGATCCTGTCGACGCCGTAGGGCAACAGCTTCTCGGCCTGCCCGCGGAGATCCTTGCCCAGTATCGCGCCTTCCACGCCGACGCCCAGCCGGTCGGCCAGCTCGCGCGCCTTGCACAGCAGCTCTATGCTCACATCGGCGACCGTCCCGTCATCCTGCTGGACGAACACCATGACATTGTTCTTCTTCACGTGTCTCTCCTGTGGGATCAGCCGATGGTATGGTCGGCGATGAGTTCGTGGACGAGGTGGCCAATCGCCTCCTCGGTATTGTCAATCATCCGTATGTCCTGTGCCGTCAGCACCACCGAGTCAATCTTCTTGACCTTGGTAGGCGAACCGGCCAGGCCGCAGGCTTCGGGGTCGGCCTTGATCGAGGCGATGTCCCAGAGCACGATGATCTCGTCGTCCTTGCAGGCGCTGGCGTTCATGTAGCACTCGTCGTAGCTGGCGCCATTGGTTGCGGCGGCCACCGCGTTCTTGAAGGCCATCACCCGGCGCGCCGAAGGCGGCCTCGGCGCAAAGCCCTCGTCGGTGAAGGTCAGCAAGACCGGCATTCGTGAGCGGATGACCTCGTACCCGCCCTCTATCGAGCGGCGCGCCGTTATCTGCTGCTTCTTCGCGTCAACCGTCTGGAAGCCCGATACACAGGTGATCTGGTTCATGCCCAGCTTCTCGGCCGTTTGCGGCCCCACCTGCGCAGTATCGCCATCGATGGCCTGCCTGCCGCAAAACACCAGATCGACCGAACCGATCTTCTCTATGGCGCACTTGAGCGCATACGAGGTGGCCAATGTATCGGCGCCCGCGAATTTCCGGTCCGATATCAGGGCGACGAAGTCTGCCCCGCGGTACAGGCTGTCCTTGAGCACCTGGGCGGCGCTCGGCGGCCCCATCGTTATCACATTGACGCGCGTATCCGGGTACTGGTCCTTGACCGTCAGCGCCGCTTCCAGCGCATGCAGGTCTTCCGGATTGAAAATGGCCGGCAACGCGGCGCGATTGACTGTTCCATCGTCTTTCATGGCCTTGCCGGTCACGTTCTTCGTGTCCGGAACCTGCTTGACGAGCACCACGATATTGAGGCCCATCGATCCCTCCTCTGCTTGTCTTGACAATCGGTTTTGATGCCGCGCCGTCCCGCCTCGCAAGGCATGGGATGCAACGACGTGACATAATACTAGAAGATGTCAAGAACTGCAAGACAGGGGTGCGGTTGAATCCACAGGAGAATCACAGAACACCTACACAAGTGCCCGATGAATTCCATGCGACTCTGGTATGCGTCAATAATATAAAAAGCTGCATGTTAACGCAAATTCCGGGTGCTATAATTGATCCGGTGGAGGATATCAATGAATCCGATAAAAATTGTGGCCCTGTGTGTGTGGAGCCTGGTCATTCTGCATGCCCAGCCCATATTCGCGCAGGGCCAGGCTGGCTCTGGCCTGGATATGGAAGCGCATGCCACCGCGAGGGCACTCCCGAGTGACAGGGGTTTCTGCTTTCAGGTAGTGCCCGATATCAGCATCCCAGTCGGCGCAGATGCCGATTACTTCGGCACTTCCTACGGCACTTCACTTTCCGCTTCGTGGAGCCCTTCGTCGATCCCGTTCATTTTCCTTGGTCTGGGCGCTTCCTACGCATTCATGCCCATCAAGGCGCCGGGTCTGACGCTGTCAGCCGAATCGATAGCCGCACAGGGCGGCATGCAATTCCAGCTCAACAGAGCACTCTCGATGCAATTGGGAGGCGAAGGGGGCTATTTCATGGCCGCCCAGAACGGAACATCGGATGATTCTTCCCATAATCCCTACTGGTCTGGCAGTCTGGGGCTGGCTTATGAACTATCCAGAAGCCTTAGCGTGCAAGCCAGCACCTCATGGCGCTCTTGGTATGGGTTGGTATCAGGCGTAGGTGTCAATGTCGGGCTGGCGTACCATATTGGTGCCGGCTCCGCACATGGCACGCGCCTGCCATCTGGATTCGCTCCCATCATGAATGACGGAAGAGGGCTTGCATTTGCCGGCGCCCGGCTCGATTCTGTCTTTCCCATCTTCTACAAGCACTACGATGATCATCCGATTGGCAGCATCATCGTCCACAATTTCGAGACCGCAGCTGCGACCGATATCAAGGCATGGGTGAATGTGAAGCGCTACATGGACGAGGCAAAACCCGCTGGCGTACCGCTCAAGGTTGCCTCGGGCGCGCCCGGAGAGATTCTTCTCTACGGACTCTTTACCGATTCGATACTGGAGATTACGGAGGCGACCAAGCTGCCGGTTTCGGTGGTTCTGGAATACAAGCAATATGGCAAGATCTATCGGGATGAGTTCGTTGGAACGCTCGATGTCCTCGACAGAAACGCCATCACGTGGGACGATGATAGAAAGGCGGCCGCGTTCATCAGCTCCAAGGACCCCGAAGCATTGACATGGTCCAAGACAGTCGCGACCGCCATAAAAGATCTGATGAACATCGCGGTCAACCAGAATCTCCAGGCCGCGATGGCGATCCATGAGACACTGCGCATTCAGAAGTTCGCCTATCTGAAGGACCCAACTTCAGCGCTGGAAACCAACAACAAGCAGGTTGTGGACTTCATACAGTTCCCACGACAGACACTCGGGTTTCGATCGGGCAAGTGCTCGGATCTCACGGTCCTCTATTGCTCACTGCTCGAAGCCGTTGGTGTCTCCACGGCACTGATCACGACACCCGGACACATATTGATGGCCATCGATCTGGAGATGAACCCCGCTGAAGCCTCCGGGGTATTCACCCATCCAGATGACTTGATAATCCGCGATGGCCGGGTCTGGCTGCCCATCGAGACAACGGACCGGACCGAGGATTTCGTCACCGCCTGGCGCGATGGGGCACGGCAGTGGCGCGATGCGCTGTCAAAGAAGACCGTTGCGTTCATCCCCGTGCACGATGCATGGAAGGAATACCAGCCGGTCGCCTATACCGCCGGGGGCAAAATAGTCGCGCAACCTGACACCAAGGCTGTCAGCGCTGCCTTCAAGGCCGAACTCTCTTCTTTGGTTGCAGGCGAGCTTGGACCGAGGATAGCCGCCCTCCAGAACGAGATGGCAAAGAAGGGCGCATCACCGGCGCTGTACAATCGAATGGGTGTTCTGTATGCGCGATACGGCCAGCTCGACAAGGCCGAAGAGCAATTCACGCTCGCCGTCAAGTCAGGCAAAGACAATATCTCAGCAGTATTCAATCTGGGGAATATCCTGTATCTGCGTGGCAAGTATACCGAGGCTCTTGCCTACTATACGAAGGCGCTGAATGCCGCACCGAGCAACTCCAAGGCCTTGCTCGCCATTTCACGCGCGCAGGCGGCGCTGGGCAAGTATGCCGAATCGCTGGCTTACTATGAGCGCCTGAAGCGGATTGATCCTGCTCTGGCAACGGCCTTTGCCTATCTGGGCTCGGGTCAGGGTGACGGGACGCGCGCCGCGGAAGTTGAAAAACAGAGGGGAAACGTACCATGGCAAGAATAGGATCAAATGGTGCCGCGACGCCGCGGCGCGTGTTGGCGATCATGATCGCCGCTGCTCTCTTTGGGGCTTGCACGCCAGAATTGGATCTGAGAGTACTGGTGGAAAAGGAGGTCATATCATCCAGGATTGCACTGACGCTCTATGATGGCGCGACCAAGGTACTGCCCGGAGACACCATAACGTGGTCAGACACCATCTTCGGCGACCCTCTGTCAAAGACGCTCACGCTCAAGAACGATGGGACACGGAACGTCACATTGACCGGACCCAACATCGTCGTCAAGGCCGGCGGAAGCGGGGCGGCCGCCTTTGGCAACATCGTCCAGCCCGGCGCCCTTACGCTTCTGCCCGGTGCCTCGACGACCTTCAGCATCGATTACACCCCTCCGGCAGCCGACAGCGACTATGCCTGCGACTTCGTCGTCAATTCCAACGATGATTCCTATCCCGCATACAGCTTCACGGGGGCGGGGCATTCGACACGATGGCATGGCAGCAAGGCGATCGTGAGCGCGGCGAGCGTGCTGAGCTATTCCTTCCCCAAGATCGCGTATCTCGAAGGAACCACGCCGACACTCTATCTTGCCTATATCGTATACGATTCAGGAACGCCAGCCAATCGCGGAATCGCCTTGCGCACTTCGACCGATGGTGGAAAGAGCTGGTCGGCCGCAAGCCTCGTAGTGCCTGCCTCGACCTTCACTATCAGCGGCTTCTCCTTCGCCGCAGCCAATTCAAGGTTGCACCTTTTCTACTCCGACTCAACAAATAATAGGCTCTACTACACAACCTCGGTTGCTACGCCGGGTTCGATCAACTTCTCGTCGAACTATGTTGGAGACTTCTTTTATGGTACCCAGGCCTACAACATCAATAACTCCGCAATAGTCGTCGCAAACGGTAACGTCTACTTGGCCGCATATGACAACACGAGTGCGACCAAACGGCTTTATCTGTATGTCCGCGGTGATGCCCTTCCCGTATATGGCGTGCCAAGCTTCACGCAATACATCATTGCCGACGGAGGCATGCATACTGGTGGATTCTACCCATCAATCAAGGTCGACGCGACCAATGCTTACCTGACATACCTTGACTCGCGCGTCATACGAACCGCAGTCGTTCCACTATCGAGCCTCGGTACGCCGGCAAATTACTCCTACCGAGTGTTCTATACAGACCCAACCTACGATATCGCGAACAACGCATTGGAGATCGATTCCGGGAAGGCCTACCTGCTATGGAGCAAAGCCGATGGTTCCTGGGTGCCTTATAGCACCTCATCGACCAATCTGACCCTATCCGCCTGGTCAGCCTCCACTCCATTCACCGGTGAGGCCAGCAGCGGAACGCCGAATCTCATTCTGCTCAAATCAGGTGGCAACCTGTATTCGGCGTGGACATCCTATTACTTGGGGAACTATAGTCTGAGGATGGGGATCTCCTCCAATGGCGGTTCGTCTTGGTCGAATCAGTACATCGACAATGCAACGAACGGCCTTGGCGGTCAATCTACGTCCATGGCTGTTGTTGGATCGGATATTTACGTCGCCTACTCGACCTCGTCAGGGCATCCCAACAACTATTCCATAACCCTCAAAAAATCTGTAGACGGCGGGGCTACCTGGTGATGATCATTGTCTGCAAGGTCGTGCTGCCCGAGGCCCGCGTTGCGCAGGTTCATGGATCATGAGTCCATGCGGCCCGGAACCAAGCTTCCGGGCTGCGCCCCTATCGGCGCTGGCGCCGCCGGGAGCATTGTCCACCTTCTCTCCTCGCCCGCCGGTGCGCTATCATGCCTGCGCCTATTCCGCGCTCCCGGAGTGCCCCTATGAACCTGCTGTTCCTTGACCTGGCCGAAATCGACTCACCCCTGCCCCGCTCTGACGAGCGGGTGCGGCATGTGCTCAAGGTGCTCAGGAAGGGCCCGGGTGACGAGCTGGCGGCCGGTACGCCGGATGGCATGCTGGGCACGGCGCGGATAGAGTCATGGGACGGGCAGGCGATGCGCTTCTCGTTCCGCGCTGAACGCGAGGCTCCTCCCTTGCGGCCGATAACGCTGCTGCTGGGCTTTCCGCGGCCGATTCAGGCCAATCGCATACTCAAGGACCTGTCATCGCTCGGCGTCGGCCGCATCATGCTGTCCGGCACGGAGCTTGGAGAGAAGTCATACTTCCAGAGCGACTTCTTCAAGAACAGGGAGTTCAGGCGGGCTCTGATAGAAGGCGCCGAACAGGCGGCCAACCCGCGGCTGCCGCTGGTCGATACCGCGTGGAGCCTGGCGCGGGCCCTCGATGCGCTGCTCGATGGAGGCGATGGTGCCATCGGCGGGCTGCGCTGGGCCTTCGATCCATACCGCGCGGGAAGCGCCTTCGGCACGGCAGCCCTGCCCGCCGCGACGGCCGACGATCCACTCGTGCTCGCGATAGGCAGCGAACGTGGCTGGACCCCGGCCGAGCTCGACCTGCTGGCGGAGCGCGGCTTTGCCTTTGCCAGCCTGGGCACCAGGATTCTGAAGACCGAGACAGCCGCCATCGCCGCGGTCTCGGTCGCCCTGGCCAGGCTGGGGTATCTATAACCCATTTTCGCCCAAATAATAGTTATTCACCTTTTTTCCCTGCATTGGTGAAGTCCGCATGCTATACTTACTGAAAATGGATAGGGAAAAGTCGCGGACGCAACCGCTCTGCACCTTCTGCTAACTGGCGTACCACATCGAGTCGCGGCCCATTCCATGACCATCCTGCAGACTGTCAGCCGGGAGCGTGTCATGCGTTGGAACAGATCGTGTACCTTCTTCATCACCATCATGGGGCTGGCCGCCGTCGCCTCCGGCCAGGAGAAATCGGTTCTGGCGCTGGAGCTGACTCCGCAGGTCAGCATCCCGGTCGGCAGGGATGTCGACGTCTACTCGATTGGTGGAGGCGGCAGCCTGCAGGCCCGCTGGAATCCAACGAGGTCGGGTCTCTTCGGAGTGGAACTCGGCGGCGGTGCAAGCCTCGTGCCCGTGCTGGTAGCCGATGGCAAGCCGGTATCCTCGGCCCTGATGAGCCTGTACTGGCCGCAGGCCGGGTTCAGTATGCGCATCAATCCGACGGGTTGGCTCACCGCGGGCGCCCACGCATCGGCGGGCTATTTCTTCGCGTCGATCGATGCGCCACTGGCCACGTCGAGCGGCTCCAATCCAATGTTCGCCGGCGGAGTCAATCTGGACTTCAACCTGTCAAGGACGCTGAGCCTGGGGCTTGGAGCCGAGTATCGCAATTTCCTGGGCCTGTACAACGATGTATCGATACGGCTGGGCACCACCTACCACCTGCAGCCTGCGCGGCAGGCATCCAGATACCGGCAGTACAACGATCTTGTCATCACGCAGGTACAGCTTTCACCGGTCTTCCCGGTCCTCTTCAAATACTACGACGAGCATCCGGTCGGCACGATCATCGTCATGAACAAGGGCAAGATTCCAATAGAGAACCTGCGGGTGGACTTCTTCGTCAACCAGTACATGGATGGTCCCAAGGCCTCGGCCGAAATTCCGTTCCTCAAGGGCGGTCAGGAGGCGCGGCTCGACGTGCTGGCGCTCTTCAATGACACGGTGCTGGGAATATCCGAGGCGACCAAGGTCCAGGTGACGATGGTCGTGATGGCGACCGTTGCCGGCGAGCAGTATGGCTCCGAGCGGGCCGAAACGCTGCGAATCTACGACCGCAACGCCATCAGCTGGGTGGATGATCGCCGCGTGGCCGCCTTCGTCACCGCCAAGGATCCATCGGTGATGCGCTTTGCCAAGAATGTGTCGAGCGCGGTCAAGGGCGCGGGTCCGCAGGCCTTTCCCGATTCCATGGTGCTGGCCGCCGCCCTGCATGACGCTCTGGCAGCGTATGGCATGAGCTACCAGGTCGATCCATCGACGCCGTATACGCAATTCTCAAAGAGCGAGTCCGCGATAGATTACCTGCAGTTCCCCGGCCAGACCCTGCAGTTCAAGGCAGGTGACTGCGATGACCTGTCCATACTGAACGCAGCCCTGCTCGAAGCGTTGGGCGTGGAGACCGCCTTCATCACCGTGCCTGGCCACATCTACATGGCCTTCTGCCTGGGGCTGCCCTCGGCCGACGCGGCCAGGCGGTTCCAGCGCCCCGGCGATGTCATAGTCGTGGGCGACAAGGCCTGGGTTCCGGTGGAGATAACGCTGACCAAGGAAGGCTTCCTCAAGGCCTGGGAGACCGGGGCGGAGGAATGGCGGCAGGCCGGCGCCGAGGCGCGGCTCTACCCGGTCCACGACGCCTGGTCGCTATACGAACCGGTGGGATTCTCCGGTTCCGGGTCATCGGAGCCACCGGCCGGCAGCATCGTGCTCGACGCCTTCCGGACGGACCTGGCCCGACTGGTCGACCGCGAGCTGTCCCCGCAGGAGGCGGCACTCAAGGCACGGCTACAGACGGCTCAGGATGACGCCAGGTTGCTCAACAGCCTGGGGGTGCTCTATGCCCGCTATGGGCAGACCGACAAGGCCCAGGCGCAGTTCAAGGCGATCCTGGCCAAACGCGAATATGTCCCGGCCCTCGTCAACCTGGCCAACCTGCGCTACATGGCCGCCGACATGGCCGCGGCCCGCGACCTGTTCGCACGCGCCGACAAGGCTCAGCCGAAGACACCGCTCGTGACACTGGGTCTGGCACGGTCCAGTTACGAGCTGGGAGACTACGCGGCCGCCGCCCGCTATCACGCGGCGCTCAAGGCGCTCGACGCGGCACTTGCTGCCGGCTACTCGTACCTTGAGGCCGGCTCCTCGGCGGCAGCGGCGACGCGTGCCGCCGACGCGGAGAAGCCGCGGAAGGACATCGTATGGAGCGAATGAATCAATTCCTGGCGGCGATCGCCGCGGCCTGCCTCATCGCCATATCCGGCTGCACATTCGACGATCTGCCGATGAGAAAGGGCATCGAGGACCTGGCTGCTTCGTATGAGTGGCAACTCAGCCAGGAATTGCACGGCGGCAACGCGGGCGACCTGTTCGGTGCTTCCGTCGCCATGTCCGATGGTTATGCGATAGTCGGTGCGCCGGGCGCCAGCAGCGCGGCAGGCGCGGCCTCTCTATACTGCCGAACGGGAAATTCCTGGTTGCCATCGCAGACGATACAGTCAAATACGCAGGTTGCCGGCGAACAATTCGGTCGCTATGTCGCGCTTTCCTCCAGTGTCGCGGCTGTTACATCGTCCGGAACTGGGGAGGTGGAGCTATTTGAACGGAGCGGTTCTGCCTGGTCATATGCGGACATAGCAAGCAACGGCGGGTCGTTGGGGTTCGGATCGTCACTCGACTGCTATGAAGAGTATGTCATAATCGGAGACCCTTCCGCCGCCAGTTATGATGGATTGGTCCGCGTCTACCACAAGAATGTAACCTGGGGATCTTTTCTCATTACGGCACCTGCTGCTGCCGCAGCCGAGAGGTTCGGGATATCCGTCTCGATTTCCGGCAATTACGCGGCGGTCGGAGCGGACAAACATGATTCGTCCAACACCGACAGCGGCATGGTCTATATCTTTCAGAAGAGTGATACGAATACCTGGATTCAGGTTCAGACACTGACAGCGGCAGACGAGCAGGCGAACGGTTATTTCGGCCGCTCGCTCAAGCTGCGGGGCGACACCCTCATCGTCGGCGAGCGAGGGACCTCCAAGGTCCATTTCTATACGTTGGTTGGAAGCGTGTGGACCTATGAAGGCAGTTGTTCAACCAGTGGCATTGTCGTCAATGACGAATTCGGAACGGCGGTCGCCCTGGCAGATGGCATCGCTGCTACCGGAGCATCTGGGAAGGACAGCAATGCCGGCATCGTCTATCCCTTCGCACTCGATAGCAGTACCTGGCAGATTGACGGCGTTCCCCTCAGTGCCTCCGGACGCCAATCCGGGGACTATTTTGGCCAATCGGTAGCGATGATCGATGGGTTCATCCTCATCGGGGCCTATGCGGACAGCAACGCCAGCGGCACCAATGCGGGATCGGCCTATGTCTACCGGCGCGTGCAGATCAGCGGGGAGGGAGCCGAATGATGACCAAGCACAGCATGACCATTTCCATTCTTGCGATGCAACTGTTCCTCTGCCACACCTCGCTCTTCGGCGATACCGCGACGTATACCGGAAACGACATGACCATAGACTTCTCCATCCCCGGGGGAGCGGGTGTCCATCAATGTGCCATCGCCATCGACACGAACGAAACCGCAATCGATCCGTCGCTGCTGACGTACATGGTCTCAAGGTCAGGCACGTCGAATACCTATACATTCGGAGCCATCAATACCGACATGAGCCGCAACTGGGACCTGTCCAGCAATGCCAATGACGATTCATTGGGCATAAACCTGCACCTGACGAGCGGCCTCGATGCCGGCGATGGCACAAGGACGATGTTGTTGGTCATCACCGCCAATCCTGACACCATGCTTGACAAAGGTCTCTTCTCCGTTACCTACATCTGGCATCTTTCCATATCCGATCCCGGCACTGGCATTCATTCATATTCAGTTGCAGCGTCGGCGACGACCGGTACGGGCGCCGCGATTCTGCTTCCTGAGATCAACATCAAGGACAGTACTGGAAATCTGAGCGCAGGCACTGGCGTGTATGATTTCGCCGGTGTCATCGCCGATGGCAATGGGGGGATCGCCTCGCCGTATCATGAATTCACCATTGAAAACACGGGCAGTGCCAGCCTTGTGCTCACCGGCGTTGCCTTGAGTGGCGCAGGTGCAGGAAATTTCGATCTTGATAGCAGTAGCATGCTCGCGACAGTCGATCCCGCAGCCACAACCAGCTTCACCATCCGGTTCGATCCTCTGTCGATCGGAGCGACCTCAGCCACCGTCACCGTCGGCAATAATGACATCTTCGAATACGAGTATTCTTTTACGATTACCGGAAATGGAATGGACCTCGCTCCGACCATGGTCGTCAGCCAGGGCACGACACCCATGCCCCATTTGACCGGTAGCTACCTCTTTGACAATACGGTGCGGGGAGCGAGCACGCCTGTTCCCTTCACGGTCGTGAACACCGGAACCGGTCAGCTGCAATTCACCGGAACTTCCCCGGTCTCGCTCGGCGGGGCCAATCCTTCATCGTTTGCCATCGTCTCCCAGCCGGATGCCGCGACCGTGGATCCGGCTCCTGCGACGGCATCGGCCACCTTCATTATTGCCTTCACACCGCAGGCCACGGACACGGGAACACGGAATGCCAGGGTACTCATCGCAAGCAACGACCCTGCGCATCCGAGCTATTTTTTCGATATATCGGGCAAGGTCAAGCCCACCGGGTATCTCGAACCGCCCACCGGGCTTCATGTCGAGGTGGGTGGTTCCGCGGTCTATAGCGGTGAAGTGCCCTTCTCGCTGCCGTTGCATGCCGCCAGCATCGGCGCCGCGGAGAACCTGAAGTGGGACATCACCGACGCCACCGCTAGCGGTGACATCTATGAGACCATCACGGCCACAGGAGTGACCGCCCAGACACTGCGCTTCGAGTCTCCGGAGTCGCGCACGATACATTTCAAGGCAATCGCCGCCGATGGCACCGAGGGCGACGTAACGACGATGACCATAGTCGCCTATCCGAACGAGGCGGTCGCGTTCCCCCGATACCAGGGTCTGCCCTTCGACAACGAGCCGCCGTGGATCGATGGAACTCTGTCTGGCTGGGATGATCACCTGAACCCTTCGGGTTCCGGCGCCGCCGATGTCGTGTACGGCGAGAATGGCTGGCGCGGTGCCTTCAGCATTCCCTTCAGCGACGGCACCGAGCCGGATGCGCGTATCGATCTCGTGCGCTCCAGCGACAGCCTCTACCTTGGCATCGACGTCAACTTCGACGACACGCTGACGGCGGAGGAGCAGATATTCATTGGCATTGGCAAGGATGCGGGCGCCCGCTTCGATGAGGCAGGCAACATCGGTCTCCTGACCATCACGCCATTGACGAATGCGGTTACCCTCAGCCAGAAGAACGCCATGGGCGGCTGGGATGTTGTTGCCGCACCGGCAGGCATGCAGGTGGCGCACAAGCCGAGCACCGATGGAGATCCTGCCCATTGGACTGTCGAAATCAAGTTACCCATTGGTCCGGGCACGACGCCATCCTGGCTCGACCTGGGCAACAAATTCCTCTTCTTCGCCCGCATCAGGCGCTTCGATTCCGGCTCCGGCACGTATTCATCATTCACCTGGCCCAGGACCATACCGGCAACGATTGCCACCCCCGAGACTATTCCTGACTATTGGGGAACCGCGAACCGTGACGATAGCCTCCCGAGCAATGGGCTGTACTTTGCCAGCTATGCGGCTCTGGGCGTTCGGGCAGACCCACTCGACGTTCTTGCCCCACTGACCAGCACAATCCTCTACACCGATCCTGCGACAGGCACCAACACGGTGACAAACCGGCTCGTTGCCCGCGTTTCCAACGACGCACAGCGCGCGACACTGGCGGCCGATGGCACGGTCAGCCATGAATATCTTGCCGCTCCGGATGCCCGCGTCACATTCAAGATGGCCAACTGGGGAGTCCCTTCACCCGACGCACGGTACTGGACACCGATTGTCGCGCAGCCCAGTGCCGATCCTGCCGCGCAGACGGCCAACCCGACGGCCCGGCAGGTGGTACCGGCCGCAACGGCGCTGGGGCCGGGCACCCTGGACTACATCCTTGACTGGAGGCTGGACGCCGCCCAGATCGCCCAGTATGCGCCGGGAACCGTCGCGGTCAACGGACTGGACAGACGGCACCAGTGTTTGCTCGCCGAGATAGACTCCAATCCCGTTACGATGCCGGATGCCGCGGTCAACGTCGTGTCCAAAAGCATCTACCGCAACATGGATTTCGGCGCGCAGAACCCCGGGCCCGAGGCCTTCTCCGCGCAGGCGGAAATCAGCGCCCAGGGTCTGGAATCATTCATAGCCGATCTTGAACTGCGCAATGCCGGCGAGCGGCGAATACTCCTCAGGATATTCACGAAGGGCTGGAAAAGCAGCCGGAACACCCTGGGCGCGCGGGACAGGAAGCTCGCGCTCGACACAAGGCGAAGCGCGCCATCCATACGCTATCTGCCCGAACTCCGTCGCTATATCGAAGACGCGCCGGGGACCATTTCCTTCATCGAATACATCGTCAAGGCCTATGTGTTTACGGGACGAACGTTACGGAGGAACAACAAGGACTTCGAGGAGGTATCGCCAATAGGTTCCTATGGTTACGTGGTCAGGCACCTGAGTTCCACCGAGTCCTGGGATTTCCACATTGAGGGCGCCCAGCGGATCGATGACCGAACCTACATCATCACGATCAAGACTCAGGGGACTACCGCGATCACCGATCATGTGCGAGCCATCGATCCGCCGCGATGGAGCTTTGGCTTGCTCGGCGGGGCTGGCTATGGCATACCGAACTCCGGAACCTTCACGGCACCGGGCGCCGGCGGGGCCCTGTCGGCTTCGTTCAACGTGGGGCTCGATGAGTTGAACCGGGACTATGCCCTTGCCGCCGATCTTGGGTATGACTACCTCCCTGGTTCTGGAGGAGCCGACCCCTGGCGCTCCTGGTATCTTGCGGCTTCGTTCAGGGCGGGCTTCCCGTTCATGCTGCAGTGGCTACGGCCGTACCTGAGCGTCGGCGCCGGAGTCTTCCAGGATGCTTCTTCGGATGTGCTATGGGGCGCCGCGCTAGGGACGGGCCTCGATATTGCAGTCTCGAGACCAGTTCATTTCCGGCTGGGAGCCGATTTCATTGGGACCAAGACCACAGCCCTGCTCCACCTGAGCGCTGGTCTGGTCTACAGGCTGTTGCGATAATATTTGAATACGCGGGAGTCAGCGCCTATACTTCAATCATACGGCGTTGCCGTTGCCAGGCGGACATGCGCGTGCTGCTCCTTCAGGCACGCGCTGGTTCGCGGCCCGTGCGCAGTGTCTTGTCGACGCGGGTAGCGTCGTTCATCCATACGACGTGGCGTTCGTGTCTCCGTCCGTGGCGCCAGGTCGGCCATGACGGGGCACGACGCCGAAAGCCGGGCTGCAAATGCTCTCGGGCATGATGCTTGCCTTGTTCCTCAGTTGCGTAGCACCGCTATGCGCACAGCCGACGGCCGATGTTCCGGTCATGCTTCACATATATCCTGAGGGTACATCGGCGCTGGACGGTGCGCCGGCAGAGGGCAGCACCGGAAGCTCGCTCGAATCGGTCATCCGTGGTGCCATCGATCTGGCACTCGTGCGACATGGCTTCGTGGTGGCAGAAGGCGCTGCGGTTCCGAACGGACAGCCCTCGTATGAATTCGAGCTTTCGGCGGGATATGCTCTCGATATGGACCGCGTCATACTGAAGTTCGCGCTGTCCGATGCCAGAGCGTTGATGGCCACAGAGGCGGGAACGTTTGAAAGGAACCTCGATCCCCGGTTCGACCAGGCCCTGGGAGCGTACGTTGAGGGTCTGCTGATTCCTGCCGAGCGTGAACTGGCGCTGCGGCCGCGGGTGCCACAGGCGCCCCCGGTGCCGCCGGTCGCCATCGCGCCGCTTACGCCAGCGGCCCCGGAGGTCATTCCAGACGAGCCCCAGGGGTTCGCTTCGCCGCCGCACCGGTCGAGTGGCTTGCAGACCGGCCTCGGCGGCTTTGTGCCGCTCGGCAGGGCCGCCAGCTACTTCAGGATGGCGGTTCAATACCAGGCAGGATGGGATGTTCCGCTGGGACGGGACAGGCGCTGGAGCGTGGGAGCCGAGGCGGCCTTCATACCATTCCCGCTCGATGGCCAGGAGCTGGCCGACGCGGGCAACCTGTTCACGATGGTATCCGCCATCGCGACGCTTCGCTTCGCCACCATTGGCTACATGTCGGCATACGTTGCCGCTTCGGCCGGCCCGGCTCTTGCGATCATGCGCGGTGCCGGCTCGGCCATCTATACCAAGCTCATGCCGTTCGGCACCGCCGGTCTCGGCTCGGAATTCCGGATTGTTGGCAGGTTCAGCCTGAACCTTGAGGTCTCGTCGGTCGTCTTCCTGGACACCGTGGCCGGTTCCATGGCGTCCATCTGGGGGCTTGTGCCAAGCCTCTCGCTGATAATGGAGCTGTAAGATGAAAGCCCGACCCGCCATGTGGTTGCTGTGGCTATCGATCTCGCTGCCGGTGCTGTTCCTGGCACTGGGGTCGTGTACGCAACTATCCGTATTCCAGATATGGGATGATCTGCTCCAGGACCTGACTCCCAAGGCACTCGAACTGAGTCCCTCACTGCTGTCGATTCAGGTGGATCAGGAGGTGACCATCAGCGCAACGGGCGGCGTTGCGCCTTATGCGTTCAGCATGCTCAATGGCGAAGGCTCGCTGTCGACGATTGACGCGGCCACGATGCGGTATTCCGCTCCGGCGAGCCCGACCGTGGCCATCATTCAGCTGCGTGATGCGGCGCAGGTCCAGTCGACAGCCATTCTTGTCGTCACCGCCGCATCGGTGGAACCGCTCCGTATCCTTCCTTCCGTCGCGTCGCTCGAATATGGCGAGGAAATCGACTACGTCGCCGTCGGCGGCATGGCGCCGTTCTGGTTCAGCATCGTATCGGGACTGGGCACCATCGACGAGTCCACGGGTCTGTATGTCGCTCCTGGTGGCGATACCGACGCGATCGTGCGTGTCGATGACTCATCCGGTCAGTCCAATGAGGCAACCGTCACCGTCAGAGCGGCGCTCCCCGCCCTGGTCATTGATCCGACGACGCTCGTGCTCGAACAAGGCAGCTCGTACACATTCTCGGCAATGGGCGGAGATGGAACATACACGTTCAGCCGAACGGGCGTCGGGAACATCGATGCCTCCAGCGGACTGTATTCGGCCACGGGCGTCGGTTCCGCCACGGTCAGGGTCGCCTCCGGACTCGATTCGGCGGACGCGGACGTCACCATCGTAGCCACCGCCAATCCGACGCTGGCTATCGTGCCGGCTTCGGTCACCCTGGTCCTCGGTGGCAGCGCCTATCAATTTCAGGCAGTCGGAGGCGAAGGTCCATACGAATTCTCCATGCAGCAGTCAGTCGGCGGCTCGATCACGCCGGACGGACTCTATACCCCGGCAACCGGTACGAAGCTCACGCGGGAGTACATTCGGCTGCAGGATTCCCGGGGCATCTCGAAGACCGCAACCGTCACGCTCAAGACGAAATGAGCGTTGCCGTCACCGGAGCAGCAGTTGCAGCTTCTCCAGGAGGCGCCTGATATCAGGATCGATGGCTGCGCTGCCGAAACCGCCCGCAGCGGAGCCGACGGTCAGTTCATCGATCAGTCCGATTGCTTCTGCGATGCCCGCGCGGCGACCATCGGCCCGATACTCGGCTTCCGACTCGATGAAGAATCGGTCAAGTCGTTCAGCCAGCCCAGGATATGTGGCCCGGACCGCCTCCGAAGCGATGATGGAGCGGGTTTCGACCTTGGCCTCCAACAGGTCAAGTTTGCCGGCCAAGGCGGTCGGATCATCGATCTGATGGTCCGTGGGCTGCCGATAACGCTGCAGCGCCTCCTCCAGACGGTTACGGATGGCGAGCCTGGCAGCTTCCGCCTTCTGCAGCCGCGCCATCGAAGCGGTCGCCGTCAGCACATCATGCCGCAGCGCCGCGACCGTGGCATCGCGTTCGAGCGCAAGGCGACCAAGTTCTGCTTCGAGCCGCCCGACCTGCGCCTGTGATTCGTCGTACCGGCGCGCGAGATCCTTCTGCGCCTCCTGCTGGGCCTTTCCCTGCGCGGTCAGCCGCTCTATCTCGGCGGCCAGCGGGTCGGTACGCAGCCTGAGCTCTTCGCCGAACCGTGACTGGGCCGCGGCAAGCTCCTCCTCGCGCCTGGTCGATTCGGCCAGCAACTTCGCGCCGTAGGCATCCAGTTCGCTGTTTCGCTGGACCTGAAGCCGCGTCTCGAGCTCCTGCACGCGGGCCTCGATGACCGCCTCCGACAGGCCGGTCCCGGACAGCCTGCGCTTCTCCGCATCGATGGCTTGCTGCAGTTCTGTCTGGAGCTCGTCGGCTCGGCTCTTGACCCTGGCGTCAAACTCCCTGCGCAGCGACTCCCGTTCCGACCGCACCTTGTCATATTGCGCCTGCAGGCTCTCGATCTCCGCATCACGCTCCTGAATCTGGACGTCGGCTTCCTGCCTCAGGGCCTTGAACAGGCCCGACGCCTCTTCGGATACGGCCGTTGGGTCCACCATCCGGCGCTCGCCCACATCGTAGAGGCGCGGCACGATGATGACAGCCAGCGCCATCATCACGAGCGCGCCAACATTGACCAGTGCGGGCAGCACAAGACCGCTCGCGCCAGCGGAGCCGGACGCGACAAGTGCGGCTCGGCCGAGCCTGACATGCTCCTCGATTTCTCTGAGGATCTCATCGCGCTCATCGGTCGGAACGACGCCAACATCGTCCGGTGATGGTGATTCCTTCCCGGTCGACACAGTGTCCATGATTGTACCTTCGCACCAAGTGTAGACCCACAGTCGCGTTCTTACAACTGAATCGATTTGACCCGGCAGAAGAGCGGGCTTATGCTTCTGGCAGCATCATGCGAATACGAACCAAGATCGTGCTGTTGGTTCTACCACTGCTGATCGCGCCCCTGGTTGTCTCCGGGATCGTGTCGTCATACGCGGCACGGAACGGCATTACCCGGGTGGCGGTGGAATTCCTGCGCTTCAAGGCCGAGGAGATCAGAAAATACGCCGGGCAGCAACTGGACATTCTGGAGGAGAACAACCTGTCAGGCGACGCCCACTTCATGGCGCTCGCCAAGAAGGCGGTCGAAGCGTATGCCGCCGGCACCATCCGCGAGCCTGGCGAGCTTGTCGTAGCATTCGAGCCTTCGGGAGCCATCGGCATGAGCAGCTCGAAGCTGCATCCAGCGGCCGATGAGACCGCGACCATCCTGACCTTGATGCGCGGACACCGTGAAGGCTGGGTGCGCGTCAGGCTCGATGGCATCAACCGGGTGGCTGAGGCCGCATTCTTCCCCGGCTTCGACTGGTACGTCCTGGTCAGCGAACGTGAAGACCGGTTCTACGCAACCGTCAACGAGATACTCGACCGCAATTCGATCATCATCATCGCGTCTGTCATCGTCACCCTCGTGCTGATGGCGCTGTTCTCCAGCTACCTGACGAACCCGGTACGGCACCTCGAACAGACGATGACCACGGTGATGGAGACGAACGATCTGGGCATACGGGCCGAGATCAAATACGCTGATGAGATAGGCAGACTCGCGGCCAGTTTCAACGGGATGGTTTCGGCACTGTCGGATGCCTATGCCCAGATCAAGAACTACGCGCTCCAGGCGGCGCTATCGCAACGGCAGGAGCGCAGAGTCCGCAACATCTTCCAGAAGTATGTGCCTGTCGATGTCATCGAGCAATTCTTCAGCCGTCCGGAATCACAACTGTCGGGTGATGAACGCGTGCTGACCGTGCTCTTCAGCGATATCGTCGGCTTCACCGGAATTTCCGAACGGCTGTCGCCGTCTGAGGTTGTCGACTCGCTCAACCACTACTTCGAACGCATGGTGGAGATCATCATCGACTCGCGGGGCATCGTGGACAAGTACATAGGCGACGCGATCATGGCCTTCTTCGGGGCGCCTGTGTCCTCGGGGCATGACGCCCTCGATGCGGTCGGCGCATCGCTCGGGATGATCGATGCACTCGACGAGTTCAACCGCTGGCAGACCGCCAAGGGTCGGCCGCCCTTCCACTGCGGCGTAGGTCTGAACCACGGCAAGGTGACCATTGGCAACATCGGCTCGGAAAAGAAGATGGACTACACGGTCATCGGCGACATGGTCAACATCGCCTCGCGGATCGAGGGTCTGACGCGCATCTATGACGAACCGCTCCTCGTCTCCTACCCGGTCTACCTTGAAGTGCATGCCCACTTCCCCTGCCAGTTCATTGACAAGGTCGCCGTCAAGGGCCGCCACAACGCTGTTACCGTATTCGGGGTGCGCCGCGAGGCCGGCGCCGTCCGCGAGCAGGCTCTGCATGCCTACCACGAGGGCATCAGACACTACTACGAGCGGCGCTTCGACGAGGCGAGCCGCGAATTCGGCGCGGCACTGCGGCTGCAGCCCGACGATCAGGCGATGGCCCTGTTCGCCCGTCGCAGCGCGGCTCTGCTGGCCGATCCGCCACCGCACGACTGGGACGGCGTCATCGTGATGAACGAGAAGTAGCCGCGCTGGCCACGCTGGTCCGCTCCGATCACGGCAGCCGCAGCTCGTACCCCTTGCCAAAGACGCGAAAGAGCTGGGCGGCATTGTCACCGGCGTCTCCGGGCGAGCCACGCATTCGCATGAACGCGTTGACGCGGCCACCCGGTCCTTCGGAGTCGTCATCGGGCCGCGTCAGGTTCATGCGCTCGACGAATGGACCGAGCCTGATGTGGTAGTGCAGGTACCGTATCGATCCATCGGCCTCCACCGACAGCACGAGGCCGACATGGGTCAGCTCGTCATCCGCTCGGCCATTGCCATTGGCATCATACGTGTTGTCCCAGAATACCAGGTCGCCCGGCGCGGGGTAGCGGGTGGCATAGAGCAGACCCTCTGACTTCAAGGTCTTGTAGAGCCGCAGTACACCATTGCCGGCATAGCGGTCAAAGTGCAGGGCAAGATCGATCGACGCGAAGGCATACGACGCGCGGACCAGGCCCGTGCAGTCGCTGGGATAGGTGACACCACCCACGACCAGCTTCTTCTTGCCGACGAGCGACTCGCCTCCTGCGACGATCAGCCGCTGTGTTTCAGACAGGCTGGGCTGCGACCAGGCTTCGGTCGCAGGAAACGGATAGGCCCGGTCCGCGGCAGGCAGATGGCCAGGAATCGAAGCGCAGCCCATCAGGGCCAGGCATCCAAATATCAGGAAGGGGCTTGGGATCCTGATGGTCAAGCGTGCCTCCAACTGCTACCCGCCTTTATTGATTTTTATGCCGACGGCGTGGATACTGACACTATGCCGCAATTCTTTGAAGTTGTCATAGTCGCATTTCTGGTGCTGGTCTCGGTGGAGCTTTTGCTGATATACCGGGAGGTGCTTCGCCTGCAGCTTCGGGACAAGGCACTGCGGGAAGACAAAGGTGCCCCGTCGGGCACCGGCCAGACCATCAACGTGACGGTTGCCGGCCCGCAGGGAACTACGTCGCTCGGCCCGACCGTGGCTGTCGCGCAGGATGCGGATGCACCGGTCGCGGCACACGAGGCGCGGGACTCGACCGGCTCGGAAGGCGCGATCGACACGCAGAGGCACGCAGCCGCACGACAGGTCGAGACGCCACGGCCCGCGTCGACCAACGCCTTTGCCAGGCTGTGCCCGTCATGCGGCATGGAAAACTCAAGCTATCGGAGCGAATGCTTCAACTGTGGGGCCCGGCTGTAGGGAACAGGCACCGGTGCCGACTCCGCTATCGGTGCCTCTCTTCCAGCAACTTCGTCGTAAAGGCAACTTCGCCTTCGAGCTGGGCAATTCTGGATTCGCGCTCCGCCTCCTGGCGCTCGAGCACATCGACGCGATCTGACAGCGTCTTGATGCTGGCGACCAGTGCGGCTTCGTCGGCAGATGGCCGGGGGCGCGCCATCTTCGAGACGACATCGCCTACCACGGCGATGACCGAGATGATCACAATGCCGCCAACGATGGTCAAGGTTATTCCCATGATCTACTCCAGTTCAGTTCCGGATGATTCGAAGCGAGGCCAGTATACCGATGAATATCTCCGCGTGCTATATCGCGGCGCCGGCCCGGCCATGTTGACCACTGCCTCCGCGTCGAACATACTGGAATGGCCGCGGCCAGAGGCCGTGGAGATCGGGGGCCCTTGATGCCAACCAACCTTTCCGTGTGCAGAACGACCGATTCCGGCCGCGACATTCCTCTCGAACTCGGTATGGTCAGCAGGCACGGCCTCGTGACCGGAGCCACCGGCACAGGCAAGACGGTAACCCTGCAGACCCTGGCCGAGGCGTTCTCCCGTGCCGGCGTGCCGGTCCTCTGTTGCGATGTGAAGGGCGATCTGTCGGGCATCGCGGCGGCCGGAGGCGGCAATCCCAAAATTGCCGGAGCCTTTGCCAGGCTCGGCCTGCCCGAGCCTCCGTATGCCGCCAATCCCGCCGCCTTCTGGGATGTGTTTGGAGCCCTGGGCTTGCCATTGCGTGCCACGGTCTCGGACTTGGGGCCGCTTCTGCTGGGGAGGCTCCTGGGCCTCAAGGACATACAGGCGGACACGCTGCGCCTGATATTCAGGATAGCGGACGAGCGCAATCTGCCGTTGCTCGACCTGGCAGACATCCGGGCAATGCTGGAATGGGTAAGCACCAACGCGGCCTCGCTCAAGGCCGAATACGGACTCATGTCGAGCTCCAGCCTGGGCGCAATTCAGCGCTCCATACTGGCCCTCGACGATACCGGCGCCGGCCACTTCTTTGGAGAGCCAGCCCTGAACATCGACGATCTGATGCGTGTCGATACCAGCGGTCGTGGCGTCGTCAACGTGCTCGCCTCCGAGGGCCTCATGGCCGAGCCGACGCTGTACGCGACCGTGCTGCTGCACCTGCTGGGCGAGGTCTTCGAGGAGATGCCGGAAGCCGGCGACCTGGACAGGCCCAAGCTGGTGCTGCTGCTCGATGAGGCCCACGTGCTCTTCGACGACGCGCCCAAGGCGCTGGTGGAGGCGGTGGAACGGACGGCGCGGCTTGTCCGTTCCAAGGGAGTCGGGCTGTGGCTGGTGACGCAGAGCCCCCTCGACGTGCCGGAGTCGGTGCTCGGGCAGCTGGGCAACCGGGTTCACCACGCGCTGCGCGCCTATACGCCGAAAGACAGGAAGGCCGTCAACTCGGTCGCCGATACGCTGCGGCCCAATCCTGGCCTGGACGCGGCGGCCGCCATTACCGAGCTGGGCGTCGGCGAGGCGCTGGTTTCATTCCTCGATGCCGAAGGGCGCCCCACACCGGTCGAGCGGGTACGGGTGGTGCCGCCCGCTTCGCGCATCGGCCCCATCGATGCCCCCGGTCGGACTGCGATCATCGCCGCGTCGCCGCTCGGCCCACGGTACCGGCTCGCGATAGACCGGGAATCGGCGTATGAGATGCTCAAGGGCAGGATGACGGGCGCCAGAACCGCTGCCGAACCGACCATAGAAGAGATAGAGGCCGAGCTGTCGGGCTTCTCGCCGTCCGTCCGAGAGGAGCCGGTGACGCGGCCGGCCGCAAGGTCCAGGGCCCGCGAGCCTCGGCCCGCCGAGGATTTCGCCTCCTCACTGGCACGGGCCGCGCTGTCAGCCGCGGGCAGGGAACTGGGCAGGCAGGCGATCCGCGGCCTGCTTGGCACGAGGCGGCGACGGTAGGGCTGCAAGCCCTGGCGCGTCCTGCCATCAATGGGGCGTAGAGACATAGTGTCAATCATCCATTTTTTCGTATGAGGAGGCTACCAATGAAAGAGATACTGCAGCGTATGGCAGAGTACAATGCCAAGGCGGCCGAGGCCATGCTCGCCATCATCGACAAGGCGCCGGCCGGCCTGCGTTCGCGGGATGTCGGAGTCTACTACAAGAGCATCGACGGCACCGTGGAGCACATGGCCTGGGCCATCGTGCTGTGGCTCAAGCGCTTCGCCAGCTTCGGCAGCTATCCGGTGCTCGGTTCGAGCGCACTCGTATCGAGGCCGCTCGATGAGACCAAGACGGCCGTATCCGGCGATAGCGCCAAGGTTGCCGCCCTGCTGGTCGAGGCAAGCGCGCTCCTGCGTCGGTTCATAGACGAAGTACCCGACTCCGAACTCGAGCGCCGTGTCAGTTACCGCACCACCGACGGCAAGGAGCTGGTGCGCACCTACTGGCACACGATCTTCCAGGTGCTCGGTCATGGAACGCATCACCGCGGGGAGATTTCGGCGGTCCTTGATCAGAATGGCGTCGCCAACGACTTCAACGGTTTCATCAGCTACATGCCCTGATGACGAGTGCTGCGCGGGCCGGGGCATGCGCCAGGGCCCGCGCGGTGGTGTCTCGCTTCCCTCTTAGAGGTTCAGCGCGGTCTTGAGCTCGCCGCACAGGCGGCCGAACTCGGCGCAGGCCGCCTTGACCGGTTCGGGGCTGGACATGTCCACGCCTGCCACCTTGAGTGACTCGATCGGAAAGCGCGAGCCGCCCGATCGCAGGAACCTGTAGTAGTTGTCGGTAGCCGACTTCTCGCCTGACAGTACCTTCTTCGACAGGGCTATCGACGCCGATATGCCGGTCGCGTACTTGTACACATAATATGAGTTGTAGAAATGCGGTATCCGCAAGCCTTCAAGGTCACTGGTCTCCTCGAAGTGCATGGCGGGGCCAAAGTACTTGCTCAAGAGGCCGCGGTATTCTCCGCGCAGCACGTCGACGGTCAGCGGTTCGCCGGACTCCAGCAGGGCGTGGGCCCGGTGCTCGTATTCGGCAAACATGGTCTGCCTGAACAGCGTGGCCAGTATGTCGTCGATGCGTGACGACAGCAGGTAGGTCTTCAGCTCGGCGTTCTCCGCCGTCTCCGTCATGTAGTTGAACAGCAGCGCCTCGTTGAAGGTGCTGGCGACCTCGGCCTCGAAGATCGTGTAGTTGTAATGCATGAACGGATTGGCGGCGGCGGCATAGTACGAGTGCATCGAGTGGCCGCCCTCGTGCGCCATCGTGAAGACATCACGGATCACATCGTCCTTGTAGTTCATCAGGATGTACGGATCACCCGAGAATGAACCGGCGGAAAAGGCGCCGGAGCGCTTGCCCTTGTTCTCGTATCGGTCAGCCCAGCCGCCCAGGAGGCCGCCCTGCAGTGTCGCGACGTACTCGTCCCCGAGTGGAGCCAGGGCCTTGCCGATGATGTCGACCGCCTGCTCCCAGGTATGCTCGACCCTGACCTGGCCGACGAGCGGCACGTAGACATCGTAGTGCCTGAGCTCATCGAGCTTGAGGGCGCGCTGGCGTATGGCATAGTAGTCGTGCAGCAGCGGCAGGTGCTCGGTGATGGTACCGACGAGATTGTCGTAGACGCTCTCAGGCACATCATCGGCGAACAGTGCCTGGGCACGGCTCGAACCGAAGTTCCTGACCGACGCCTGGTAGTGATCAAGCTTGCACTGCCCCGAGTACAGCTGTGCCAGCGTGTTCCGGTGCGCGTCATACTCGGCATAGAACTGCATATAAGCGGTACGGCGGACGTTCCGGTCACGATGCTGCATCAGCGACGAGAATGACGATTGCGACAGCGGGCGGGGCCCCTCCGGCGTCTGCACGGTGCCAAAATCCAGGTCGACGTTGGTCAGCACCGAGAACGCCTCCTGCGGCGTGGTCGCGGCATCGGCGGCCAGCGCAAGTAGGCGCTCCTCACCCTCGGACAGGACGTGCGGCTTGTAGCGCAGTATCTTGTGCAGGAAGACGCGGAACTCCGCGAAGCGTTCCTGAGCCATCCAGCTCTTGATGGTGGCATCGGGAATGCGCTGCAGCTCGGGGGTCAGCCAGCTCCAGGCGCCGGCACCCTTGGTGGCGGCCATCATGTAGCGGCCCATGCGCGAGCGACCGGCCGAGTCGCCTTCATCCTCGGTCTGCCTCAGGTGTGCGTAATACCCGAGCCGCTCGTCGAGCATCGAATATTCCTTATTGAACGACAGCGCCGCAAAGAGCGAGTCCGCCGAGCCGGCAAGACTGCCCCTGAACGCGGCAATCCTGTCAATCATCGATTCAAGCTGCTTCAGATCGCGATCCCAGCTGGCATCGTCCCTGGAGAGTCTCTCGAGGTTCCAGCGATGCCCCGCGGGAACGTCCCTGCGCTCGGGTATAGTGTGCTTCTGTGCCATTGTTCGTACTCCTTGATGTCGCGGCGCATTCCATTTTCGCCGCTACTGGCGTACACTATATATGAAGCGCGTGGCCGCTCCAACCCCGATCCCGTGGATGATGCATGGCGAACGATATCGAAGGCAGCAACCGATCACTACTCCTGTCCATGCTGGGCGCCGCCCGATCGACGCTCGTGGCTCTCGACAGGGCCGGCCACATCATCAGCATCCTGCCATCCGACCGGCCGTTTACCGGGAGAAACCCGAGCGAGCTGGCCGGCAAGTCGTTCGCGGCCGAACTCAAGGCCGACTTTGTGCGTGTCTATAACGACAAGGGAGCCTGGGACGAGCTGGGTTACTTCGTCGATGCCGAAGGCGAGCGGGCGCCATACCTTGTCCAGCGCTTCGAAGGCGCCGAGCAGCCCTTCGCGCACCTGTTTCCCGGTGCGGTCCGCTTCGTGCTGGCATCGCCATTGTCGGCATATGCCGCGCTCGAGGGCATGCACGAGCAGACCATAGCCAACCACGCCCGCGAGCTGGAGGCGGTCAACCTGAAGCTCAAGCGCCGGTCGCACCGGCTCAGGAAGGCCATCGAGGTGCTCGAGCAACGCAACAAGCAGATCATCGCCGACATGAACCTGGCCGTCGAGCTGCAGAAGAGCCTGCTGCCCAAGGTATACCCCGATTCCGACCAGGTCACGTTCACGCACCGCTACATTCCGATGGCGATGGTGGGTGGCGATTTCTTCGACATCATATCGCTCGAGGGCAATCGCATCGGCATCATGATCAGCGATGTGTCGGGCCACGGCATAGCGCCGGCCTTCATCACGGCGATGATCAAGAGTTCATTTGACTACCTCGTTGCCAAGGACGATGCCCCGGCATCGGTCATTCGTCGCCTGAACGAGGAATTCTCCAAGATCATCGAGACCGACCACTATGTAACCGCCTGTTATGCCGTCTTCGACTTCGACCGGATGACCTGCACCTACTGCAATGCCGGCCATCCGCCGCAGCTGATAGCCCATCGCGACGGCAGCTTTACCGAACTCGAAGCCTCCAATCCGATCATTGGCATGCTCGATGACTTCGAATACGAACAGCTGGTCGTGCCATTCACCGGCGGCGACATCCTCTGCTTCTACACCGACGGCGTCATCGAGGCCCGCGCCGCCGACGAGCACCTGTTCGGTGTCGAAGGCATCAAGCGCTCGCTGGTGGCGGCGATGAACGAGTCAATCGACGGCATGGCCGACAACCTGATAACCGACCTGATACAGTTCATGAAGGATCCATACTTCGAGGACGATATCACGATGCTGCTCGGGCAGACTATCGAGAGCCTGTAGGCGGTTCGGGGGCGGCTCCTACAGGGGCGGCTCCTACAGGAGCCGGTACCCGCAGGGCGGCAAGCCTGGACAGGAACTTGCGCACCAGTTCAAACGCCTCGCCGGTAAACAGACTCGGAGTATCATCAGGCCCGTGCAGGTGCCGCCATGTATCGGGCATCCTGGCACCTGGTGCCGTCGGTGATGCCCATGCCGGAATGCCATCACCTGCGACCAGCAGCTCGGCTTCGGCGCGCGGCAGCACCGTTATGGCCAGGGCGGGAATACCGGCGCACAGGAACCCGAGGTCTTCACCGAAGGGTATCATCGCCCGGTAGACGGGTGCGCGGCCGACCATCATCCGTGTGACAGTATCGGCCATCTGCGCAGTCTCCGCGGCCAGCGCCGATACGCCGCGGGTGGAGGTGCCGGCGCCCCGCATGCCCGGCTCGAGCACGAGGCCCTCGGCTGCCGAGGAGAGTACCAGCGAGTCGCCGCGGCCGGTCACATCGAGGGTACAGACCATCGGGGCGCGAAGGCCCATCCCTGCAAATGCCTGTCCCAGCGCGTATGAACCCTGGTCGCTTGGACCGGACGATGCCGCCACGGAGCTGTGCAATTCTTCGTGGTCGGTGAACACGGCGCAGAGATTGAAGGTCCGCTCGTCCGATACCAGGAAGTCGACGAGCTGCAGGCAGGCGGCCGAGTTGTCCAGCGCGCCTGGCGTGTCTGGCACCCGGTCATGATGGGCCGTGACAAGCTTGATGCGGTACCGGGCGTCCCTGACGGAATGCCGCGGCCATGCGACGACGAAGTGCCCGCCGGCCAGCTCCAGCACGCGCGCTTCGACATTCCGGGCCTGCAGCACCCGCACGATCATCGAACCACGGTCAGCCATCGGGGACAGGAAGGCATCGAACCACGGGGCCAGTTCTGCCGATACATGGTCTATTTCTTTTGCAATTGGCATGGCACCCCCGGCTTGGCATGTTCTATACTAGGTGCTTGTGAGGCAAAAGTAAACCTAACAACCTGACAAGGAGACGCCATGCATCAGGTTACCATCCGATATCCCTCGGGCAAGTCACTGTCGTTCCCGTCCGGCATCAAGGTCTCGGAGGCCACGGCCGGTTTTGGCGCCATGTCGCAGCCGCTCGCCGCCGTACTCGTCAACAACGAGCTGCAATCGCTGGAAGCCCACGTGCTGACCAACTGCACGATGGAGCCCGTGCTCATCGACTCGTCACAGGGAGCCTTTGCCTACCGCAGATCACTCTGTTTTCTTGCCGCCATCGCCGCCCGCGAGCTCTTTCCGCACCGTGATCTGGTGGTCGGCCAGGCCATAGGATACGGTTTCTACCATCGCTTCGAGGATGGCCCGATAACGGAAGCCGAAATCGAGGCGCTTGATGCCAAGATGCGGGATCTGGTCGCGATGGACATTCCCATAGCGCTGCAATGGTGGAGCTATGAGGATGCGATAGCCTATTTTACCAAGAACGATCAGGAGGATACGCTGCTGCTGCTCGAGCTGACCAACGAGCCGCGCATAGCCCTCAATGAGTGCGCCGGATTCCGCGACCTCCATGTGACGCCGCTCGTCCCGTCGACGGGCGTGCTGCAGACCTTCGAACTCCTCCACTACGATGCAGGCTTCCTGCTCCGGTACCCGCGCAAGGAGATGCCGACCGAGATACCCGAATTTGTCGACGATCCGCTCCTGTACAAGATAACCGACGACGCCAGAAAGCGTTCGGCGATACTGGGTGTCTCCAGCGTCGGTGCCCTGAACCGCATCAACGCCCCCAAGAAGATCAAGGATTACATCGTCATAGCGGAATCGCTGATGAACAAACGCGTCGCCGAGATTGCCGACCAGGTGGCTGCCAGGCGTGACTCGGTGCGCGTCGTGCTGATTGCCGGCCCGTCGAGCTCCGGCAAGACAACCACATCCAAGAAACTGTCGATTCAGTTGCGGGTGCTTGGCTTCGAGCCGATGGTCATCGGCCTCGACGACTACTTCGTCGATCGTACCCGCACGCCGCGTGATGAGAACGGCGAGCTTGACTTCGAATGCCTGGAAGCCCTCGATGTGGAGTACCTGAACCAGCAGCTCCTCGAGCTCTTCGCCGGCAACGAGGTCGAGCTGCCCTCCTTCGACTTCAGGACCGGTGAGCGCAAGCCCTCCGGCAAGCATTTGATCATGGGGGACCGCACCATCCTGATCATGGAAGGCATCCATGGGCTCAACGACAGGCTGACACCGCGGATCCCCAAGGAACAGAAGTTCAGGATCTATGTCTCGGCACTCACCCAGATCAATCTCGACGAGCACAACCGGATATCGACCACCGACAATCGGCTGATACGGCGCATGGTCAGGGACAACCAGTTCCGCGGCCGCTCGGCGCTCGAGACCATCAAGATGTGGCCAAGCGTCCAGCGCGGCGAACGGCTGCACATCTTCCCGTACCAGAACAGCGCCGATGCCGCGCTGAACTCGGCCCTGGACTACGAGCTGGGTGTACTCAAGATCTATGCCGAGCCCATCCTGCGCTCGGTCAAACCGATGGATCCGGAATACTGCGAGGCCAAGCGCCTGCTCAATTTTCTGGCGTTTTTCGCCCCTATTCCGGCCCAATACGTGCCCCAGGACAGCCTGGTCCGCGAGTTCATAGGAGAGAGTTCCTTCAAGTACTGAGTCAGCGCCCGATGGGCCTTCCGAGGGGCGGCCCATCGGAAGTTCCATCGGGCATGGTCTGATTTTCGACACCACATGCGATAGCAATGTAACTATTGACAAAAACACCATCGCCAGAAACCGCCAGAACCGCGCCGTTTTCAGGCATGTAGAGCATTCATTTCTTTACAAATGGCCTGACATGATTCACAATACGGTATCTTCTCAGTTCTCATGTAAGGAGGTTTTACATGAAAAAGGCACTAATCGCACTGGCCATCGGCCTGTGCCTTGTAGCCGCAGTGACCGCCCAGGTCAAGAATGGTCCGATCGTTGACAAGGTAATCTATACCGTCAGCATGGATCAGAGCCTGGCGATGAAGGATATTGTCGAGGGCAAATCCGACGTGTTCTTCCAGGCCGTACCGCCGAACATCCTCCGGACCCTGGGTGAGGCCGACAAGGCCAAGCTCGATATATACGCGGTTCCGTCCGGATCGTGGTCGCTGATGCTGAACCCGATACCGAACAAGGCCCCCTACACCTGGACCAAGACCGACGGTACCACGGAGTTCAATCCGTTCGCCATCCGTGAAGTCCGGTTCGCCCTGAACTGGCTCATCAACCGCAAGAAGCTCGTCGACGAGATCCTGCTCGGTGATGGCGACCCGATGTTCACACCGATGACCCCCGGCCAGCCCGGAACGTATCGCTACAACCTCCTGGCCTCCAAGCTGGGCATGACCGCGACCGGCAACGAGCGCAAGGCCATAGCCGATATCGATACCGCAATGACTGCCGCCTCCAACCTCGCCGAGAACAAGGGCAAGCTCGTCAAGAAGGGCGCCTTCTGGCAGTACAACGGCAAGGACGTCTCCATCAAATTCCTGATCCGAGTTGACGATCCGAACGGACGACTTCCGGCCGGCCGCTACATCGCCGATCAGATCGAAAAAGCCGGCATCAAGGTCGAGCGCCTCGAGTGGGACCGCTCCAAGGCCGTCAAGCTCGCCTACTATGGCAATCCGGCCGACCTTTCATGGCACATGTATACCGAGGGCTGGGGCGCTGGCGCGACCCGTGCCTGGTGGGATGTCACGGTCAGCCAGATGTACGCGCCATACTACGGCTACATGGCCGGTGGCGCCGATCCGGCCAACTGGAACTATGAGCAGGCCCGCATCGACGAGCTCGGCCAGAAGGGCATGAATGGCCAGTTCCTGACCGAGAAAGAGTACTGGGATGGCAACCTCGAGGCCACCGAACTCGGCCTCAAGGATTCCTGCCGCGTGTACCTTGCCAGCCAGCTTGACAAGTACATTGCGAACAAGGGCCGCTTCAACGCCCGCATGGCGTACGGTCTGGGTGACGGCCTCAACGGCTGGTCAATCCGCACCGCCGACGTCAAGCCAGGTGCCGACGGCAAGAAGGTGCTCCGCGTCATCCAGTTCTCCGCCCGCGGAACCCTGTTCATGAGCTCATGGGACCCGGTCGGCGTCGATGGCTTCTCCGATGTCTATTCCGGTGCCATCTCCGACCCCTGCTCTGACCCCAGCACCTTCGAGTCGCCAAACAACGCCGCGGATACCCCGCTGCGCACCAAGTACGACGTGAAGGCCGTGAAGACCGCTCCGAAAATCAAGGCTGACGGCACCTTGGGCGGAACGCTGCCCGTACCTGCCACTGCCGAGCTCTATGACAGCGCGACGAAGACCTGGAAGCAGGTCGGACCCGGCAAGACGACCGCGGTCGTCGCTACGGGTACCTATACCGGCGGCAAGTGGCACAACGGCGAACCGATAACGATCGCCGATATCCGCTATGCCTACGCGTTCCCCGTCGAGTGGGCGACCAAGGATGGCGAAGGCGACAAGTACTATGACGAGTCATACTCCGCCCAGTACGCTCCCGCGCTCGCCCCGAACCAGGGCTTCGTCTTCAACAAAGACGGCTCCGTTACGAGCTATGTAGACTTCTTCTTTGCACCCGAGATGAACCGCACCGTCGCGACCGTCGCGGCAGTCAGCGTCAAGGCTGGCAACCCCGGTCGCCAGACCGTTACCTCGTGGGACATCTATGAGGCCCTGGCCCTGCTCGTCGCCGAAGGCTCCAAGAGCGGCACCGTCTACAGCTTCACCAGCTCGGACGCCGTCACCGAAGTCGATGTCGTAGCGCCCAAGTGCGTCGCCGACATCAAGGCAAAGCTTGAAGACATGCTCGCCAAGCAGTGGGTCCCTGCCTGCCTCAAGGGTATCGTCACCCCGGCACAGGCGGTCCAGCGCTACAAGGCGACCCTCGCCTTCATCGCCAAGTATGGCCATGCCTATGTCTCCAACGGACCGTTCATGATCAGCAACATCGACACGGCTACCAATTCCGTGACACTCGACGCGTTCCGTGACTATCCGTACAAGAGCGACTACTGGCCGAAGTATTTCCGCCAGGAAATCACCAAGATCGACAACGTCAAGGCGCCGGTTACCCCGTCCAAGACCAAGGACGCCGTATTCGAGATCAGCGCATCGAGCTATGTCTACCCGGATACCGCCACCGTACCGCTGACCGCGAAGGCCAAGGTTGAACTCCGCCTGCAGCTGCCTGATGGCACCGAGAAGGTCTATGCCGCCAAGTTCTCGAAGGCAGGACTCTTCACCGCGACGATCCCCTCCAAGGATCTGGCTGCCCTGAAGTCCGGTACCTCCTACACCGTCGTCATCATCTCCTCGTTCTCGACCGAAGCCCCGTCGGTAGTACCGACCAGCCTCGTCCTGTTCTGATTTTCATCCCAGGCGGCGCCCCTTCGGGGGCGCCGCTTTCGGTTCAGCTCGTTTCTTAGGACAGGCAGAGAGCCTTTCAATAATCGAACAACGAAACGAATCCCGAACCAATCGAGTTTTTTAGGTGGTACTATGTACAAGTGGTATGCGTTCAAGCGCATTCTCCGTGGCCTGTTCATGTACGCGCTCCTGATGTTCATCTTCTCCCTGCTCTTCAACCAGGTGAACGAACAGACACAGCGATCGCAGATCAATGAACAGGTCAAGATGGAGTCAGTCAAGCTCCGGAACATGAAGCCGGACCAGATGACAGCGTGGCGGACCAGCCGTTACGACCAGTTGGTCAAGCTATACAGGCTCGATCGACCGCTCGCGGAACGCGTGCTGTTTCGCGCCGTCAATACACTTACCTTCAACTTTGGCAAATCGACCATCATCAAGTCGTCCAAGGGCGAGCAGGACGTGCTGTCCATACTGCTCGAAGCCTTGCCGCGCACGATGTTATTGTTCAGCACCGCGGCAATTCTTGAAACCATCTTCGGCATAGCGCTCGGACTCAAGAAGGCGCAGAAGCCGGGTGGAAATCTGGACAAGTCGACCAGCTTCGTGACGATGATCATCTATGGCATGCCATCCTGGTGGCTCGGCATGATGCTCATCCTGCTATTTGTCTATGTCCTCAAGCTGTTCCCGTCCGGCGGCGTCAATTCGGTGCCGACACCGGCCGGTATCGGGTTCGTGCTGGACAGGATATGGCACATGATCCTGCCGATCATGACCCTGGTACTGCTCGGATTCTGGAGCCTGTCGTTCGTCGTCAGGAACATCGTCCTTGGCGTGCTGCAGGAAGACTACATCATGAGCGCGCGCGCGCGTGGCATACCGGAGAACAAGGTGCTCTTCGGCCATACGCTCCGGACATCGGCTCCACCGCTCGTGACGATGGCACTGCTGTCGCTGCTCTCATCGTTGTCGGGTGCCATCATCTTTGAAGGTATATTCTCGTGGCCGGGCCTGGGCAACCTGTACTGGGTTGCCGTTCAACAGAACGACATCCCGGTGCTGATGGGTGACCTGGCCTTCACGACCGGCATCTATCAGGGCGGACTCGTTCTGCTGGACCTGATCTACGGCTTTCTTGATCCGCGCATCAAGGTTGGAGGCAAGGCATGAGCATGAAAGATTTCGGCTATCGCCTTGGCGAGTTCTGGGCGGATTTCAGCAGGGAGAAGTCGGGACTGATCGGACTGGGCATACTGCTCCTGTCGCTGATAGTCGTGCTGATGGAACCGGTATTCCTGCCCTACAAGGATGTGAACGGCAACTGGCGAGATATTACCTATTGGGAAGACAATCCACCCGCGGCACCGCCCGCGTGGACCAACCTGTTCGCGCGCGAGAAATCCGCCACCACCGCCCGACTGGACAAACCCGTCGTAACCGAGGAAGAGGATCCGGAGCTCGGCATGGTGCGCATCTACTCGTTCAAGTATCCGTACCACTACGACAAGTCGCCTCTGGACATCATACTGCGGGCCAAGGGTTCGGGCATGATCTTCATGAACATGTCATTGGAGCGGCCCGATGGCAACACGATATTCCTGGGCCAGATATACCAGAGCGACCTGAACGATGACCAGCTGCGATTCGCGGTCGACACCGACGCGAGTTCTGCCGTGTACGAGTTCATACGCGGACATGCCAGCGAGGAGGCCATAGCCAACTCCGACTCGTCCACCATCAAGCCGACAAACATCCTGTTCGCCAAGACTGGCGCTGACATGCTGTCGGCGCGCAACGCGCTCAAGGGCGACTACTTCTACCGCGTCAAGGTGCCGATGTCGCTGCTCGAGGATGAGAACAACAAGATTTCAGACCTCAGGCTGGTCGTCACCGGACGCGTCTCCGGCGTGCTCGGTACCGACACCGCCAAACGGGACCTGTACTCGGGCATCGTGGCGGGACTCAAGTGGGCGCTGTTCATAGGCCTGATCACCAGCGTGATATCGGTATTGATCGGCGTCATATACGGCATCATCAGCGCGTATTTCGGAGGCGTTACCGACACGTTCATGTCGTTCATCTTCGAGATATTCGTATCCATTCCCGTGCTGCCGGTCCTGATCGTGCTGTCGGCAATATTCAAGCCGAGCATCTGGATCATCATCGCGGCGCTGATAGTCTTCTCATGGGTAGGCCCGGTCAAGACGGTGCGGTCGATGGCATTGCAGATCAAGGAAGAGACCTACATCGAGGCGGCCAAGGCACTGGGTTCCGGCAAGTGGCGCATCATATTCAAGCACATGGCACCGCTGCTCCTGCCCTACTCCTTCGCCAACATGGCGCTCTCCGTTCCGGGCACCATCGTTTTCGAGGCCTCGCTGTCGCTGCTCGGACTTGGCGACCCGACCATCATTACCTGGGGACAGATTCTCCATGACGCGCAGAGTTCGGGAGCGACGCTCAACGGCCTCTGGTGGTGGATTGTGCCGCCTGGACTGTTCATAGCGATCATGGGCATGACGTTCGCCTTCCTGGGTTTCGCCATGGACAAGATTCTTCACCCGAAACTCCGAACGAGGTAAACCATGGACAAGATCCTGGAAGTCAAGAACCTGAGATTGTACTACCACACCTCCAAAGGAGCCGTCCGCGCCCTGGACGATGTCAGCTTCGACCTGTACAAGGGAGAGACGCTCGGCCTCGTCGGTGAATCGGGCTGCGGCAAGACAACCACTGGAGTAGCACTGATCAAGATGCCATCGCCTCCTGGCCGCATCGAGGAGGGCTCGCAAATCATCGTCGACGGCCAGGACATCATGCCGCTCTCGGACAAGGACATTCGCAAGAGTGTTCGATGGGAGCAGGTGGCAATGGTGTTTCAGGGAGCCATGAACTGCCTGACGCCCGTGTACACGATTGGCAAGCAGATGCTCGAGACCCTGCAGGAACACCGCCAGATGGACAAGGTCCAGGCGGAGGAACTGATCAAGGAGTACCTGGGGCTGGTCGGCCTGCCCGCCGAAGTGATGGGCCGGTATCCGCACGAGTTGTCCGGTGGCATGAAGCAGCGGATCGTCATAGCGACGGCGCTGTTCCTGAAGCCAAAGCTGGTCATACTCGATGAGCCGACCACGGCGCTCGACGTGATCGTGCAGGCCCAGATCATCAACCTGCTCAAGAAGCTCAAGAAGACCTTCGACCTGTCGTTCATCTTCATCACTCACGACCTTTCGCTCGAGGCGGAAGTGTCAGACCGGATATGCGTGATGTATGCCGGCAAGATCGCCGAGCTGGGCACCAACCAGCAGATCTACGGCGAGCAGGGACCGATGCATCCGTATACCGAGAAGCTGCTGCAGGCTACACCCCTGCTGCGCAAGAAGGTCGACACACTCTCGTACATACCGGGAACACCGCCCGATCTCATCGATCCACCCAAGGGGTGCAGATTCCATCCTCGCTGCCACAAGGTTTTCGACAAGTGCCGCACGGAAGAACCACCGCTTCTGGAGGTGGAACCCGGCCACATGGTGGCCTGCTGGAGGTGCGGCTCATGAGCATTAATGACAACGACATCATTCTGGAGATCAAGGATCTCAAGAAGCACTTTGCTCCTCACCAGAGCCTGACCCAGACACTGACCGGCAAGAACCGCAAGGTAGTCAAGGCGGTAGATGGCATCAGCTTCGGCATACGGCGCGGCGAGATATTCGGCCTGATCGGCGAGTCAGGCTCTGGCAAGACCACGACCGGCAAGCTGGTGATGAAGCTGCTCGATCCGACCAGCGGGTCGATCGTGTTCAATGGCGAAGATGTGACCAGGACGAACAAGGAACGTACGCACGCATATCGCCGCCAGGTGCAGATGATCTTTCAGGATCCGTACGCCTCGATGAACCCGCGGTTCAAGATCAAGGACGTCCTCGAAGAGCCGTTGATCATCCACAAGATAGAGGGTGACCACAACGAGCACGAGCGCATGATCATCAAGGCACTGAACGAGGTGAAGCTCAATCCGCCGGAAGAATTCATGGGGCGCTTTCCGCACATGCTCTCCGGCGGCCAGCGCCAGCGCGTCGCGACGGCGCGCACCTTGATCCTCAACCCGCTGATGCTCGTGGCCGATGAACCGGTATCGATGATAGACCTTTCGACACGCGCCGAGATTCTGCACATGATGAAGGACGTACAGCGGGACCTGGGTCTGACGTACCTGTACATCACCCACGACCTGTCGACCGCTCGCTACTTCACCGACCGCATCGCGGTCATGTACCTTGGTCGCATCGTTGAACTGGGGCCGGCCGACATGATCATCGACGATCCCAAACACCCCTACACCAAGGCCTTGATCGATGCCGTACCTGAACCGAAAACCGGCAAGGTCGATATCATCAAGGAGCTGCCGATTTCAGGCGAGATACCATCGCCGGCGAACATACCGCCAGGCTGCCGCTTCCACACGCGCTGCCCGTATGCCAAGCCTGAGTGTTCGGCCGAGGCGGAACCGGAGCTGATGGACGTCGGCGGCGGCCACTTCCAGGCATGCCGACGCTGGAAGGAAATCTGAGTTCTGCAATGGCATGCCAGGGCGAGCCAGGGATGGCCAGCTACTGAGCATCCGGTCGCCCGGCGACCGGTACAGCATGGATGAAAAAGGGCGGCCAGGGTTTCTCCTGGCCGCCCTCTCTCTGTTCAGAATGCCGTGCGGCCTGGAGGCCGACGCGCAAACCCCTACGGCGTAGGAACCCAGGTTCCTTCGCGAACCTCACCTGCGGCGCTCGGGATCTTCATAAGCATGCCGGGCAGGATCAGGTCCGGGTTGTTCGGGTCGGGGATCATGTCCTTGTTCGCCTCGTACAGGAGGCGCCACTTCCAGGGATCGCCATACACAAACGGGTACTCCGCGATTCGCCAGAAACAGTCCCGGGCCGATTCGATCAGCCGTACCTCGTACACCGCGGGCAGGGTCTTCGATCCAACCTGCTTCGGAGCGGGAGGCGTAGTAGCGACCGCTTTCTGTTCCGGTTCCACCCCGGCCATGAGGTCAATCACCGTGGTGCTGGCATCGACGCTGTCCTGATATGCCTCCGCATCGAAAGTCTTCTGGGCGATTCCAAACGAGGTCTTCGCCTGTGTCCACACATCGGGATACCGTGTCGCGGCGTGGTTCTTCTCGCCAAACGCGATGCGTTCGGCAGCCCGATTCTTGTAGCTGTTGGCCATCCACTTCATGCGCTGCTTTTCAGACTCTGCAAGCGCGACCTTTGACAGTTGCTCCGCCTGCTGCGAATATTCGGTCGCCTTCTGGTAGTCGCCGGCATCATAGTACTGCTGGGCCATACGCTGCATATCGACAGCCTTGATGTACTTGGGGTTTTCAGTCAGCGAGTTCTGGGCAAAGGCCGTGACGGCGCCCGACAACAACACTATGCCCAGAATGAGCCAGATCTTGCGCGTGTGTCTCATGGTGTGCCTCCTTGCCCTGCGGCCATCTCGGTATCGATCTCCTTGAGGCGTTCGGTCGTCGACTGGAGCGAAGTCCTGGCGCTGTCGAGAGCGGCTTGCGCCTGG
>MTLD01000677.1_pt1 | contig 60128 bp, 55 predicted proteins | sample 1982471 | NCBI WGS metagenome assembly MTLD01 (sample SAMN05712604, study PRJNA340218) | biofilm metagenome | isolation source: sample SPM anode biofilm adapted to -50 mV | place: USA | collected 2012-02-03
AGGCCATTTACACAAACGATTTTACAGGCTCGTTCTTGCAATAAGCCACGGTGATGCAACGAGACCCGGCACCGTTGGTTATGGTTGTTCCGTGCAGAATATACCTTCCAGCGCTCTCGTGTTTCCATTCTAAATGTCAAAAGGAGCGCGGAAAGAATTTATGATTGATGCAACCAAGCAGCTTGTTCTGAGCAGATTTCGCATTCATAAGCTCTCGAGGGATATGGGGCTGGGCTTGCTGCTACTCATCCAGGTCATAACTCTATTTGTTGTTATTCCTTTTGGCGTATACGTACCCTTCGAATATCCTCTGATAAATGTATGCCACATATTGTACGCTGTGGTTTCTGCTTTTACCTTATCTCGGAAGAAATGGGTGCGGTTGACAATCTTTTCTGTTTTGGCAGTTATTATCCTCCTGCCGTTTGGCAGATGGGGGTTGGCCGCCAAGACTATGATGGAAATTATTTCGGTAATAGCTTTTGTATTCAATGTATTTATTACGATCCTTGTGACAAGACGGGTGTTTACGTCTGGGCGCGTTACGTCGCATAGAATCCAGGGAGCAATTCTTTTATATTTGAACGTTGCGTCTCTTTTCTCAATTCTTTATCTGATCGCATCCCTCCATATTCAGAATGCTTTTTCTGGGATTTTTGACGACGGCCTGTCTTTCAATCCGGAGAAAAAAATTGCAGATATCGTCTATTTTAGCATGACTACGATTACGACGACAGGTTATGGGGATATAACACCCCTCAACCCGATAGTAAAATCTCTGGCAAATATGGAGTCTCTTTTCGGTCAGCTATATCCGGCTACGCTGGTGGCCCGGTTGGTTGGATTACACATAGCACATGAAGAGGATGAGCGAAAAGCTAGGAAAAATAGAGTGTCTGCTTGACGTGTCAAGTGAGGGCAGGGTGGCCTACACAATTGACAAGCAAGTGAAAAGTATTCTGAAATCGAAGGGTTCCAACGACGCGTAGCAGCGGGTATACCGCTGTACTCTCCCCCCTCGGACGAGGAAACTGAAAATAGATGAAACGGATGGGTCTTCCCTGGACATTGAGCAAAATTAGAGTTATGTTCCAACAAGACCTGTGAATCCATCGCGAAAAACCTGCGCTGAGTCACTGCATAACCTCTCGGTAATTCAGGATGAAAATGAATTTGGATGGTGTTTTTGTTGGTATTTAAAAAATGGATAGTTGTAAAAATGTAGTTATTCATAATAGTTATGAAATAAATCCCATCCCGGCTCCGCAAAACCCTTTTTTGATTTTCGGTTAAAATGCTTATTGTAGCAAATTGATGGCTATTCGTTGTTTATGCACTTTCAGGAGTTTTCCGTGACATATAATGATATTTTGCGCAGGTTCCGTTATGCTCTGGATTTCAGCAACGCCACAATGATCGAGATATTTAGGCTGTCCGGCCATGAAATTGATTTATCAACCTTGCTGAATCTGCTTAAAAAGGAGGAAGAGCCGGGGTACCTCAACTGTAGTGCTACAGTATTGGGATATTTTCTGGATGGGCTGATTGTGTTCAAAAGAGGTGCACGAGAGACTGCGGGGCAAGCTGATGTAAAACCGGTTACAGAGCTTTCAAACAATGACATATTGAAAAAATTACGTATTGCGCTCGAACTGAAGGAAGAGGATATGATGGCTATTATGAAATGCGCCAACGTCACAATTTCCAAATCCGAATTGAGTGCGCTTTTCCGCAGTATGGGACAGAAAAACTATAAAACGTGTGGCGATCAGTTTTTGAGGAATTTTTTGCAGGGGCTGACTGTTCGTTTCCGAGGCCTTAACAAGGAAAAGTGAGTTGTTTCTATCGCGCTTCCGTTGATTCCTTCAGGAATTCAACGGTTGCAGTTTATGACAAAACAAACAGCGATTTTTGGGGGGATGGTTGGGGGGAAATGGAATATTTCGCTCTTTGTGGCAAGGCTCGCAAAATACTTCCGCCCCTTTTTTGTCGGCTTTAAAGAATAAACGTTTGAAAAGAGTGGCGTCGGCGCCAGGTGCGCTTTTGTATGCTGTTTGGTAGACGATCTTATGGGTCTCATCATTGGGAACCGGTTTTGTCTTTTCTTCGCCGCTGATTGCAATAAAGATTGCCACTATAATGACGATCAGCCCAATAAATCCCATGTCCCGCTTGTTTATTTTCAATGAATGGCTGTCCTGTTCAGGAAATTTTTTAATCGGATTTGACCAGCGAGAAGTAAATTACAACACAACCAATAACTACCCCTATGCCGATAAATGGTACGACCGAACCGAGAGACATCTCTTCACTGGCTGTCTGAGCGGGCATGGCAAAGCGCATGATGACAATCAGACCGATCAGGGAGAACAGAGTTAACAGCACGGTTTTTGAACGTTTAATAACTCCGAAAAAAAACACGAGTGCAATGACAAGCAAAACTACCGGGTTCGTGAAAATCTCTCTCAATGTCAGAGTCTGCATGGTCTTTATCAGGTTCTCTGTTTCAAAAGGTTTCAGAACCTCGGTTGCTTTTTCAATGAATTGCTGTTTGTCCATGCGGTCTCCCGAACACAGTATTACTCTCGCGCCAAAATAGTACGTTAAACAATCGCAGCAATCAACAAAAATGAAAACAGCAATTCGTCATTACATACATGTCAGCTCAAAAAATCCATGAACTTGTCCAGAAAACTTTTTTTCATGGGATGACTGTCGTCGGAGCTGTGCTTGGCAAACTCCTCAAGTAATTCTCTTTGTTTTTTAGTCAGATTTGTGGGAGTTTCGACCCTTATGATAACCAGTTGATCGCCGCGGCCGTAGCCATGCAATGAAGGGAAGCCCTTACTCCGTAAACGATAAACCTTGCCCGACTGAGTACCCTCGGCAATCTTCATGGATACCTTGCCGTCCAGGGTTGGCACTTCTATTTCACATCCCAGCGACGCCTGAATAAAGCTGATGGGAATTTCGCAGATAATATTATTTTCTTCGCGTTGGAAAATGGGGTGTTCTTTTACGGTTATCGCGACATACAAATCACCGTTGGGAGCATTTTTGAGACCCTGACCGCCGTCACCGGTAGACTTGAGCCGTAGGCCTGTCTCGACACCAGCCGGTACCTTGATGGAAAGTGTTTTGGTTGACTTGACACTGCCTTTGCCGCGGCATTCGGGACAAGGATCGGTGATGATTTTGCCTTCGCCATTACACTGTCCGCAGGTCTTGCTGACGCTGAAAATGCCTTGCTGATACCGTACCTGGCCTGCACCGCGGCACGAAGGGCATATCTTGGGTTCAGAGCCTGGTTTCGAGCCTGATCCATTGCAGGTGTCACACCGTTTTGCGTAGGGAACTTCAATTTTCTTTTCAACACCAAAAGCTGCTTCTTCAAAGCTTATTTCCAGATTGTAGAGCAGGTCATCTCCCCGCTTGCCCTGGCTACGGGCGCGTCCGCCGCCACCGCCTCCAAAGATATCACCGAAAATGTCGCTGAATATATCACCGAAAGGAGATCCAGCCCCAAACCCGCCAAAACCGCCTCCCGGGAAGCCACCGGCTCCCGAAACCCCCGCATGCCCGAATTGATCGTATTGAGCGCGCTTCTGGGCGTCGGAAAGCACTTCATACGCCTCGGTTGCCTCCTTGAATTTCTCTTCCGCGGCCTTGTCGTTTGGGTTTTTATCCGGGTGATACTGAAGAGCCTGCTTGCGAAATGCCTTCTTGATTTCTGTTTCGGAGGCGTTTTTATGGACATCCAACACGTCATAATAATCGCGTTTTTCACCGTTAGCCAAAATCGTATCCTTGTAATACAAAGAGCAGCGCACTCATGTGAGGCGCTGCCCGTTGCATGTAATGTGATGAAATAATAACAACGTAAAGGTGAATCACATCCGGCGTTTCACCAGAGATGGGAATTATTTCTTGTCAGTTTTAACTTCTTCAAAATCGGCGTCTACAACATTTTCGTCTTTGCCTGCCTCTTTCTTGGGTTGTTCATCAGTTCCGGCTTCTGCATGCCCTGCTGACTGGTCTTTGGCATACATTGCTTCTGCAAGTTTGTGTGCCGATTGCGCCAGTTCGTCGGTGGCCGTTTTGATGGCTTCGGCGTCTTCGCCTTCCATTGCCTTTTTCAACTGGGTAATCTTGTTTTCTATATTGCCTTTTTCAACGGCATCGATTTTATCACCGAATTCTTTCAATGATTTTTCGGTGCTGTAAATCATGCTGTCGGCATGGTTGCGGGCCTCGATAGCGTCCCGCTTTTTCTTGTCTTCATCCGAGTGAGATTCCGCGTCACGAACCATCTTGTCGATTTCGTCTTTCGAGAGGCCGCTGGAAGCGGTGATGCGAATCGACTGTTCCTTGCCGGTACCCAGATCCTTGGCCGAAACGTGAACGATACCGTTTGCGTCGATATCGAAGGTTACCTCGATCTGGGGAATGCCGCGAGGTGCCGGCGGGAGGCCGGTCAGCTCGAAGTTGCCCAGCGTCTTGTTGTCGCGGGCCATCTCGCGTTCGCCCTGCAAAACGTGGATGGATACGGCAGGCTGATTGTCGGCTGCTGTTGAAAAGACCTGGCTTTTGCGGCAAGGGATGGTGGTGTTCTTGTCAATCAGCCTGGTCATGACAGCACCCAGAGTCTCGATGCCGAGTGAGAGCGGGGTTACGTCCAGAAGCAGAACGTCCTTGACGTCACCTTTCAGTACGCCGCCCTGAATAGCGGCGCCGATTGCCACAACTTCGTCCGGGTTCACGCCGCGGTTAGGGGTCTTGCCGAATATCGCTTCAACCTTCTTCTGAACCGCCGGCATGCGGGTCATGCCGCCCACCAGGATGACTTCATCAATGTCGGATGCGGAAAGTCCTGCATCTTTCATGGCGGTTCGGCAGGGGCCTTCAAGTTTGGCCAGCAGTTCGCCGCAGATCGATTCCAGCTTGGCGCGGGAAAGCTTCATGGTCAGATGCTTTGGACCGGATGCGTCAGCAGTGATGAAGGGCAGATTGATGTCGGTCTCCATGGAAGTGGACAACTCGCATTTAGCTTTTTCTGCGGCTTCTTTCAAACGCTGCAAGGCCATTTTGTCGCCACGCAGGTTGATGCCCTGGTCTTTGTGGAATTCATCGGCAATCCAGTCGATCACATACTGGTCAAAGTCCTCGCCGCCGAGGAACGTGTCGCCATTGGTTGATTTAACCTCGAATACACCGTCACCCAACTCCAGAATGGAGATATCGAACGTTCCGCCTCCCAAGTCAAAAACAGCAACTTTTTCTTCTTTCTTCTTGTCCAGACCATAGGCCAGGGCGGCGGCGGTCGGTTCGTTGATAATACGCAGTACGTTGAGGCCGGCGATTTTACCAGCATCCTTGGTGGCTTGGCGCTGAGAGTCGTCAAAATAAGCCGGTACGGTAATTACTGCGTCGGTAACGCTTGTACCCAGGTAATCTTCGGCTGTTTGCCGCATCTTCTGCAAAACGATGGCGGAGATTTCAGGAGGGGAGTAACGCTTGTCGCGAACTTCAACCCAGGCGTCGTTATTGTCTGCTTTGACAATCTTGAAGGGAGAAATGGCAATATCTCTTCTCACTGCTTCCGAATCGAATTTCCGCCCGATCAGACGCTTAATGGCATACAATGTATTTTCCGGGTTGGTAACAGCCTGACGTTTTGCCTGCTGACCGACCAGGCGCTCGCCATTGTCGGCAAAAGCAATCATTGATGGTGTGGTACGACTTCCTTCGGCGTTGGCGATTACAATTGGTTCACCACCCTCCATGATTGCTACGCAGGAGTTGGTAGTCCCAAGGTCGATTCCAATCACTTTACTCATAATGTAACATCCTCCTTATCAATTCTGTCTACTTTTAAAAGCTAGTCATCGCTGTTGTAAAAAACAAGGGCATCACGAAAAATATATTCCGGATTCCAAATCGCTGGCGCGAAAACGCGCCGGTAAAGCCTGAAGTGGATTTATTTGGGGTTTGTGGCGACTGAAACCATTGCAGGGCGCAGCAGTCTGTCCTTGAGCATGTACCCTTTCTGGAACTCATCCACAACGGTATTGGGGGGCTGTTGATCGGTTGGGATTTGGGTCATGGCCTGATGAAATGAGGGGTCAAAAACAGCCCCGGATGTTTCAATGGGGGTGACGCCGAATTTCTTCAGAGCCCCAATCAGCATACTATGGGTCATCTGGATACCTTCCACGAGCGCGGAAAGGCTGTCTTCGCTGGCATGGGACAGGGCTCGTTCCAGATTGTCGACCACGGGCAATATTTCTTCGATGAACGACTTGGTGCCATAGTTGAGCAGCTCTTCTTTTTCGCGGTTGGTCCGTTTGCGGTAATTTTCAAGATCGGCCCGTTCGCGGAGGAACTTGTCCCAGTTCTCGCGGCATTCGGCTGTTTTGGCATTCAGTTGCTCTTCCAATTGGGAAATGCGTTCTTCCGGAGTAATGGGTGTGCTGTCAACGCAGGGGAGTTCTTGGTCCGGAGCTGTTGCTGCGGAGGATGTGTTTTCTTCCGTATTCTGTTTTTTCATGATTCAGCAAGTCCTTTTATGTGTTTTATCGCGTCCGGCACTGTCAGTCACCGTTCAATAAACGGCCTACCAGGCGGGCTGTATAATCTACGATGGGAATGACGCTGGAATAGCCCATGCGGGTGGGGCCGATTATTCCGAGCATCCCCACGGTGTTGCTGCTGGTGACAAAGCGTGAAGTGATCAGGCTGATGCCGGCCATCTGACTGACGGGGGCTTCGGAGCCGATATAGATGCGTACACCCTCGGCCGACATGCAGCGGCTGAGTAATTGCAATAGCCGCCCTTTTTCCTCAAAGGCCCGGAAAATGTCCTTCATCCGCTGAACGTCGCTGAATTCGGGCTGGTCGAGGATCCGGGATTGACCCTCTACGAATATCTCTTCATATTCCACGGTCACGGCTTGCTTGCTGATGCGCAACGCCTGGGACAGGAGATGGTCGTATTGGTTTTTTTCCTTTTTCATTTCAGTCAGGATGCGTTCCTTGGCCTCGAATATGGTCAACCCCTGCATCAATTCATTCAGGTAATTGCCCATCTTTACGAGATCGTCCGGTGTGAAGTCTTCGTCGGTTTCCACCAGTCTGTTTTGTACCGTTCCATTGCGGGAAACGAGAATTGCCAGTACTTTGCGGGAGCTCAGATGAATAAACTCGATATGGCGGAAAACGTCGGATGTAAAGCTGGGCGCTATCACGATTCCCATGTAATTCGACAAGGATGAAAGGGCACGGCTGGTTTCCTTGAGAATATCAGTCGGGCCAAAGCCTGCCTGGCGGCAGTGTTTGATGATTTGCTTTTTTTCTTCCCGGGTTATCTTGCGGAGTTCAAGCAGTGAGTCAACGTAGAAACGGTAGGCTTTTTCGGTTGGGATTCTGCCTGCGGAAGTGTGTGGTGAGGTCAGCAGGCCAAGCTCCTCCAAGTTTGCCATTACGTTTCGAACCGTTGCCGGCGAAAGCGTCAGGGCATGCCGGCGGGCAACGGCACTGCTTCCGACCGGTTCAGCCGTGGCAATATAGTCCTCGACAACCGCCTCCAGAATTTGTCTGCTTCTTGTTGATAGCTCCACGTTCATTTTTATGCCTCAAAAAAATAGCACTCATGTCACAAGAGTGCTAATCTTCTCTGAATTTAATCAGTGGCCCCGGATTTGTCAAGGGGTTTGCCGTTGGAGATTTAGGGTATATTATTCAAACATTGATGGAGTTCCGGTGAGGCAGCCAAATGGCTTGCCTCTGCCGCAAAAAAAGGTCTATAATTCATTTTTCGTTTACACCCAATTTAATAGAGACAAAGGAATCCCAAACATCGTGTCCTGGCGGTCCATCGGTATATTTGATTCGGGGGTTGGAGGTCTGACGGTTTTACGTGAAATCATCAAGGCTATGCCCCAAGAGGATACGATCTATTTTGGTGATACGGCCCGGGTTCCGTATGGCACCAAATCGCCTGAAACGGTAATTCGTTATGCCCATGAAATTACCTCGTTTCTTGTCGGGCGCGATATCAAGCTTCTGGTTGTGGCTTGTAATACCGCTTCGGCGGTGGCGTTGAACGGACTCAAACGGCATTTTCCCATTCCTGTGGTGGGGGTGATCGAACCGGGTGCCCGGCGGGCGGTAGAGGTAAGCCGCAGCAATCGCATCGGTGTCATTGGTACGGCCGGCACCATCAAGAGCAGCGCCTATACCCGCGCCATCAAGCGGCTGGCTCCCGGTGTCGAGGTGCTGACCCGCGCCTGTCCGCTTTTCGTGTCGTTGGTCGAAGAAGGGTGGACCGACAATGAGGTGGCAAGATTGACGGCCCAAAGCTATCTTCATGACCTGAAAGAGGCGGCTGTGGATACGTTGGTGCTGGGGTGCACTCATTACCCGTTGCTGAAGTCGATTATTACCGAAACCATGGGACCGGAAGTAACCCTTGTGGATTCAGCCGAAGAAACTGCCCGGAGTGTGGCCGAGATTCTGACCAAAAAGAAACTGATGCGTCCTGCCGTGGAAAAGGGCAACCACCACTACTATGTCAGCGATACGCCTGCTGCTTTCATACGGGTGGCAAACCGGTTTCTGGGAGGACGGCTGGGTGATGTATATCAGGTGAATCTGGATGACGAGCGGGAGGAAATCTGATTATGTCACCGATGCGCCGCAAACGAAACACGATAAATCTGCTGGTTCCTTTTCTGATCGTTGCCCTTGTGTTCGGTGCTCTGCTTTGGAACAAGTACCGTGCGTCCCGGATGATCAACCCGAAACCAACAGTTCAGCATTTAGCTGGAAAACGCACCGCGGTGCTGTTTTTCGTGGCTGATGGAAGCCGGTTGGCGCGGGAGGCGCGCGAGTTGGATCCGTGTTCTTCCGACATGTCGGCCTGCGTCAAGGAAACCTTGGACGAGCTTTTTTACGGTCCTCTGGGCGAGCTGGACGAAGCATTGCCGGAAGGTTCCGTGGTGAATGCGGTGCGGATCGAGGGTGATACGGCCGTGGTGGATGTGAGTAAGAATTTTGTGGATGATATGCTGTCGGGCAGCTCTGCCGAGATGATGGCTGTCTACTCCATTGTTGATACGGTTTGCATTAATTTTCCAAAGATTACCAAAGTACGGGTAACAGTCGAGGGAAGTGGGAAGGTTGTACTAGGGCACCTGGATCTGTCCGACCCGTTGATTGCCGACTATTCTCTGGAAGCAGTACCCAAATCATCCGTCGTCACAACGGCGAAACCATTAAAGCAGAATACAGTAAAGGGAAAACAATGAAATCATTCCGCGAGGTCATCAAGGAACGGGTACTGATCCTTGACGGCGCAATGGGCACCATGCTCCAAGAGCGGGGGCTCAAGCCGGGGCAATCTCCCGAGGAACTCAACCTGACCATGCCCGATGTGGTGGCGTCGGTACATCGGGAATACATTGAGGCCGGCGCAGACATCATCATTACCAATACATTTGGCGGGTCGCGGTTCAAGCTTGCGCATTACGGCCTGGAAGAACGTCTGGCCGAGATCAATGCCCGCGCTGTGGAGATTGCACGCGGTGAAGCAAAGGATAGGGCGTATGTTGGCGGCTCCATCGGACCGACTGGCCAATTCGTTGAACCGGTGGGCGAGGTGTCCTTTGACGATATGAAGGCCGCCTTCCGCGATCAGGCGCAGGCTCTGATTTCTGCGGGGGTTGATCTGATCAGCCTGGAGACATTCCTGGATATCAAGGAGTGCCGCGCTGCGGTGATTGCCGTCCGTGAAGTTTCTGCCACTATTCCGGTTATCGCCATGCTGACGTTTGATGATAACGGCCGTTCCGTGCTGGGAACGCCGCCTGAAGCGGCTGCCATTACTCTGACGGCTGCAGGAGCCGATGTGGTCGGTTCCAACTGCGGACTGGGCGTTGATGGTATTTATGGCATCCTTTCCCGCATGCGTACAGTCACCGGTTTGCCGCTCATTTCCCAGGCAAATGCGGGATTGCCGTTGCTGGTCGATGGCGTTACGGTATTCCCTGGAACTCCGCAAGAGATGACCGCCTATCACGACCGGCTGATTGCCCTGGGTGTTCGGGTTATCGGCGGCTGCTGCGGCACAACTCCCGCTCATATACGGGCCATGAAGGATGCGCTTGCTCAGAGCCAGGAACCATGGTGTGAACAGAAAATACGTAAGGGAGTGACGTTGCTCTCCTGCCGCGGCGGCTGGACTGCCGTGGGGGGCGGTGAGAAAACCGCGATTATCGGAGAGCGAATCAATCCTACCGGCAAGAAGCTTTACTCCCAGGAATTGCAGGAAGGCAAAATTTCCTACATACGCCGCGAGGCCATGGAACAGGCGCAGATGGGAGCTACACTGTTGGATGTCAATGTGGGAGCCCCGGGAATCGATGAGCCTGCTGCCATGGAACGGGCGGTGTTTTGCGTCAGTGGAGCTACCAGCGTACCGATCGTACTTGATTCATCGAGTCCGGTAGCTTTGGAGCGCGGCCTCAAGGCGGCTGACGGCAAGGTGCTGATAAACTCCGTTTCAGGCGAGGCCAAGAGCTTGGCCAGGGTGTTGCCGCTGGCAAAGAAATACGGCGCAGCCGTGATCGGTTTGACGCTGGATGCCAAGGGCATACCCGATACCGCCGAGGGGCGGCTGGCCATCGCCAAGCGGATCCGTAATGCTGCCCGGAAGCGGGGAATTCCCGACGAGGATATCATTATCGACTGTCTGACCCTGACGGTCAGCGCCGAACAGAAACGGGCTGCGGAAACTCTGCGCACCATCCGGCTGGTCAAGGAAAAGCTGGGTCTTTCAACCGTGCTGGGGGTCAGCAATATTTCCTTCGGGTTGCCTCAGCGTCCGTTGATATCTTCTTCCTTTTTTGCCATGGCCATGGCTGCCGGGCTGGATGCGGCCATTATCAATCCCAAGGATAAGGCCATGATGGATGCTTGGCGTTCGTCCATGGTATTGCTTAACCGCGACCTTCAGGCTGCGGCCTATATCGAGGCCTATCGTGGTGAACAGGGTGCGCCTGCTGCAGTGTCCCAGCCATCGGACAAACCGCTCGATATCCGCGAACGTCTGTCCCTGGCAATTATCAACGGCGAACGGGACGGCGTTGTGGCGCTGGTGGAGCAAGCTCTGGCTGAAGGAATGGCGCCGCTTAAGATCAGCAGCGAGGGGTTTCTGCCCGGCCTGGAAGAGGTCGGCAGGCGTTTCGAAAAGAATATCTTCTTTTTGCCCCAGGTAATGCAGTCGGCTGATACCATGCATGCCGGTTTTGCCCGTCTCAAGGAAGAGATGAAGGGGCAGCAGATGGAGAGCCGTGGCCGGATTCTGATGGCCACCGTCGAGGGAGACATCCACGATATCGGCAAGAACATCGTCTGTACCTTGCTGGAAAACCATGGATTTGAGGTGTTCGATATCGGCAAGAACGTTTCGGCTGCCACGATCATCGCCAAAGCCAAAGAGTACGGAGTGGATGCGGTAGGTCTTTCCGCTTTGATGACCACTACCATGACCGAGATGGACAATGTCATCAAGAAACTCAAGGCTGTCGGAATCCAGGCATTTACCATGATCGGCGGTGCGGTGGTAACGCAGGAATACGCCGATAAAATCGGTGCGGATCTCTATGCCAAAGACGCCATGGAGGCTGTTGCCAAGGTTAAGAAACTGCTTAATGTAAAAGATTAGGATTTTTTCTTTCAACAGTAACGGCGACTAAACGCTTACGTCGGATTAATCACGGAACATATCATGATTCTTGGGTTCAATCACAACATTATGTACAGGGGAGAAGTTTTCCACGTCCAGACCGAAGATAGCGGCGTGGAAATTCCCAATATTGTTACCCTGCTCTACAGGGGCGGGGTTATTCTCTGCTCGTCAAAAACCAGCTATGCCGATATCCTCAAGATGGATAATCTTGAGGAAGTCGTGGAAGAGCTGATGAAAGAGCAGCATAAAAATGTTATGCGTCGTCTTAAGGCAGGTGAATTCGATGATCGCATTACTCCCGTCGATAAGCCATCCGGGGCTGATGGTGCGGTTCCTGATGAAAGCTCTGCGAATGACTCTGACGCCGATAACCCGTTATCGCAATCAGTACAGGAAACAGCCGCGACCGAGCCTGAAGCTTTGGCGGAACACGATGTCCGCGAACCTGCTTCCCAAAATGCGGAAGAGGACAGCGAAACCCTTGACGAGGCGATCCTTTCTTTCTTCGGCATCCATGAGCAGGTTTAACAACAGCGGTTTTACCTATCTGCTGGCTCTGATGATCATTATGATCATGGGGATCATGATGGCTGCCGTGGGACAGTCATGGAAAACCATCATGCAGCGGGAACGCGAAGAGGAACTGCTCTTCCGCGGCGCTCAGATCAAGAACGCCATTACCCGCTGGTACAAAGTACCGGCAGGCCAGCAGCCCACCCCGCTACGCGATCTGAAGGATTTGCTCAGTGATCCGCGCTCCACGACGACAAAACGTTACCTGAGGCGTCTGTACAACGACCCCATGACCGGTAAGGACTGGAATTTGATCCAGGACCCGAACAGGGGTATCAGGGGAGTAACCAGCACGAGTACGCTTACTCCCTTCAAGGTGGATAACTTTTCCGATGACCTCAAAGACCTTGCCGGCAAGAAACAGTATAACGAGTGGCGCTTTGAGGTTCAATAGGTTGTGCAGCAGCTAACGGGGAGCCGACCCTCCGGGCTTTTGCAAGAGGCTCAGCGCATAATCGTTACGACCATAACTCCTTTCACATACTTCCGGATTTTTTTGAAATGACAAATGAAGAACAACGAGGGGAAGTCTGTGCGGGTACGGCGGACAACTCACTTGAAGAACAACCGGAGGAATCCGGTGTCTGTGACCAGTGTGCGTGTCAGCATCCGATAGGGTGCATTTCCGGCATCCTGACCAATATTCGCAACGGCGTCCGTCTGGCTTTTTTCCTCCGTGTTCCCTCTGCCGGTCTCAAGGCGACCCCCGGCTCATTTGCCGTTCTGGCATTTTTCGACCTCTTCCTGCACTTGGCACTTTCCGTTGCCCGTATCGGTCCGGAAGGCCATGTCAGTCTGTATGCCTTTCCCCGTGCTATCGTGCATATTCCACTCATGTTGCTTGCCGGGTTTTGGATTGCCTGCCTGGGACGGAGGAATGAGCTGGCCCTGACTCTTTCCACGGCCTGCCTGGCAACGGGCATTCCCATTGCTCTTCTCGGCGAGCTTTTTGACGCCTCCGTGGAAAACGACTGGCTGTCCAGTACTATATTTTCTCCTGATTTGGGTGGTTATTACCCTTTTATCATCTGGTGGAGCCTGGCGGTCCTTCTGGCAATGTTTCGCATGACCGGGATGCCGCAGCTTCGCCGGTTCGCTGCGATGGCGGTTTTTGCGGTAACGTTGCTTATCCCGTTTTGGAATATTCAAAGGGGGGAGTTGTGGACCGGAGACCTCGATGATTCATCAGCTTCAAACACAGTGGAGCCAGGCAGTGAAGAGGCGATCTATAGCCAGCCCATGCTGCTGGATGACGCTCTGGAACGGCTCAAGCCGGGCAGAAAAGGGGTTGAGGATCTCTATTTCATCGGTTTTGCCGGCTATGGCAGCCAGGATGTGTTCAAAAAAGAACTGGAGGTTATCGGTGAACTTTTGCGAACCCGTTTTGATGCTTCCGGCCGTTCGGTGCTGCTGGTCAATAATCCGGAAACGTCGCTGAAATACCCCATTGCCACTGCCACGTCCCTGGGGCGGTCGCTCAAAAGGGTAGGGCAGGTGATGGACAGGGATGAGGATATTCTGCTGCTCTACCTGACATCCCATGGCTCCGAGGATCATCATCTTTCGGCTGATCTCTGGCCTCTCACTCTTCACGACATCGATCCCTCCATGCTCAGGCGGATGCTGGACGAATCCGGCATCCGCTGGCGGATCATCATTGTCTCTGCCTGCTATTCCGGCGCGTTTATCGATGCACTCAAGGATGATGACACGCTGATCATGACCGCTTCCGATTCGTCGAGCAGTTCCTTCGGTTGCAGCAACGACTCGGATTTCACTTGGTTCGGCAAGGCTCTTTTCGATGAAGAGTTGCGGCGAACGTTTTCCTTTGCTACCGCCTTCAACAAGGCATCCGTATCCATAGCCGCCCGCGAGGGCAAGGAGGGCGAAAGCCCATCCCATCCCATGATCTACATGGGAAACGGCATCCGTTCCCGGCTCAAGCGGCTTGAGGAACGTCTGGAGCAACGGGAGCGGAACCGGCATCAGTTCCGGGAAAGCGGCGGCTCAGTGTAAAATTGCCCATGCGTTTACCCTGGATCTGTGATGCTGGAATACCAGAGTGCCTGAAAGAGCCGGGGCCACAACAACTGGAAGCCGGATTCAAAATTTGATGAAAACCAGAAAACCACACGGTCGTACCCATACACAGTCCGGTGGCGAAATGGGCCGGATAAAAATCGGAACCAGCATCTACCGCCAAACCAATCTGGCCTTTTTTGCCGCCGGTTTTGTTACCTTCGTGACTCTCTACAACATGCAGCCGCTTTTGCCGGAGTTTGCCAGGGAATTCGGTGTGTCGCCGGCATTGAGCAGTTTGCCGCTTTCGGTAGCTACTGCAACGCTTTCCATTGCCATGCTGTTTGCCGGAACTTTGTCGGAAACCTGGGGACGCAAACAGGTGATGACCGCAGCACTTTTTTTGACGTCCTTTTTGACGTTCCTGACTGCTTTCGGCCACGAATTTGTTGTGTTGCTTGCACTGCGTTTTTTTCAAGGACTGGCGCTGGCAGGGCTTCCAGCCGTAGCCATGGCGTATTTGAGCGAAGAAATGGATGTCTCGGCCCTGGGGTCAGCCATGGGGCTTTACATTAGCGGCAATGCCGTCGGCGGAATGGCCGGCCGGCTGTATACGGCAGCAATTACCGACCTATGGGGATGGCGGTATGCGCTCGGGACCACCGGTTTGTTCTGTCTTATCCTCAGTTTCTTCTTCGTCAAAAGCCTGCCCCCCTCCCACCTGCGACAGCGGCCTTTTGAATTTCGCTATCTGTTCAGTTCACTTGCCAGACATCTGAAAGATCCGCTGCTGCTTTGCCTCTACGGCATTTCATTCATGGTCATGGGAAGTTTCGTAACGCTTTTCAACTACATTACCTTCAGGCTTCTGGCTCCACCCTATAACCTCACCCAGAGCCATGTCAGTCTCATCTTCCTTTCCTACCTGCTCGGCTCGTTGAGCGCCACAGTTGCGGGGCGTTTGGTAAACCGCTTCGGGCGTTGCGCCATAGTCCGGCTTTCACTGCTGATCATGGCCATCGGTATATCGCTAACCCTGATGGCTGCATTGCCGGGGATCATTGCTGGAGTTGCCGTTTTCACCATAGGCTTCTTTGGAGTTCATTCGGTTGCTTCCAGTTGGGTGGGACGCCGGGCGCTAACCGCCAAGGCCCAGGCTTCCGCCCTGTACCTCTTCTTTTACTATCTCGGATCGAGCATTTCAGGAACCGCTGGCGGGGTTTTCTGGCTGCATAGGGGGTGGAACGGAGTTGTTGGCCTCATTATTCTTCTGGTGCTGGTGGCGATGATTCTGGTGGTACTGCTTTCAAGGATTCCTGAGGCAGGGTGTCGGCAAATGTCCCCCCCTTCCTAATAGTTCCTCTACTATTCAAGGGTATTGGTTTTCAGTAACTGAGGGAAAAGGCGCATCCAAGCGAAGACAACGATAATGGTGCCGATGCCGCCGATCAGGGCTGCCGGCACGGCGCCGAACAGTGCTGCGGTTGCACCGGATTCAAATTCTCCAAGCTGATTCGATGTGCCGATGAACAAAAAATTCACCGCGCTTACCCGTCCGCGCATCTCATCGGGGGTTTCCATTTGAACCAGAGAAGTACGGATGACGACGCTGATGACATCGGCAGCCCCGAGTATGACCAGGGCAATCAGTGACAGGAAGAACGATGTCGAAAGGGCAAATACAATCGTGGCCAAACCGAAAACCGTTACGGAACCGAACATGATCCGTCCGACCCGTTGACGGAGCGGACTTCTAGCCAGATAGATTGACATTGTCAACGCCCCGATGGCGGGCGCGGAGCGAAGCAACCCCAACCCCCATGCTCCGGTCATAAGAATATCCTTGGCATAGATCGGCAGCAGTGCGGTGGCCCCTCCCAGGAGCACGGCGAACAGATCAAGGGATATGGCTCCCAGGATCGCCGGATGGCTGCGGATGTAGGCGATACCGGCGAACAAGGACTGCAGGCTGGCCGGTTCGCGTTTCGGCGGCGTGTGGTCGATGCGGATCAGGGCAATGAAGAAACTGGCTGCCAGAAACAGGACACTGACTGTAGCATAGACCGTTGTCGGTCCGGCAGCGTAGAGCAGGCCGCCGAGCGCGGGCCCAATGATCGTGGCGGTCTGGTTTGCCGATGCGGACCAGGCCAGCGCCCGCGAGAGAAGATTGAAGGGCACCAGTCCCGGCACCAGGGCCTGCATGGTCGGCCCCTCGAAGGCGCGGGCTGCTCCCATGACGAAGACGATAGCCAGGATACTCTCCTTGCATTGCCAGCCGCTGAAACTGCCTACTGCCAGCATGGCGGCGCCCAGTCCTTCGATGGTCTGGCAAATTCGTATGACGAGGCGCCGGTCATAGCGGTCGGCAACATGGCCCACAACCAGGGTCAGCATGAACATGGGCAGAAACTGGGCCAGTCCGACCAAGCCCAGATACCAGGCGCTGCCGGTCAGGGCATAGATTTGCCAGCCCACGGCCACCGCTTGCATCTGAAAGGCGATGGAGGTGAATACGCGGGCGCACCAGAATTTTGTGAATGGTGTGTGTTGAAGGATCGAAGAAGGGGCTTCCGGTTTATGGCGGGAATCGTGATGCATGACATTCTTTCGGGGCGGATTTTAATAGTGCTACGCTTAAGATAACAGAAACGCTTTCGCCGGTCACCCGTAAAGGCTGCCGGGTCGCGCAATGCTTGGATCTCCGATTTAGCTGCCTGTTATTGAAAAAAACTGATGCCGGATGTTGTTCTCAATATTTTTTTTGTGCTATTTGTTGACTTGAATGATAGTCTTGGAAATCACACGGGAGAAAGGTTGTTATGGGACAAATCATACAGAATCTTCTCATGTTTTATGCACTTATGGAGTGTTCATCCGATTCCATCGTTTTTAAGGAATATTTCGGGGATGAAAAAGGCGGCTTTACCGGGGGGAATTTTGTCTATGTCAGCAACGAAAAGGCCAGACATTACGCAATGACCCCTTCCCAGATGAAAGGGAAAACCGATTGGGATCTGCTGCCTGCAAAAGAAGCTGCGAAATCATTGGCTGATGATCTGTGGGTTATGAACAACAGGCGGGCAATCCGTGATATTAGAGAGACGATTACCCATCCCAATGGAGAGACCGTGTCGGTATCGGTTACCAAGTTCCCCTGGTTTAATCAGGGAGGTGAAATTTTTGGGGTAATCTGCATTGCCCGCGACATTTCCAAGCGTGTTGCGGCTGAAAAACAGTCCGGTCAGCTCAGCGAGTTCCTGGTTCGAGATATATTTCAGCCGCTGGCGTCCATTCATTCGCTTGTCGAGAACCTCGAACCGACTCCGGACAATGACCGGATTAAAAAAGCATATGCACAAGTCTTTACAAAATTACGGAAGATCAGGTAAAGTCTGCAAAAGAAACTGGTGATAAGCTAGCTGAATTTCTTGGAATACGTTCTAAGAATGAAATTTCCGATAAGCGCTGGGAGGCTTGTCTTTATGTATGATCAGGATATGGACTTTCTGTTAAAGAAAGAGCCTAACGAGATTGACGAATTAAAGACGGTATTGATAATAAAGGACAATTTGGTAGATTCGCTTACTGCCGAACGCAATGAATTGGAAAGGCGGCTCAAGGAACTGGGGCAAAAATATATGGAGGTGCTTGGCCTCTATGAGTCTCTGCGTCACGACATGGAAGGATTGCCGTCTTTGGAGGAAGTAGTTAAGATGCAATCAATAATTTTACAGCTTGAGCAAAAATTGAAAACCGCCGACAAGGATTAAAATATGCCATACCTGCTCCGCAATAGCCGACCGGAGTATCAGGAAGGAGAAGAAACTCTATGACAGAACAGACAAAGCAAAATCCCGGTCTCACACTTGAAGAACTGGTTATTGCGCACAGCTATGAGATGCTCGCTCTGGTAACCGTTCTTGAAAAAAAAGGACTGTTGAATCGATCTGAAATTGTTGCTGAAATTGAGAAGTTGAAACAACGATAACTTTCGGTTTGCTGCCGGGGATCGGTAATTGAAATGCCGCCCCGGCTGGTGTGTTTGTTTGGAAAATCCCGCCTCACCTAACTTCAAATCCGTTTTTCTTCACGCCATTATTTTCTCAAAACACCCTGAGCAACAAACCTGTTTTTGGCTCTAACCCAGTATCCGCGGAAACTCAAGGCGAGATGGCCGGATCACTCAAGTTGGCTGTGTGGCATGTGATCGCAGGTACTCTTCCATGGTCATGATGTGAATCCCTCGCTTTTGCAGGTGCGAAATCGCCCAACCGTATTTGGACGTCCGGTCCGAGGCGACTCCATCCGAAATCAGGGTGACGTCAAGACCGGCTCGCCGGGCATCCAAAGCAGTGGCGCGCACACATCCCTCGGCATACACTCCACAGAGGGTGATGCGTTGGATTTCCCTGTGCTGCAGGTATGCCACCAGATAGGGATTGGAAAAGGCGCTGCTCTTTGATTTTGGAAAACAGCTTGCGTCGTGGGAGATTATTCTCGGATCCATCTCGCATCCCTCTGACCCTTCGATGGCAGCATTTTTGCGGAGGAAATTCCCGATAATGTCGCTTTTTTTGAATTGACTTAACACATCGATGATAAGCCAGTGACGCTTTCTATTGAAATCAATTAATCGGTTGGCTGCTGCAATTACCTTTTCCGCATTTGCGGCTCCCACGGGCATGCGGCCGGTATCGGAAAGGAAATCATTTTGGAGATCTATGAGGAAGAGGGCTGTTTCCATATGCGTTCATTGTACCTCCCTTACGGCAAAAAACAAATTTTCAACTCAAGCACACGCATGGCCATATACAACTTGGGCAACAAAGTTGCATTAAAACCTTACATTGGTTTGTTGCGCCTGCATTATCACTACGAGGAGAAGACACCATGACAATCGCACGCCATGGCAGCAGCGTCACCATCAGCTATATCGGCACTCTGGAAAACGGGCGAATCTTCGACAGCACCGAGGAACATGGCCCCTATGCCTTTACCATTGGGGCCGGGCAGATTTTCCCCGCCCTGGAGCAGGCCATTATCGGTATGCAGGGCGGAGAGGTGAAAAATGTCGTGCTGACTGCCGCAGAAGCCTACGGCCCACGGCTGCCGGAAAACGTCCTCAACCTGTCGAGACAGATGTTTCCTGCTGATAAGGAACTCACTGTTGGTCAAAAATTAAGCATCGAGTTCAAAGGAGGGGTGTCGCGAGTGCTGGCGGTGACTGCCGTGAGCGATCAGGAGGTGACCCTGGATGGTAACCACCCGTTGGCCGGGCTGGAACTGGCTTTTGCGCTTAAATTGGAAACTGTGACATAATTGTTACTCTTTCTATTCCAACTGCTCATCACTGAAAAGCCCTGCCTCCCAAATGGGAAACAGGGCTTTTCAGTGACATTGCACTCTTGATTCCGCTGTGACCGGCCTTTCTCAGGACACGCTCATTCCTGCTGCCTTCATCGCTTCAACCATGGCCTCGCCCATGCGGATAGGGCTGGTGGCGACGGTAACGCCGCATTCCTGCAAGGTGCGGATTTTATCGCCTGCCTTGCCTTTACCACTGGTGATGATGGCTCCTGCATGCCCCATGCGCTTTCCGGGAGGTGCGGTAACGCCGGCGACAAAGGCTGCTACCGGTTTCTTCATGTTCTCCTTGATCCAATAAGCCGCATCCTCTTCTGCCGTGCCGCCGATTTCGCCGATTATGAATACCGCATCGGTTTCCGGGTCATCTCTGAAGAGTTGCAGCACGTCGATAAACTTCATGCCGATAATCGCATCGCCGCCAATACCTACACAGGTGGACTGTCCCATACCCATGTCGGTCAACTGCCTGACGATTTCATAGGTAAGCGTTCCACTGCGGGAAATGACGCCGATTTTGCCCGGTTTGTGAATGGGACCGGGCATGATGCCCAATTTGCACTGTCCGGGAGTAATCACGCCCGGACTGTTGGGGCCGACCAGCCTGGTTTTGCTTCCGGACTGAACTGCGTGAGCCAGAACCATGTCACGAACCGGTATCCCCTCGGTGATACAGACAGCCAGTTCAAGTTCCGAAGCGCAGGCTTCAAGAATCGAGTCTGCGGCCGCAGGGGGAGGCACGAAGATCATGGATGCCGTGGCTTGAGTGTGGCGCACGGCCTCCTCCACGGTGTTGAAGATCGGAAAACCGTCGATCTCACCTCCACCTTTACCCGGTGTTACACCTCCCACAATGGCGCTGCCATAGGCCCGGCACTGCTGGGCGTGAAACAGTCCGCTGCGCCCGGTGATGCCCTGAACGATGATTCTGGTGTTTTTATCGATCAAGATAGCCATGGTCTAGTTCACCCCCTGGTTCAGCATGGCGACAATTTTGCGGGCGCCGTCACCCATGTTGTCTCCGATCTGGACATTCAACCCCGACTCTCTCAATAACTGCTTGCCTTCTTCGACCTTGTTGCCGTCCATGCGCACAACGATCGGCAGGGTGAAGTTGCCGCTTGATGCTGCCTCGATGATTCCTTGGGCGATAATGTCGCAGCGCATAATCCCGCCGAAAATGTTGACGAAAACTCCCCGCACCTCGCTGTCCTGCAGAATGATCCTGAAAGCTTCCGCCACTTTTTCGCGGCTTGCTCCACCGCCCACATCCAGGAAATTGGCCGGTTCACCACCCGATTCCTTGAGAACATCCATGGTGGCCATGGCTAGTCCCGCCCCGTTTACCATGCAGCCGATGTTGCCGGACAGCTTGATATAGGAGAGGTCGTATTTGCCTGCGGTGATTTCCAGCGGATTGAGCTGAGAGTAGTCCACCAGATCGGGGTATTCACGGTGCCGGTAGATGGCGTTATCGTCAAAGGTAATTTTGGCATCCATCGCCACCAGCCACCCGGCTTTGGTCACCACCAGGGGATTGATTTCCACCAGGGAACAATCTTTTTCCTGGCTGCAACGGTACAGGTTGAGGATCAGTTCCACGCAGTCCTCGCAAAGTACGCCGCCTAATCCCATATTCAAGGCAAGCTTGCGAGCCTGGTAGGGGCGCAGACCGGTAAATGGATCAATGGTCTGGATGTGGATTTTTTCCGGGGTGGTGCGGGCGACTTCTTCGATATCCATGCCGCCTTCTGATGAGGCAATCAGGCAGTAACGGGATGCTTGGCGGTCCAGGGTGATGGAGAGGTAGAACTCGCGGTCGATTTCAACCGCCTCTTCCACAAGGATACGGCGAACCTTGAGTCCTTCCGGCCCGGTCTGGCGCGTGACCAGATTCTTGCCGAACAGTTCCTTGGCAATTTCGCCGGCTTCTTCAGGATTCCGGGCCGCCTTGACGCCACCTGCCTTGCCGCGGCCACCGGCATAAATCTGCGCCTTGATGACGCAGTGCCCGCCCATTTCCTTGGCTGCGCGTTGCACCTGATCGGCTGTGGTGGCGACACGGCTGCGCGGTATGGCGATGCCGAAACCGCTCAGGATCTCCTTGGCCTGGTATTCATGAATGTTCATAACAATCTCCCTTGGAGGGACAGCATTCTATGAATTTTTTTTCAGTGTTTTTTGTTGGTCCAGCTTGGCGTACTCAGCTTCCGAAGCCCGGATGTAAATGGGCAGCAGGCGGTCGGGTTCAATTGTTTGGGCGGCTTTGTACTGATGCAGGGCTAACAGCGCGCCGTTGGCGGCATGTGCGGCATGCTGGGGAAAAGGGGCGAAACGGGCCCGTTCGCCAAGACGGGATGCAATGACATCCCGGTAGCGCACCGCTCCCTCACCGCAAAAGATAACCTTCTCGTCGGTTTTTGCGCAGAGCAGATCGAGAAATTGCTCTGCCGGCATGACGCAGTCACTGATCAAAGTTGCGGGAATGGCTGTGGAACAATCGCTGAGCGCGGCATACACTTCGTTTTTACGGGCATCCAGCAAGGAACAGACCGGCTTGGATGTCAGCGGGAAATTCATTGCCAAAAGGGACAGGGATGAAAAACCGGCGCACTGCTTACCTGTTGCCAGTGCAAATCCCTGTACCGTGGCTACGCCGGCGCGTACACCGGTAAATGAACCGGGACCGATGGCGCATGCAAAGAGATCAATATCATTGATGGTGATCCCGGCAATTTGGAGCAGACGGAGGATTTCCGGCACCAGGCGCGCAGAAAGGCACCGGTCTGCCATGAACGTCGATTCCGCCACAAGCTTTTCATCGCAAGCGAGCGCCACGCCGGCTAATGATGTCGATGTATCGATGCTGAGAATATACATAGTTCGTTGTGTCTCTCATGTTTTTATGTGTCGTTTGGTACTTATACATACAATTTACTCTGAAAACCGCTCAAAAACAAGGTGCATTCACCCTTGTTCAATGCTTGCCGAGTGAGCATTCATGCAGATTTAGTGAATAAATTTGGAGTGTTTTAATGGCAAAACTTGATAAAATGAATTCATGGGTAATAATTATTTCGAGGTGCCAAAACTACTCATATCAGGGTGGGGGATGACCATGGCTGTTCATGAGAAGCTGATCCAGCATATTGAAGCGGTTAAAAACGACGAGAGAGTATTTGAAAACGCATTTCAATCCGTGGCCAGGATGATTCTTGGGGCCGGTTTTGAAAAGGTGGTGGTGAATGGCAGGACCACCTATGATTTCAAGGTGTTCCGCACTGGCAGAAAACACACCATTGGCATGTTCGACGAGATCAACAGTTTTGTTTCCTATGTCAAGGATGCTGCTGAAGGTGGCTCCAGCAAGGAGATGGCCTTTGTGCTTGTCGGAGAACCGGGAAACGGCAAAACATTTTTTGTCGAGTTTCTCTGCAGTAAGTACCGGGCGTTTCTTTCGGAAGCGAAAAATCGCCGCCATACTTTCCGGTTTATAGGCCTGGACCAGCTGGGACATTACGGCAAGATTTCCATTATCGATTCGCAGACCTGCGAAGATCCGATGATACTGGCAATGAATCTGTTCGACGCTCCTGACGATAATCGCCAGTACCTGGCAGCTCAGTGCGGTCTCAACGATGCCGCAATTGAGCAGCTCTATGAGAATTACCGTCCCCTGGGCGCCTGCAGTGGCTATATCTGGAACGATATCCGCACCTATTGCAATGGGGATCTGGAGCGGATGCTCGACTTTATCGAGGTTATCCCGGTGCCCATGAGCGAAAGCCTGGGAACCGTTACCGGCAAATATCCGGCAAAAGATAAAATTACCTCGTCGTCGGTGGATTTGCTGGGTGAAGAATCGATACAACGGTTGCTGCACATCTCCGATACCAACAATCCCTATCGCTTTGACCTGCGGCGCGGCGCCCTGGCACGAGTTGCCGGTGGAGGTATTCATTTTTCGGACGAAATTTTCAAGAACAAGAAGGACCTCGTTCAGGTCTATCTGGGGGTGATCCAGAACCGCGCCATCGAGATCGACGGATACAAGTGGCCCATCGATACCCTGATCATCGCCACCAGCAACAACTCCGAGTTCAACCGTTTCCTGGCTGAAAAAGAGGAGGCTCCCATTGTCGACCGCTGCCGCATTTGCTACGTCTCCCACAATACCAACTACCTGCTTCAGAAGGGGCTAACCGCCTATGCCATCGGCAGCGAACACAAAACCACCCTGACTAAGGAAGAACTGCACCAGGACCCGAACCTGAATTACGCCGCATCCGTGGGTGTCGTGCTGACCCGCTTTCCCCGCACCGAAAAGCTGACTCCCATTGAGACTATGAAGCTGGCTGCCGGAGAGGTGGCAGGTGAAAAGAGCATAAAGGCCCTGGCAGAGGTAATTGATACGCTGGGACAGGACCCGGATATCACCAAGCGTTTCGGCCAGAAGGGATTGGGCCACCGCAGTCTTGGGCGTGCCATCCAGCTTCAGGTCGAGAGCTCAGAGACCAATGAAGGGCGCTGCATGTTCGCCTATGATGTTTTTAAAGCTCTGGAGCGGGTTGTTCTCGATTATGTCGTGGACACCAATGACCGGGCCAAGTATCTGGAGGATCTCAAGATCGCCAAGGGGCTCTACCGCGAGCGGATCATGACCGAGATGTTCAACGCCTATATGGATGAACCCCAGGCTATCCGCAAGGATGTGATGAATTACGTCAATATGATCATCGGTATCGATGCCGAGAACCTTGGGCCTGACCGGATGTGGAAGTACAAGGATCCCCAGACCGGAGAACTGCGGGCGCTCAAGATCGACGAGCGCTATGTGAAGAGCGCCGAGGAACGCATCGGGTTGAAAACCGAGGAACAGCGGGATTCCTTCCGTACCTCCATTCGCAAGATCTATGGCCAGAAAATCTCCGTTGATCCCAATTACGACTTCATGGACAACCTGGAGCTGGTCAAAGCGGTCACGGATGTGCGTCTCAAGTCCGATATTGCCGGCGCGGGTAGCTTGATCGGCGCACTGGCCAACCGGACCAACGAGGAAAATCAGAAGTTATATGACCGGATGATCATGACCATGCTGGAAAAGCTTGGCTATTGCCGGACCTGCGCGCAGAAGACCATCGAATATTTCTGCACGCAGGAAGATGAAAAATAATCTTGGACTGTGGCTATTTGAACGTTATCACTCTCCCCCCTTTGAAAAAGGGGGGCGGGGGGGATTTCCCGGTGTTGGCATCCACTGCAAATCCCCCTAAATCCCCCTTTTTCAAAGGGGGACTTTTCGAGCGCTTGCAGTTTGAAGATAAACGCTAATCGTATTTAAAGTGCTTTTTATGCGAAACGAACTCACAAAAAAACTGGAGAAACTCGTTGCGGCCGGCATCTCTCCCGAGCAGGAGGCACGGTTGCGCGCCGAACTGGAGACGGCGGAAAACGGGCATGATTTTCCCTCATCTGGCAGCCCTTCGCATGAGCATCTGGGTGCAAGCAAACGGGATCTTTTCGATGAGGGCGACCTGCGCCTTTTGCAGGAGGCAGTACCGTGCCATGTTAACGCGGCGGTTCTGGCCAAGTCCCTTGATGAACTGCTGGAGCGTGACCGTCAGCGGGAGAAGGACGGTTTTCCGCGCAAGATCCAGGTGGGAAAACTGGTCAAGCCGGGGAAGGGCAACAAGGGCAAGGTAGTGGTTGTTCCGACCACGGTGGAGGAAAAACTCATCCACGATCCGACTGTCCGGCCGTCCGGCCAGGGCGGGGAAGGCGGCGGAACAGGCGGTAGCGGCGAAGGCGAGGAAGGCGAGGTCATCGGAGAACAACCGGTTCGCGGAGAAGGCGATGAGCCTGGGGGAACTGGCTCCGGGCAAGGAAATGGTGAAAACCATGAACTGGAATCGACCGCCTATGATCTGGGTAAAACCCTTTCCGAAAAATTCCAGTTGCCGAACCTGAAGGACAAGGGCAAGAAACGCTCGTTTACGCGCTACACCTATGATCTGACTGATAAAAACCGCGGATTTGGTCAGGTTCTGGACAAAAAGGCGACGCTGCGCAAGATCGTGGAAACCAATATCGCTCTGGGGAATCTTCCGGATGTGTCCAATATCGATCCGACCCGGTTTTTGATTGCTCCCCATGACAAGATCTACCGTGTCCTTTCGCCGGAAAAAGATTACGAACCCCAGGCCATGCTTTTCTTCTTGCGCGATTATTCCGGCTCCATGGCGGGAAAGGCCACCGAGCTCGTGGTTTCCCAGCATGTGCTTATTTATAGCTGGCTGCTCTATCAATACGCGGGCCAAGCCGAGACACGCTTTATCCTGCATGACTCCGAAGCAAAGGAAGTGCCTGATTTTTATACGTATTACAATTCCCGCGTTGCGGGGGGCACCCAGGTTTCGACCGCATTCAGGCTTGTCAACGATATCGTGGAAAAAGAAAACCTTGCCAGGGATTACAATATCTATGTTTTTCATGGAACCGACGGAGATGACTGGGAAGATGGCAGCATGAATCTGTTGGACGAGCTTCGCCGCATGCTGGGATACGTAAGCCGCGTGGGCATAACCATTGCGGCGCATGCCGGTCAGGACGGCGTCATGACCACGGTGGCGCGCTTCATAAACTCATCGGGACTTCTTAAGATCAAGCCGGAACTGATCAGGATGGATATCATACATGAAGATGCCGACGAGCCGCGTGTGATCCAGGGGATCAAAAAACTGATTTCCTGACCGGATCGGATTTTACCCGGATTCCCTCCTGAAAGAGGAGGGGAGAGACCGTAAATGGAACTTATCAATCAACATACCAAGGGCATCATGGAAGGCTGCAAAGAACGTGCGCGCTCCGCCGGTCTTTCCTTTACCGACGAAAGCCTGGAGTATATCGTTACCAATCGCGACCTGCTGGAGCTTTCCCCCAAGGTAATGATTCCGACGCTGTATGACTACTGGGTCCATGACGTCGAAGTGTTGCGGGAAAAAGGCAAGTACGAGCTTTACCCCCACAACCCCTATGAGACGGTCATCAACACCCGGCCGCCGATCTCTTTTTACAATGACAACAATCCGGATTGGCTGAATGTGATGATTTTTTATCACGTTCTTGCCCACATCGATTTTTTTCAGAACAACCTCTATTTCCGCCATACCTGGGATTATGATTTTGCCGGTCAGGCTCTTTCGGACAAACGGGTTATCGCCAAACTGCGTACCGAGAAGGGGCGCTGGGTCGATTATGTGATCGAGTTTGCCCGGAGCATCGACAACCTGGTGGATTTTCACGGCGGCCTGACCGAACTGTTTGTTCCGCATGAAACGGAGTGCTCGTCGCGTTTGAACTATTACTTCGATGTGTTTCTACAGGGCGAAAAAAAGGTTTCGATTAGTGAATATATCAAGGAAATTAACCGCTATAACGATTATCTGAAAGCCCATGGCGAATTGGCCGAAAAGGCTTTTTTCAGTGATGCCCAACGCCGTTTTCCGGAGCTGGAAGCCAAGTTTGACCATGCCAATGATGTTCGCCCGGCCAGACAGCGCGATTTGCTGCACTACCTGTTGGACCACTCGCCATTTCTGGCCAAGGACGAAAATATCTGGATGCGTTCGATTCTGGAAATTGTCCGAAAAACCTCCATTTTCTTTCAGCCCCAGATACGGACCAAAATCATGAACGAGGGATGGGCAAGTTACTGGCACGAATTCCTCTTTCTTCAGGATGACCGCATCCAGGGACATGAAGTGGATTTTGCACGGGTCCATTCCTATGTCACGTCCATGCCACGGGTCGGAACCAACCCCTATGCTTTGGGCATGCGGCTGTTCAATTATATTGAGGAACAAGCCGGCAAGGGACGTTTCTCTTTTGAATTTCAGCGGTTGACCGACGCTGACAAGCGCAAGAATTTTGACACGGGTGCTGCAACAGGGCGCGATTTCATCTTCGCGGTGCGCGAAAACCTGTGCGACTATCTGTTCTTGAAAAACTATCTGGATCAGGATTTTCTTGATCTTCACAAGCTTTTTGTGGTCGGGAAACGCCTCAATGAGCAGCGCATGGTGTGGGAGTACTATGTCAAGAGCCGCAAGGCAGGCGATTATCTGCAGATGATGCTTGATTCGCTCTACCATCCCCCGGTTATTACCGTGGACCAGGCCAAGGGAGTTCAGGGGTCGCTCTACCTTGTGCACGTATTTGAGGGAAAACAACTGGTGAAGGAATATATTGCCAACACGTTGATGGGAATCGAGTTTCTGTGGGGCGGTCCGGTACACCTTGAAACAACCGAGGCGCAGGTTGCCGCCAAAGCGCCATCCGGATGGGGGGAAGTTACACAGGACGGCGAAGTTACCTGGCAACGGGTGCTGTACTCGATGAATGAAAAGAAACTCTCCAAGAAACAACTGTAGCTGGTGACGCTATGTCAAATATCGAGAGAGCCATACATAGACTTAATCGAAAAATCAGCGAGCGGGAGCATAGTCAGACGATCTCGTACGAAGATTTTTTGAATATACTGACCGCGCGGCCGGAATCGGTTGCGCGCAATATCTTCCAGATCTTCCATGACATGATTCGAAGTTACATCAGCGAGGGTGTTGACGAATATCCCGACGATCCTGAATCGATCAATTACGTCAACTACGATTGCAACAACCTCTTTGTCAAGGATACCGATCGCCCTTTCTTTGCCGACCGGCTGTTTGCCAACCGCCTGATCAACCATATAGATGCCATGAAGGGGAGTGCGACCCAGAACAAAATCTACATCTTCGAGGGGCCTCACGGTTCGGGCAAGAGCACGTTTCTGAATACTCTGCTGCTGAAATTCGAGGAATATGCCAACAGTGAGGCCGGGACGCGTTATGAAGTCGTCTGGAGGCTCGACCGGCGGATCCTTGCCAAAATCAGCGAGACCCAGGTCTCCTCGTTCATGGATCGGCTCGCCAGTCTGCTGGACGAGTATGAACTCAGTCAGGCCGATCAGGCGGAAATGGCGAAAAATCTCTTCCGGAGCGGTGATTATGTGGAACTTCCCTGCCCCTCACATGATAATCCGCTGTTGATGATCCCTAAACGGGACCGGCGCATGTTTTTCGACGACCTTTTCAAAAACGACGAATTCAAGTGGAAACTCTTTACCGATAAGGAATACGAGTGGGTTTTCCGCGAAACTCCCTGCACTATTTGCAGTTCCATATTTAATACGTTGCTCCAGCGCTTGCCGAGCTCCATGGACATCTACCGCATGATCCATGCGCGGCCCTATCGTTTCAATCGACGGCTGGGGGAGGGGATTACGGTCTTCAATCCCGGCGACAAGCCTATGAAGCAGAATGTCCTGACCAACGAGCAGTTGCAGCGCAAGATCGACATTCTGTTGGGGGACAGCAATGCCGTCAAATATCTCTATTCCACCTTTGCTAAAACCAACAACGGCATCTATGCTTTGATGGATGTGAAATCTCATAATGCCGAACGTCTGCTGGAACTGCATAACATCATCAGCGAAGGCATTCACAAGGTCGAAGAGCTGGAAGAGAACGTCAAATCGCTCTTCATCGCCCTGATGAACCCGGAGGATGAGAAGACTATTGAAGGATTTAAATCATTTACCGACCGTATTGAATTCATCAATATTCCCTATGTCCTGGACTTGCATACCGAGGTGGAAATCTACCGCAACACCTTCGGGAAACATATCGACGAAAATTTTCTGCCGCGCGTGTTGCACAATTTTGCACGGATCATCATTGCGACCCGTATGAAAAAGAACTCTCCGGCTCTGCTGGAATGGATAGGAAATCCCTCGAAATACACGCACTACTGCGATGAATATCTGCTGTTGCTCAAAATGGAAATTTATAGCGGCCATATTCCTTCCTGGCTTACGGAAGAAGACCGCAAAAGACTGACAGCCAAAAGACGCCGCCGCATTATCGACGAGTCCGAACATGAAGGGGTAACCGGCCTCTCCGGGCGCGATTCCATCAGGATCTTCAACGAATTTTATTCGGCCTATGCGCGCAAGGACGGGATGATCTCCATGTACAATCTCGTTACCTATTTTACAAAGTGGCGCAAGGATCTCAGCGCAATGCTCCCGGAGCATTTTCTTGAATCACTGATGAACAACTATAACTATTCCGTGCTTCAGGAGGTCAAGGAGTCGTTGTACTACTACAACGAGGAACAGATTGCCAGGGATCTTCTCAATTACCTGTTTGCGGTCAACTTTGAGGTGGGTTCGACGGCGGTCTGCAATTATACCGGCGAGAAACTGGAAATCACCGAAGATTTCCTGCGTTCGATCGAGAGCCGCTTGATTGGTATGGAAGTGGATGACGAGGCGCGATTGGCGTTCCGGATGGAAACCCAGAAGGAATATACCGCCAGAACCTTGACCCAGGAAATTCTTGCAGGTGGAAAACCCCCCAGGGAAACGGCGCTCTACCAGGCGCTTTATGAGCGTTATGTCCACAATCTGAAGGAAAAGGTTCTGGAACCGTTTATCGATAATGCGAATTTCCGCCGGGCCATCAAGGACTTTGATACGGAAGCCTTCAAAACATATGACAAACGTATTCGCGATGATGTGACCTTCCTGATCAACAACCTCTGCGCATCGCGATTTCATTATACCAAGCAGGGGGCCCGTGAGGTGTGCGTCTACGTGATCGATCACGATCTGGCCCGCACCTTTTCGTAGGCATTCATTCACGAGGTTTTAAAAGGAGGCAGATATGGAGGAGAAAAACAAAAAAGTTGCGGCGGCAGGAGCGTTGTTGCTATTGGCGGGCGGAATCATCGGAGCGGGAGTGACCCTGCTCGTGGCGCCTCAATCCGGACGGCGGACCCGGCGCGATCTTACCCGTTACGCCAAAAAAGTAAAGGCGCAAGCCGATGAAAAGGTTGTCGATCTTACGGATTCCATCTCCGATCTGGTTGATACTATTGGAGAAAAGACCGACGATCTGCTGGACAGAGGCAAAGAAGTTGCCGGTGGAGCCCGCAAGGATCTCATCCGCCTGATCGAGGAAGGCGCTGCCACATTGGAAAAATTTCGTACGAAGTTGCGTAAGATGTAGTGGGGACAAAGGATACTGTACTACTGGTACGTAATGCAGCCGGACACCGACAAAAAAATGAGTGTGTCCGGCTGTTTACTTTTGAGATGGCGCAGTATTTAGGTTACTACCTTGTCACTCGTGTTTTTTTGTAGGGTGTGCAAACAGTTTCATCGTTTGCACACGCGGACGGTGGGCAAAACAACCTGCCCACCCTACGATTTTATTCATGTTGCAATGCCCTGCTTCGTTTCCCTGTCGCCATATCCGGGAAGTAATTGGTTGAAGTAGTTGATGGACTGATAGGTAGCCGACGGCTGGGGCGGTATTGCGGAGCTGTAACGGCCGATGTATACCAGATACCGGATGCCAAAACGTTCCGCGGTGGCCAGATTGGTTTCGCTGTCTTCTCCCAAAAGCGTCCGCTCCGGATCATAGGGGATGAAGCTCTGGAGTGTGCGCCAGAAACGGTCATCCTCTTTGGGGAGCCCAACTTGGTGTGCCGAAATAATGCCGGTAAAATAAGGCCCTAGGCGTGTTTTCTTCATCTTTAGGTCGAGTGTTTTGGAATGGGCGTTCGTGACCAGCCAGGCTGTTTTTCCATGCTGTCTCAGAAACAGCAGGAACTCGACCACATAGGGGTGGACGGCGATCAGGTGCTCGACCTCCCGCTTGAGGAGTGGAATATCCAGGCGCAGGCGGTCCGACCAGTAATCCAGATCGGTCCAGTTGAGGGTGTTCTCCTGGGACCTGAATAAGGAGTAAAGATGTTCCTTGGCATATTCCAGTGATGTCCCGTTTTGAGCGGCCCAGCGCTTGGGGACGTGTTCCAGCCAGAAATGGTCGTCGAAATGGCGGTCCAGCAGCGTTCCGTCCATATCCAGCAAAACGGTGTCGATAGTCTTCCAGTCTAGTTTCATGAATCGGTATCCAGTCTGTATGAATCGGTATTTGTTTCTCATTCTACTTTGTCAGATTAGTTCCTTACCCCATCCACACCCTAACCCTCCCCTTGAAGGGGAGGGAATTGTAAGGCTCCTCCCCCCTGAAGGGGGAGGTTGGGAGGGGGATGGGGTGAGAGTGTTGCGCTAACGATGTAATGTGACAAAGTAGAACTAAAGCAACATAGCTCTTACGATAGCAGAGCCTGGCCTGAATGGACAAGGCGGAAAGGAGATCCATCTACTGATTGACTTGAGTCGTTTTGATCGCGTATAAGTATACGTTCGTCATGAATAGTAAAAACGTATACATAGAAACCTTCGGCTGCCAGATGAACGTAAATGATTCCGAGCGGATCGTGACCATGCTGGCCGATATCGGGTATCTGCCGGTGAAAACCCCGGCCGATGCCGACATGATTTTGTTGAACACCTGCAGTGTGCGCGGTGGGGCCGAGGAAAAGGTCTATCGCCGTCTTGAAAACCTCACAGCTCTTAAACGGACCAAGAAACATCTGATCATCGGTGTCGGCGGCTGCGTTGCCCAGCAGGAGGGGGAAGCGCTGCTGCAGAAACTGCCCGGTCTGGATCTGGTGTTCGGCACGCACAATCTGCATCTGTTGAATGACATGGTGCAGGCTGCGGAACGTGGCGAACGGCGCAGTGAAACTGCCTTTATCGACAACAATCAGCGGCTTGAACTCTTCCCGCCCGTAAAGGGAATGACCAGGGTCAGCAGCTTCGTAACAGTTATGCAGGGGTGCGATAACTATTGTTCCTACTGCATTGTTCCCTATGTGCGCGGACAGGAAATCAGCCGGAGATCAACAGAAATCCTCGATGAAGTCCGTCAGTTGGCGGCGGCCGGAGTCCGGGAAATCGCTCTCCTGGGGCAGAATGTCAATTCCTACGGACTGAAAAGCGCCGGTGAACCGGCCTTTGCCGAGCTTATCAGACAGGTTGCTGCTGTCGACGGCATTCAGCGCATCCGGTTCTTTACCTCCCATCCCAAGGATATGTCCGATGATCTGATTGCCTGTTTTGCCGAGATTCCGGCGCTGTGCGGCCATATTCATCTTCCTGCCCAGTCCGGGAGCGATGCCGTGCTGGCGCGTATGAAACGCGGGTATACGCGGCGTGAATACCTGGAAAAGATCCGGTCGCTCAAGTCGGCTCGTCCGGGAATCGTTTTCACCGGCGACATGATTGTGGGGTTTCCGGGTGAAACGGATGAGCAGTTCGAGGAAACGCTCACCCTTATGGAAGAGGTTCGCTATATCGATCTGTTTTCCTTTGCCTATTCTCCACGGCCCGGCACCGAAGCCGCGGAACTGGCCGAAGATCTTAGCCGCGAGGAAAAACAGCGGCGGCTTGAGCGGTTGCAGGCGTTACAGAAGCGTATTACCCTGGAAATCTGTTCCGCATACCTGGACACTACCCAGACAGTCCTGGCGGAAGGGGAGGGGAAGCGCCCCGGCCAGGTTTCCGGCAAGGCCGATAACGGCCGCACTGTTAATTTCATCGGCGACAAGAGCCTGATCGGCACGTTTGCCGATGTGAGAATCATTCAGGTATTCCAAAATACACTTTTGGGAGAGTTGGTCTAGCTCTTTGTAATTCGTAGTTTTTCGTAGGGTGTGCAAACAGTTTCATCGTTTGCGCACGCGGTTTGGTGCCCACCCCACGAAGAATTATGTGTTACATGGCACTAGCACCTGTTATTTATGCATTATATCAGAGGGAACCCATGTCAACAGAAAGCGTAGCTCCATCAAACTTCTTGCGTACGATTATCGATGACGATCTCAAAAGCGGCAAACACAAAGGTGTGGTGACCCGCTTCCCGCCGGAACCCAATGGGTATCTGCACATCGGCCATGCCAAGTCCATTTGTCTTAATTTCGGGCTGGCCCGTGATTTCGGCGGCCGCTGCCATCTCCGCTTCGATGACACCAACCCGGCTAAGGAAGAGCTGGAGTATATCGAATCCATCAAGGAAAGCGTGCGCTGGCTCGGTTTTGACTGGGGTGATCACCTCTATTACGCATCCGATTATTTTCAACAGCTCTACGAGTGGGCCGAATATCTGATTCAGCAGGGCAAGGCCTATGTGGAGGATTTGAGCGCCGATGAAATTCGCGCCCATCGCGGTACCCTGACAGAAGCGGGCAAAGAAAGCCCGTTTCGCAACCGTCCCATCGAGGAAAACCTGGCTCTGTTCCGCGCCATGAAAGCCGGGGAGTTTCCTGAGGGGAACAGGGTTCTGCGAGCCAAGATCGACATGGCTTCGCCGAACGTAAACCTGCGCGATCCGGTGCTGTACCGCATTATCCACGCTCCGCACCCCCATGTGGGCGATAAATGGTGTATCTATCCCATGTACGACTTTGCACATGGTCAATCCGATGCCATCGAGGGCATCACTCACTCCATCTGCACTCTGGAGTTTGAGGATCACAAGCCGCTGTACGAGTGGTTCCTGGATAATCTGCCGGTTCCGGCCCGGCCGCGTCAGTACGAATTTGCCCGTCTGAACCTGACCTACACGGTTATGAGCAAGCGCAAGCTCAATGAACTGGTTACCAAGCATATTGTTAACGGCTGGGACGACCCCCGTCTGCCGACCCTGATGGGCTTGCGGCGGCGCGGTTATACTCCCGCTTCGATCCGCACCTTCTGCGAACGCATCGGTGTAGGCCGGGCCGATTCCTGGATTGATATGTCGATTCTGGAAGAATGCCTGCGCGAAGACCTGAATGAACATGCACCGCGCGTCTTGGCGGTTCTGCGGCCGCTCAAGGTCGTAATCGACAACTATCCCGAAGGCCAGGTCGAGGAGTTCGATGCTGCCAATCATCCCCAGAACCCGGAGATGGGTACCCGCAAGGTGGAGTTTTCCCGCGAACTGTATATCGAACAGGATGATTTTATGGCAGAGCCGGTCAAAGGGTTCTTCCGTATGGCTCCCGGCACTGAGGTACGTTTGCGCTATGCCTATATCGTGCGTTGCACCGGCGTGGTCAGGGATGAAAACGGCGCGGTGGTGGAAGTTCACTGCGAATACGATCCCGCCTCGCGTGGCGGGACGGCAGCCGATGGCAGAAAGATCAAGGGAACGATACATTGGGTATCTGCCGCTCACGCCATTGAGGCTGAGGTGCGCCTGTTCGACTATCTGTTCAGTGACCCGAACCCGGATAGGGGGGGGATTGATTACAAGCAGTTCCTCAACCCCGCTTCCGTGGAGATTCTGACCGATTGTAAGCTGGAGGCAGGCCTGGCAAAAGCTGACGGCGAAACCCAGGTCCAGTTCGAGCGTCTTGGCTATTTCCGCACCGACATCAAGGATTCCGCGCCAGGCAAGCCGGTCTTCAACCGGTGCGTGACATTGAAAGATACCCGGGGCAAAAAGTAAAACCGAGTAACTTCTCTGTTTGAAAGAACCGCGAATGGGCACGAATTAACACGAACTATTTGTGCCCATTCGTGTTAATTCGTGGTTCAATCTCTTACGATTTTTTCTGAAATATAAACCAATGGATATGTGTGCAACTCTATGAAGAATAACAACAGCAAATTCGGCTATGTATCCATAATCGGTCGCCCCAATGCGGGCAAGTCAACGCTGCTCAACCGGATTATCGGCGAGAAGATCGTTATAACCTCGGATAAGCCGCAGACCACCCGAAACCGCGTTCAGGGGATTCATAACATTCCCAACGGCCAGATAGTTTTTATCGATACTCCTGGGATTCACGCCTGTCATTCCCGGTTGAACAAGGGCATGGTGGATGCGGCCCTGGCAGCCTTGCGTGGTGTGGATCTGCTGCTTCTGGTGGTAGATGCCGGCGCTGTCGTGGATGACAAGCTAGTTAGTGAGGTTTTGAGCGGCATAAAGACGCCGGTTGTGCTGGTGCTCAACAAGGTTGACCTGCTGCCGGACAAGCGGATTCTCCTGGAAAAAATAGCTGCCTGGTCCGGTCAGTATCCGTTCCGGGAGATTGTTCCGGTTTCGGCTGCCAGCGGTGACGGTGTTGACGGACTGGTTGAGACGGTCAGTACCTATCTGCCCGAGGGAGAACCTCTTTTCCCCGACGATATTCTGACGGATATGCCGGAAAAGTTTATCGTGGCCGAAATGATCCGGGAAAAGATTTTTCGTCTGACGCGCGACGAGGTTCCCTATTCCACGGCTGTAACGGTGGAAAGCTTTGTTGAGCGCCCCAACGGTGTGGTGGCCATCGCCGCCGCCATCTGTCTGGAGCGGGAGACCCAGAAGGGAATCATTATCGGCAAAAAGGGCGATATGCTGAAAAAAATCGGCAGCCAGGCGCGGTATGATATCGAACGCTTGCTGGGAACGCGCGTTTTTCTGGAACTGTTCGTGAAAATTGAAGAAAACTGGAGCGAACGGACTTCGAAATTAAGAGAATTCGGCTATGAATAAGGGGCAGGGTTGGATTTGATTTTTCCTGAATCCGGCGCGTGGTCCAATTCAATCAAAAAAACTCGTCATTCCCATTTGCCGGGAATGACGAGTTTTTGGTCTTAAAGATGAACCTCTTGCAAAAGTATTCGTCATGCCCGAATGTTTTTATCGGGCATCCATGATTTTATTTGTTACAAGCTGGATTCCCGACCAAAACCTCTTCGGGAATGACAAAAACGACTTTTGTAAGAGACTCGAATGAAAACTTAATCGTGTCCCCGGCCGTGTCCCTCATCTTTTGGTTGTCTCTGCCCACGGTCTTGCTCCTGGCCATGCGGCCTTGGCGCTTGCTGTTCTCGCTGTATGGTTCTTGGCTGCTGCCTTTGCTCCTGGATTGCCGGTCCGCGCTGCTGGGAAGGGGAGGGGACTGGGGCTGATCTCCGGATGCCTTCATTATCCCGGTATTGCGGCTGAGATCGTGGTCCGGCCTGACCACCATGTTGGGGCGGCATTGAACGTTGAATATCCTGCTGTCTCATGCTTCCCGGTCGAGTTTCTTCCCTTCTTTCCCTTTGACCGGGTGCAGGTGTTCTTGGTTCTCCCTGCTGTCCGAAGTGCTTGCGGACTGTTGTATCACGCGGCTGGTAACGGTAATGCTGACGGCCTATTGACTGTTGCTGCTCCACCTGGCGGGGATACTTGTCTCCCGAATATTGCCGCTGATAGACAGGAAGCGGGGCGCGCGCCGGAACTGAGCCGCGCTGCCACTTGTCCCATCCTCTCCGGCGTTGTTCCCAATCATGGCCCCAGTGCTTACCCCAGCGGGGGGGCGCATCCCGGCGCCATCCGTGGAAGTACACGGGAGGCCTCTGGTAGTAGCGCACAGGGATGCGCAGGATGTACACGGGTACGGCGTATGGATCAACAATCCGCCAGGGGCCGTTATACCAGGAACTCGCGTACCAGGTATCGTCCAGGAAAACCCAGTACATGCCATCGTAAAAGAAATAGTTGGAATCCACTTGCGGGGCGTAATAAACCGGGTAGCCCGGTACCGGGACGAGTTCCGGGAACAGCGGCAAGTTGATCCCGATGCTTACGTTAGGCAGCCCGATTCCGATGCTTACCTGGGCCGTAGTGGAAGTCACCGAGCACAAGAGCAATGCCAGCACAATAAATCCGAAACGTATTTTTCGCATGTTGTTCTCCGTTCCTGTTGCATAAGGAGTTCGTGACAACACCCAATACATTTAAGATTACGCTCATTGTGCTGACTGGAAAAGGATTATCTTTTGTCGAACATGATTGTCTTGATATAAGTAGCATGACTGGAGTAGGATATGCGCCGCCAATTGAGGCTGTTGGCGGCATTTCACTAAGACTGAATCAGTTGTTAACTTTTTAGGAAACCGTATGAAACCTCTTGTTGCCCTGGTGGGCCGCCCCAACGTGGGTAAATCAACATTGTTCAATCGTTTGCTGGGTCATCGGCGCGCCATCGTGGCCGATACCCCTGGTGTTACCCGCGACCGCAACTATGCTTTGATCAACCGTTTCGACAAACCGTTTATTCTAATCGATACCGGCGGTTTTGAACCGGTAACCGAAGACCGACTTCTGCAGCAGATGCGCGAACAGTCCCGTCTGGCCATGGAAGAGGCTGATGTGATCATCTTCATGATGGATGCTCGTAGCGGCTTGACTCCGGCTGATAACGAAGTGGCCAATATGCTTCGCCGCGTCAAAAAACCGGTTCTGTATGTGGTCAACAAGGTGGATGGCGAAAAGCTGGAGAACGAATCAGCCGACTTTTACACGTTGGGGGTCGATAACCTGCATACCATTTCGGCCGAGCACAACCGGGGCGTGTACGACCTGATGGAAGAGTTGATGAATCTGCTTCCGGTGGACGACAATTCCGAAGCTTCCGAGGAACTCACCAAAATTGCGGTGGTGGGGCGTCCCAATGTGGGTAAATCCTCACTGGTCAACCGCCTTCTGGGTTTTGAGCGGGTCGTTGCCAATCCAACTGCGGGCACTACCCGCGATTCCGTTGATACGTTGTTCATGTGCAATAAAAAGCCGTATCTGCTTATTGATACAGCCGGTATCCGCCGCAAGGGAAAGACCACGGAAAAACTGGAAAAGTACAGCGTGGTTGATGCCTTGCGCAGTATCGAACGGGCCGATGTGGTGCTGGTGGTTCTCGATGCTCTGGAAGGCGTTACCGAGCAGGATGAGCGTATTGCGGGATATGTGCACGAGGCAGGCAAGGCGTGTGTGTTCGTTGTCAATAAGTGGGATGCCGTGGCGAAAGACAACGCTACCTTCGGCTTCTATGTCGATAAGGTCAGGATCGGTTTCAAGTACCTGGCTTATGCCCCGATCGTATTTGTTTCGGCAAAGTCCGGCCAGCGTATCGGCAAGATAACGGAATCGGTTGACGATGTCATGGAACAGTTCTGCCGCCGGGTATCGACTTCGGATTTGAACCGGGTCTTTTCCGAAGCTACCAGCAACCATCATGCGCCATTGTCCCATGGCAAACGGGTGAAATTTTATTTTACAACTCAAGTGGGCACCCGGCCGCCTACCTTTGTCATCTTCACCAACCAGCCCGATGGTATTCATTTCTCGTATGAACGCTACCTGATAAACCAGTTCCGGGAGGCATTCGGTTTTAATGGCACGCCCCTCCGGCTGATTTTCCGGGGAAGGGATAAGAATACTGCTCCGCGGCATACCTCATAAGATTTCATAAAACCTTTACTTGCCCGGACAATCGAGGTATCATTTCGGGCATTTACCTTTTTTTATTACACGTGGAACGGGGCAGAGAGACATGAGCCTTGTCGGAAACCTGGAAGACCTTAGTCTTGGCGAGATCTTACAAATTGTCAGTCTTAGCAGAAAATCGGGAACGCTTTCTCTTCAGAGTCAGGGGCGTGAAGCCTCTATAGTTTTCCGGTCCGGGCAGGTTGTCCGGGCTTCCTCCAGCATGTTTCCCCAGAATCTTGGCGAACTCCTCACTACAGGTTCCATTATTGATCCTCCTACTCTCCGCACGGCTCTTGCTCTGCAGCAGTCGGAAGGCTACCTCGAACGCCTTGGCGCAATCCTTGTCAAACATTTTGATGTCAATCAGGACGTGATTGAAGAGGTTGTCAGGACTCAGGTCGAAAAAGTCGTGCTTTCGCTGTTCGAATGGACCGGCGGCAACTTCGATTTCAAGGTCCAGGATTTGGTGGACACCGTGTACGATACCGAGGTGGATCCTCTGCAGTTTATGCTCAGCCAGGGCTTGAATCCGCAGTTGCTTGTCATGGAAGGCGAGCTGGCCATGGATGAAAAGCGGGAGGCTATCAACCGGGGTGAATTTGGCGGCGATACCGGCGGCAGCGTTGATTACAGCGAAAGCGATACGCAATCCGCGACCGAACCGGAAACATCGCAAGCCGATAGGCCACTGGTTGTTGTGGATGATGACGGTCCCACACTTCAGGCAGTGAGCGATGCTTTGAGAGGTTTGGGCTATGTTGTTCATGCCATGGATCGTAGCGAGGATACGCTTATCAAGATTGATAGTCTGATCAAGGCGGGAGAACACCCGACGATCCTGATCGACCTGATCATGCCCAAGATGGATGGTTCCGGTGTTCTGGGAGGGATTGAACTCATGGACCTTCTGAACACTAATTTCAAAAATCTGCCTATGATCGTGATGACCGACTATCCGCATGAGGAGTCTGAAGCAAAGGTGTGCGGACGGGGACACCTGTTTATGTTGAAACCGCGCCGGGCCGACATACGTAAACTGCAGATGCTGAATGATTTTATCGGACGGCTTCAGGCGAAAATTCAGGTGTTGGGCAGGGGCGAAGATGGATTGGCGGGAGCTTGATGCATAATTCAAGCTCCTGATGACCCTCCGGTCCGCAACCCTTGCTATCCTGTGGCCTCTACATCACTCACATGTCCAACGGCCTCGCAGTATTTCACAGCATCACTTCCGGAATGGCGGGCGGCGCGTGTCATTCATTTCCGGTAACTATTCAGCATCTTTTCAAAAGTTAATGTCATTCCCGAGGGTTTAATCGGGAATCCAGATTTTAACTTCATGGATCCCCGATGGAATCTCTCGGGGATGACAGGTTTTTTTTATAGAGGCTCTGAAAGTGCTGAATAGTTTACCATTTCCGGATACACACGATTCCCTTGCCACCGATTGTCATGACTGATCAAACCGCACCGGCACATAAGGCTGCCAGGGACTTCCTGGAGGAAGCAGAGGATCTTGCTGATCAGCTTGCTGCTGATCTGGCCGATTTGGCTGATTTGGCCGGCAGTGACGATGTCAATCCCGAGCTGCTCAATTCGATTTTCAGGGGCGCCCATTCCATGAAGGGGCTGGCGGGGGTATTCGGATACAACGATATCACCCGGCTGTCTCATCACATGGAAAGTCTTTTGGACTGGTTGCGTTTGGGAAAACTCACCCTGACAAAACCGGTCATGCGGTTGCTTTTCGAGTCACAGGCCCTGCTTAAGACGTTGCTGCGCGATATAGCCGAAAAAGACCAGACAGCCCATACCAGCGAGATTGCGGTGTGCGTGGCCAGAATTGAAGATTGCCTTTTGCTTACCCGAGAACATGCCGACGTTTCCGTCATTGCACAGCTGGGGTTGCCGGAACGGGTGATTGCCTCTCTGACCGAATATGAACGGCACCGTCTGGCGGATAGTCTGGATAAAGGCAAAAACATTTTCTCCATCCACGTTTCGTATGCCTTGGACACCTTTGGTGACGAACTGACCCGGCTATCGGATACGCTGAAGGGTAGCGGCGAGATTGTCAGCACCTTGCCAGGATCGGACGGCGGCATGGAGAACCGGATCGGTTTTGACATTCTGTACGGCTCCTCCCGGCAGGTGGAAGATATCCGTGCTCTGTTGGGCAATGGCGACATCGAGGTAGTACAACTGGGAACACCGGTTTCAATCGAATGTGCCGGGCATGAGCCGCTGCCCGGCGACGATGAGTCCATGCTTGAAACCGACGACACGTTCTTCATGATTGAGGAACTTCCGGTCGTTCCGACCAGTAACGATGTGCTTTCGCCCAAAAGCATGAGCCGCACCGTTCGGGTGGATATTGACAAGCTGGATGAGTTGATGACTATCGTTGGGGAGCTGAAGCTTACCTGTGCAGCCATCAACGGTATCGCGCTTCAACTGCGTAACCAGGGAACTTCCCGTCTGTCCATCGATCTCGCCAAAGCCTCCCGGAAGCTTGAACACAGGTTGGCTGCCTTGCGGAAAGGTGTTGTGGAGATTCGCCTGGTTCCGGTGGGGCAACTCTATGAGAAACTGTCCCTCGTTGTGCGGACCATTTCCCGCGAACTGGGAAAAATGGTGGATCTGAAGCTGATTGGCGCCGATACGGAGCTGGATAAGCTGATTGTGGAAGAAATCTCCGATCCGATGGTGCATATCATCAGGAACGCCCTTGACCACGGTATTGAAACCCCGGAACAACGTGCGGCTCTTGGTAAGAACGAAACAGCAACGATCAGCATATCGGCTTTTCAAAAAAACAATCATGTCGTTATCGAGGTCGAAGACGACGGCATCGGAATAGATTTTGAGAAAGTCAAGGCCACCGCTCTGCGCAGGGGACTCATTCGGGATGTGGCCGGTATTTCTGACAGAGAAGCGCTTGAGTTCATATTTCAACCCGGTTTTTCAACAGCCGATAAGGTCAGTAGCGTATCCGGGCGGGGTGTGGGCCTGGATGTGGTCAGAAACAACATTGGCGCCATCTCGGGCACGGTTGACGTCGAAACCGTTAAGGGGACCGGAACCCGTTTCAGATTAACGCTTCCTGTCACGCTATAGGTTGCCTGAATCCGAGACGCTTCCATACCTCCGCTAGCCTGAAAGGCCTCTGCCTTGGGCGTTTCCGCGGTATGCACGGTACGACGAAGGTTTTCCTGAGCTAACGCTTGCAACGACATTGGCGGCGTTGTGGCCCCGGCTCTTTCAGACACTCCGGTATTCCAGCGTCACGGATTCAGGTTACAATGAATAAGACAATTCGGGTCGTCGTTATCGATGATTCCGCATATAGCAGGCGCAGTATTACAAAAATGCTGGAGGGGTTCGAAGGTATCCAGGTAGTGGGGTATGCGGTGAACGGCGAAGAGGGGATTCGCAAGGTTATCGCCCTGAAGCCCGACCTGGTGATACTTGATCTTGAGATGCCCAGGATGGACGGTTTTACCCTGCTGCGCATCTTGAAGCCCCGTTTTTCCATACCGGCAATTGTCGTCAGCGCCATGAACGATGCCGGTACCATATCCAAGGCACGGGAACTGGGGGCTTTCGACTTCATTTCCAAACCGTCGAGCGTAGCTTCGGAACGGCTCTTGACCATACGAGACGATCTGCGCAACAAGGTGCTTATGGCAATGAATCGGAGGCCGGCCGAAAAACAACGGCAGCAGTCGCCGGATGAGAGGGATGAACAGGAAACGAACCGATACGCCTGCCAGCGGCCGGAATCAATCCTGGGCAGCGGAGTCCCCCATCCTTTTGACATTGTTGCCATTGGCGCTTCAACCGGCGGCCCTCCGGCTCTGCAAAGCATTTTCTCTGCTTTTGAATGTCTACTGCCCTTTGCAGTTGTTGTTTCCCAGCATATGCCGGCTGGTTTTACCAAGGCATTTGCCGAGCGCCTCAACCGCTCATCGGTCTTTACGGTAAAGGAGGCCGAAGATGGCGATGCTGTTCTGCCGGGCCGGATTCTGATCGCTCCGGGCGGTAAGAATCTGATCTTCGAGGATCTGGCGGGCGAAGTCATTGTCAGGACAGTTCCACCCTCGCTGGATGATCGTTACACCCCTTCGGTGGATGTGATGTTTTCGTCCTGCGCCGAGATTTATGGCAAGCGTATGATGGCGGTGGTTCTGACCGGCATGGGAAATGATGGCAGCAAGGGGTTGCGCTCAGTGAAGGAGAAGGGCGGTTTTATCGTGGCGGAATCAGACGAAACAGCCGCAGTGTACGGTATGCCGCGGGAGGCGGCAGCTACCGGCTTTGTTGACCGGGTGCTTCCGTTGCACCTCGTTGCCCGGGAGATCCTTTACAGGGGCGCTTTTTACTAATTCTACCTTGTGAGATTAGTTCCTCACCCCATCCCCACCCTAACCCTCCCCTTGAAGGTGAGGGAATTGTAAGGCTCCTCCCCTTTCAAGGGGGAGGACGGGAGGGGGATGGGGTGAGGACTGTTGTAATAACGATGTAATGTGACAAAGTAGAATTAAGAACTCACAGGAAGAAAGGAAACTATTGTGGAACAAAAATATAACCCGACGGCGGTTGAACAAAAATGGCAGCAGAAGTGGGAGGCTGATTCGACGTTTTCGTCTGGCGAAACAAGCGACAAGCCCAAGTACTATCTGCTGGAGATGTTTCCCTATCCGTCGGGCAAGATCCACATGGGCCATGTACGTAATTACTCCATCGGTGACGTGATCGGCCGATTCAAGCGGATGCGCGGTTTCAATGTTTTGCACCCCATGGGATGGGATGCCTTCGGCATGCCTGCCGAAAACGCCGCTATCCAGAATAAGAGCCACCCCGCGAAATGGACCTACGAGAATATCGATTACATGCGGGGCCAGCTCAAGAAGATGGGACTGTCCTATGACTGGAAACGTGAACTGGCTACCTGCGATCTTGACTATTATCGCTGGGAGCAGAAGATCTTTCTGGAGATGCTCGAAAAAGGCCTGGCCTATAAAAAGACCTCGTTTGTCAACTGGTGCCCGAAATGCGAAACCGTTCTGGCCAACGAACAGGTCGAGGATGGTTCCTGCTGGCGTTGCGACAGCGTTGTACAACAGAAGGAGCTTGATCAATGGTTTTTCCGTATCACCCAGTATGCCGAGGAATTGCTTGATTATACCGATCAATTGCCGGGGTGGCCGGAGCGGGTGCTGATTATGCAGCGCAACTGGATCGGCAAGAGCCACGGTTGTGAAATAGATTTTCCCCTTGAAGGACAGCAGACGTCGATCAAGGTCTTCACCACCCGCCAGGACACGGTCTTTGGCGCCACCTTCATGTCCCTGGCCCCTGAGCATCCATTGGCCCAGACTCTGACTACTCCTGATAGGAAAGATGAGGTGGAGCGCTTCATTGAAAAGGTCAAGATGACTGATCGCGCGAAACGCACTGCCGATGACTACGAGAAAGAGGGTGTTTTTACCGGATCATACTGCATTAATCCGCTGACCAAGGTTCGCATGCCGGTTTTTCTGGCCAATTTCGTGCTGACTGATTACGGCACCGGCGCGGTCATGGCGGTGCCGACCCATGATCAGCGCGATTTCGAGTTTGCGAAAAAATACGATCTGCCGCTCAAGGTTGTTATCCAGCCGGAAGGCGAAACCCTTGATCCGGCAACGATGAACGCCGCTTACACCGAACCCGGCATCATGGTGAACTCCGACCGCTTTGACGGTATGCGGAGCGATGCCGCCAAGGAGGCCATCGCAGATTATCTGCAGGAAGCCGGATGCGGTAAGAAAACCGTCAACTTCCGGTTACGCGACTGGGGCATTTCCCGTCAGCGTTACTGGGGCAACCCCATCCCGGTAATCTACTGTGATGCCTGTGGGGTGGTACCGGTACCGGAGAAAGATCTGCCGGTTCAGCTCCCCATGGATGTGAAATTTACCGGTGAGGGTGGCAGTCCGTTGGCAAAGCTGGAATCCTTCGTCAATGTTTCCTGTCCGAAATGTGGCGCGAATGCCCGTCGCGAAACCGACACCATGGATACCTTCGTGCAGTCTTCCTGGTACTTCCTGCGCTATTGCTGCTCGGATTTCCAAGGTGGCCCTCTTGACCGCAAACGTGTTGATTACTGGATGTCGGTGGATCAGTACATCGGCGGTATCGAACACGCCGTCCTGCATCTGCTCTATGCCCGCTTCTTTACCAAAGTCCTGCGGGATCTGGGATATGTGGGATGCCATGAGCCTTTCACCAATCTGCTCACCCAGGGCATGGTCATCAAAGACGGCGCCAAGATGAGCAAATCCAAGGGAAACGTGGTTGATCCCAACTCCCTGATCGATCGCTACGGCTCCGATACGGCGCGGCTCTTCTCGCTATTCGCCGCGCCACCCGAGAAGGACCTGGATTGGAACGACCAAGGAGTTGAAGGCTCGTTCCGTTTCCTTAACCGTGTCTGGAAGCTGGTCCATGACCGGCTGGATCTGATCAACAACGCCGGTCCACTGGATGTGGCCGGGCTCTCGCCCGGGGAGCGTACCCTGCGGCGGGCCGTTCACAAAACCGTTAAAAAGGTTACCGAAGATATCGAGGACCGTTTCCATTTCAATACCGCCATTGCCGCAGTCATGGAGCTTCTCAATGTGCTCCAGTCTGCGGAAGCGGCCACTCCCCAGGCCGGGCCGGTCATGAAGGAAGCGCTGGAGAGCCTGATTCTGCTGCTGGCTCCCTTTGTGCCGCATATGACCGAGGAGCTCTGGCAGCGGCTGGGACATGACCGCCCGCTTTCCGATACACCCTGGCCCGAATATGATAAGGATGCTGCCATTGATGACGAAGTGCTGATGGTTGTGCAGGTTAACGGCAAATTGCGCTCGAAGATTACCGTGGCGGCCGGAACGGACGAAGAGTCTCTCAAGGCTATTGCCCTGGCAGACGAAAAGGTTCTGCCGTTCCTTCAGGGGGTACAGGTGCGTAAGGTTATCTGTGTACAGGGCAAGCTGGTCAATATCGTGGTAGGGTAGGGGAGTCGCATTATGACCGACAAAACACGGATAACGGCTGGTCCCGGCATGCGCCGGATGTCCATGACGGTTTTTGCTGTTATTGCCGTATTGCTTGCGCTGACGGGATGCGGCTATCGCCCGGCCGCTTCCGCCGGCAACCGTCTTGATTCCAATCATCGCCTCTGGGTGGCGTTTATTGCCAACGAATCAGTCAGTTCCACGGCTCAAACCGTTGTGCGCCGGGCACTGCTGGATGAGGCCCATGCCATGCGGGGAATTGCCCCGGCCGGAAGTTTTGAGGCAGCCGATCTTCAGGTAAGCGGCTCATTACGCTCCTACTCCGTTGCTGCGGTTTCCTATACCGCTATTGACCATGCGCGGGAATACCGGTTGACGATTGAGGTGGAACTGGAATTGCGCAGTACGGTAGATAAAAGCTTGGCCTGGAAGGGAACCCTGAAGGCTTCCCAGGATTTTCCCGCCAATGACGATCTGGCGCTACAGCACGACGCCGAGGAGACAGCCCTGGTTGCCGCTTCCCGTAAGCTTGCCCAGAAATTTCTGACGAACCTGGAGCAGTCGTACTGACATGACGGCCCAGGAACTTGAAACATCGATCCGCAACGGCAAACTCCCCAACCTCTGTTATCTTTATGGCGAAGAGTCCTTTCTAATCGAGCGGGCCACCCGTCAACTGCTGGACAAGGCAGTTGACCCAGGCCTCAAGGATTTCAATTTCAACGTTTTTTTCGGCAATGAATCAAAGGGGATCGATATTGTTGATGCGGCCCAGACCTTGCCCATGTTTGCCGAACGGCGGGCCATCCTGGTAAAGCGGGCTGAGTCGCTCAAGGCCGACGCTCTGGAGATTCTTCTTGATTATGTCCGGAAACCTGCTGAGACCACCTGTTTGATCTTTAATGGTCTCAAAATCGATCAGCGCAAGAAATTTTTCCTTGAGTTGAAAAAGCAGGGGGCGCTGGTCGAGTACAAACGTCTTTACGACAACAAACTGTCCGGATTTATTCAGGGCGAGTCTCTTGTCCACGGCAAATCCATGGAACCGGCTGCTGCCGATCTGCTCTCGTTTCTGATCGGCAACAACCTTCAGGAACTGTCGTCGCAGATTGAAAAACTGGCGCTATACGCCGGGACGCGCCAGAAAATCACCCTTGATGATGTGCGTGAGGTTGCCAGCAGCAGCAAGGCCTTCACCGTTTTTGAGCTGGCCCGTTTTCTGGGTACCAAAGATATGCACAATGCCTTAAAGAGTCTCGATACCCTCTTTCGCAACGGCGAAGAGGCACCCATGATGCTGGGGGCGCTGGCGCGCCACTTCCGGCAGCTCTGGCGAGTCAGGGAAATGGTGGAGCGCAAGGCATCCCAGTCCGATATCAGCCGCGAGGTGGGAATTAACGCCTATTTTCTGGGTGAGTATGTGCAACAGGCCAAAAATTTTAACCGGGCTGAGCTGCGCACTATTTTTGATGAGCTGTATCGCTGCGACGTGGCCTCGAAGAGCGGCGGCCGTTCCTATACCCTGATGCATGGGCTGGTAATGGGAATTTGTTCCGGTATTCCATAGTCACAAATTCAGGGGTTAGGTTGGGGCGAAGAGGTGACAACATGACAAGCACTGACAGCTCACGAGAAGAGCTTCTGGCTCAAGTTAAGGACGCAGAGAGGCTCACCTGCTCCATTATCGAGCACGCGGGTGGAGCAATCCTTGTTTGCGACAAGGGGGGGAAGATCCTTCGTGCCAGTGAGCTTGCCCATCAGCTTTGCGCTGAAAACCCGCTGCTGAAGCCGTTCGACGAACAGTTTCCGTTGCTGATAAAAGAAACAAAAGGTTTGTTTTCTATTGTATCCGCCCTGGGTGGCGAATGTTCCGAAAATATTGAGGTTGAATACGGCCGGAGTGACGCTGAGACATTGTATTTCCTCCTCAATGCAACGCCGCTCAAGAACGATCAGAATCATATTGTCGGATGCGTTGTGACGCTTAACGATATTACCGGACGCCGCCAAGCCGAAGAAGTGTTGAAAACTTTGAACAAGGAGCTTGAAATCCGGGTTTCGAAGCGAACGGCGGAACTGGCGGACACGATTGAATACCTGCAGTTCGAGGTTGTGGAGCGGTTGAATGCCGAAGAAAAGCTTCTGCGGCTGAACCGGCTGCATGCGGTGCTGTCCGAAACCAATCAGGCTATTGTCCGCACCAAGGACCGGAATACCCTTTTCAACGATTTCTGCCGCATTGCTGTGGAAGACGGCAACTTCAAGCTGGCCTGGGTCGGCTTGGTGGACGAAGACAGCGATACGTTGAGGATAGTCGCCGCCAAGGGCGAGACCAACTATCTGGATGGTATCAGAATAACGGCAAACGAAGAATCGGAGGGAATCGGGCCGATCGGCATGTCGGTTCGCGAAGGCACATATTGTGTCTGCAATGACTTTCTGGGGGACCCGAACACCCGCCCTTGGCATGAAAGAGGCCGGGCCCACAATCTCCGTTCCGCAGCCGGTATTGCCCTGAAGCAGGAAGGACGGGTAATCGGCGCCCTGGCCCTTTATGCGGACCAAAAGGACTTTTTCGACCAGCAGCAGATTGAGCTGTTCCGGCAGATGGGAGCGGACATCTCGTTCGCCCTCGATAACATCGCCCGGGAAACCCGCCGCTGGGAAGCAGAGCAGGCCTTGCGGGAAGAAACCGCCGAACGGCTGCGCGTCGTTGAAGCGCTTCGTGAAAAGGAACAACTGCTCATTCAGCAGAGCCGTCAGGCTGCCATGGGCGAAATGATCGGCAATATCGCCCATCAGTGGCGTCAGCCGTTAAACACCCTTGGCCTCACGATTCAGGGGTTTTTGCTGTTTTACGACCTCGGCGAGTTCAACCGGGAGTTTCTGGAAAAAGGTGTCGGCATGTCTATGGAACTCATCCAGCACATGTCCCGGACCATTGACGACTTCAGGAACTATTTCAGGCCGGACAAGGAAATGAGCACGTTCAAAGTAGCCGAAGCGGTAAAGAATACCTTGTCACTTATAGAAGACAGTTTCAAAAACCGGCACATCGATATCGAAATAGTTGCCAAGGATGATCCTGTTATCTACGGATACCGGAATGAATTCGCGCAGGCGCTCCTCAATATCCTGAACAACGCCAGGGACGCCTTCAAAGAAGGCAAAACCGCCGGTTCCAAAGTTATAATCACCATGTGCGGCAAAGGCAGGAAAGCCGTGGTAACCGTTGCCGACAACGCCGGTGGCATACCGGAGGAAATAATAAACAAGATTTTCGACCCCTACTTTACCACCAAGGGGCCCCAAGGAGGAACCGGAGTCGGTCTGTTTATGTCGAAAACCATCATAGAGAAGAACATGGGCGGCAGGCTTGCCGCGCGCAATATTGCCAATGGCGCTGAATTCAGGATCGAGGTGTAAGATGGCGTCCATGTCTCATCCTGATCCGGGAATTTCCATGCTGCTTGTGGAAGACGAAGAAATTACCCTGAAACTTCTTGCCACCATACTTACCAAGAAATTTTCCGGTATCACACTTTATACAGCCATCAACGGCAAAGTGGGGTTGGAGCTTTTCGAATCGCACACGCCGGATATCGTTATCACCGATGTCAACATGCCGGAAATGAACGGCATACAAATGGCGAAAGAAATCCGTGCCATCAAACCCGACACAAAGTTCATCGTCATTACCGGCGATACCGGAAAAATTGCTCTGCAGGATTCCATCGGAAACGGGTTTGCGATTGATAATTACCTTGTGAAACCGGTTAGATTCGAGGCATTGTTCGAGGCAATCGAGCAATGCCTTGGCAAGATTGCGCAACTAAACTGAATTGTAAAAAAGTCGCTTCACCCTCTTATTCCACTTCCAAATCAAAGCGCTATCTTCGTTGGCTCGGTCTATGGCTCCTCAACGTACTATCTGTACGCCTTGTCGCCTTTTTCCTCGCCGCCTTGATATCATCTTTGATTTGAAACCGGAATTCATGGGGCATCGAAATGTCATCGTGATATTTTGATGCCCCATTTTTTAATATATATGTATTTATCTATTCGACTAAAAAAGTCGATATTTTTTGTGACTTGAGTCACAGAATAAAAGTTCGTGTTTCGGATACAGTAGCAAGCACATACTTAATCAAAGAAGTCGATAATACTAAACCATCCGCGAGGATGGGGCGGAAAGCTCAAAGGGTCTCACCGAGACAGCCGGGTTGCCGAAAACTTAATATGTTTTGGCAGCCCGGTTTTTTTTGTTTTGGGGACAAGATATGCCGAAAACAGACAAAAAAAACGCAAAGCACCAAGGAGGAACACAATGAAGGTATCACGACGAGATTTCCTGAAATACTGTACCGCATCGGCCGCTGCGCTGGGATTAACCTCCGCACTCGGCCCCCTGTCAAAAGCGCTTGCCGCAGGCGGAGGCCCTCCCATTATCTGGCTGTCCGCCGCCAGTTGCACAGGGTGCACCGTCTCCCTGGCCAACCGGATATCGAGCAGCGCGCCGGTTGATCTTGCCGATCTTTTGATCAACACCATTGATCTGGCCTATCACCCCAACCTGATGGGCGCTGCTGGCAGCTTGGCGGTTGATACGCTGCGCACTGCGGATAACGGCTCATTCATACTGGCGGTTGAAGGCGGCATTCCCACTATTTACAACGGCAAAACCTGTATTCTTTGGTCAGAAAGCGGTGTTGATGTCACTGCCATGGCTGCTGTCAACGAACTTGCCGCCAAAGCCGCCAAGATCATCTGCGTCGGTACGTGCTCATCCTATGGCGGTATGTCCGCCGCCGCTCCCAATGTCACCGCCGTCAAGGGCGTCAAGGCGCTGACCGGCAAAACCACCATCAATATTCCCGGCTGTCCTCCACATCCCGACTGGATCGTCTGGACTATCGCACAGCTTCTGTCCGGTGTAACCCCTACACTGGACTCTTCCGGCCGTCCAACTGCCCTCTATGGTTCAACGGTTCACAGCAAATGTCCCCGAAGAAGCCAGGCCTGGGCAACCTCTTTGACCCAGACAGGGCTCTGCATGAACAATCTTGGCTGCAAGGGACGTCAGACTTACGCCGATTGCCCCAGCCGCAAATGGAATAACGGTGTTAACTGGTGTGTCGGTGCCGATTCACTCTGCCAGGGATGCACGCAAAGCACCTTCCCGGACAAATTTTTGCCGCTGTTCAGCACGATGGGGGCGCTCCCGCCCGGTGATCACCCCAGCGTGTCTACGCCCAGAACCACCTGCACCTCCTGCCACGGAAAGAAATAGCACGTTACCCAGCAGACACAGAATAGAGGAGACACTACATGGCAACAGTAACTATAGTTGATCCGGTAACCCGGATAGAAGGACACCTGAAAGTCGAAGTCACCATCGATACCGTGGGCGGAAGCCTGAAGGTTACCGATGCGAAAACAACCGGGACCCTGTTTCGCGGTTTCGAAAAAATACTTACGGGGCGCGACCCAAAAGACGCCATCCAACTGACCGAGCGCATCTGCGGCGTCTGTCCCGTTTCCCATGGCATGGCAGGGGCGCTTGCCCTTGAGAAAGCGTCCGGCCTGACCGCGCCCTCCAACGCCAGGATCATGCGCAATCTGGTGCTGGGTGCCAACTTCCTCCAGTCGCACATTCTCCATTTCTACCTGTTGTCCGCTCTGGACTATGTCGATGCGCCTGCCGGCGCGCCCTGGTCCCCTTCCTGGAATATTGATCTGATGCGGAGCTCCAGCCTGCAACAGATTAGCAACAATTTTGCGAACGCCGTCACTATGCGCAGAAAAGCCCATGAAATGGGGGCTATTTTCGGCGCTAAATTGCCGCATCCCGCATCTATTCTGGCTGGCGGTATCACCACCAAGCCGACCTCGGCCATGATCAGCTCCTTTACCAGCTATCTGTACGAGTTGAAACAGTTCATCGATAATGAATACGTACCCGATGTGCAGCTTCTCAAATCGGTTTATTCCGATTATTCCCAGATCGGCAAAGGTCCCGGCAACCTGATGGCCTACGGAGTCTTCGATCTGGTGGACAGCGGCTCGTCGAAACTCCTGAAGCGCGGTTTGGTCTACAACACGGCGCCCACCAGCGTCCAGACCCTCTCAACCGCCAACATCAAGGAAATGGTCACGTATTCCTGGTACAATAACAGCACCAATAACCTCAATCCTGCCAGCGGCAGCACCTCTCCTGTTGATCCCGCAACGAAGACTACCGCATATTCCTGGCTCAAAGCGCCCCGTTACAGCAGCAAACCCATGGAAATGGGTCCGTTGGCCCGCATGTGGGTCAATGGCGACTACCGCGCAGGCATATCGGTTATGGATCGTCATATGGCGCGCGCGCTGGAAGCGCAGAAAGTGGTCAACGCCATGCTGGACTGGGTCAACCAGATTGCCGTTGGCGGGGCGGTGTACAACAGCTTTACCATTCCCAACAGCAAAACGGGCGAAGGCCTCACCGAAGCCCCCCGCGGCGGACTCGGTCATTGGTTGAGTACTTCATCCTCAAGCGTCAAGGCCCCTACCGGCGGCCCGGCCATAGCCAATTACCAGATCATTACCCCCACCTGCTGGAATGCTTCGCCAAAAGATACCAACGGCGTCAAGGGGCCAATGGAACAGGCTTTGATCGGCACTCCCATCACCAACGCGGCCCAGCCGGTCGAAGTCTTGCGAGTGATTCATTCTTTTGACCCCTGTCTCTCCTGCGCCGTGCATGTTATGCGTCCCAATGGGAAACCGGTCGTCATAGCCAGGGCAGGGGTCAGATAACTATTGTGAGAACGCTTATTCTTGGCATAGGCAATCTCCTTCTCGGCGATGAGGGTGTGGGCGTGCATATTGCCCGCACCCTGCTGGGACAGCAATTGCCTGAAAATATTGTGGTGGTGGAAGCCGGAACCGCCTTTCTGGATGCCTTGCCCGAGATCGAGAAGGCGGACCGCATCATTATCGTGGATGCTATGAAAGCCGGTGAAGCGCCGGGTACGGTCTACCGGGTTCCATTCGAGGAATGCGTAATACCTGAAAGCATTGCCTCCCTGCATGAATTCGACATGTCGCGGATACTGTACATGGTGGACAGAAAAACTCCGCCCGAGGTGGTGGTCTTTGGCGTGGAGCCTGAGACGATCGACTGGGGAACCGAACTTTCACCAGCCGTTCAGGGGGCCGTTTCCGCTGTCCTTACGGCAATCTGGGACGAAATTGCTTGCTAAGAACATAAAGAAGAGGAGGAAATCACGTATGTTTGGAATCGGAATGCCGGAACTAGTCATAATCATGGTCATCGCTTTGGTTGTGATGGGGCCGCAAAAACTTCCCGAATTGGCCAGATCCCTGGGCAAAGGATTGGCTGAGTTCAAGCGGGCTTCGAATGATTTCAGGAGAAGCATGGAAGAAGAGGCCAGGGTTGTTGAGGAAAAGGAACGGCTTGCCAGCGAGGCGGCTGTAAAAGAGACGGTTGAGCCGGAAAAGACGCAGGCCCCGGCCGCCAGTACCGCAAGTAAGGTTTGCGCCTGACCGGGTTACAACAATAAACCGCTGAACATGCCATTTGAATGCCACGCGTTTGGAAGTAAATAAGGGAGTGCAATGGTAGATTGGAAATCGCCCTCACTATTCGAACTTTTGACCCAGTTGAGAAAACGGTTGATCGTGATCGTAGTAGCGGTAGTCATCGGCATGGGAATCTGCTGGAACTTTTCCTCTGCTCTGTTGAACTTTGTCGAAAAGCCGCTGACGGGCAAGACCTATCTGACCGATGTGAAAAAAACGGTCTATCAGGAGGTCAAGATTCGCTGGCCCGCGCTCTACGATTATTACAAGCTGGATAAAGACATGGCCTTTTCGGTCAAGGAACGGAGGCTTAATTACGGTACTCCCCTGGAGCCGTTTTTCATCCAGTGCAAGATATCGGTCATGGCCGGTTTGTTCCTGGTGCTTCCGGTGGTGCTATACCAGCTTTGGCTGCTGATCGCACCCTGGATCGGTCTCAAGGCGAAACGCTTCGTGCTGCCGTTCGTTTCCGTTGGTACAGTAAGTTTCTGTGTCGGGGCTCTGTTCTTTCTCATGTTTGTCTGGCCGGTGATCATCAACTTTTCCCTTTCCTATGAAGCGGAAGGGTTGCAGAGCTGGTTCAACCTGAGCGCGTACATCAACTTCTGCCTCCGTTTGATCCTGGTTTTCGGACTTATATTCGAACTGCCCGTTATTTCACTGCTGCTCACGCGCATGGGGATCGTGACGCACGGCCATCTCGCCCGGAACCGCAAGTACGCCCTTCTGGCGAGCGCCATCATCGCTGCCTTCCATGCGGATCTGATCACCATGCTCGTCATCATGGTTCCCCTGTATTCAATGTATGAAATTAGTGTCTGGACGGCACTGATATTCGGCAGGAGAAAGGCCGCGGCATTGGCTGCCGCGTAATTTCGTTTTTAAATCAAAATCGAATGAGCCTCTTGCAAAAGTCCTTTTTTGTCATTCCCGAAACGGTTCTGATCGGGAATCCAGCTTGTAACGAATTGAAATCATGGATGCCCGACAAAAGCATTCGGGCATGACGGATGTTTTTGCAAGAGCCTCGAATAAATACTAAAAAATGTTGGAGGTTTACATGTTTGGATTCGGTCTACCTGAATTATTAATCGTTCTCGCTATCGTGCTGGTGGTGTTTGGCGCTGGCAAGTTGCCGGAGATAGGAGGCGCATTCGGCAAGAGCATCAGGAATTTCAAAAAAGCTTCCGAGGGAAAAGAGGATATCGAGATCAAGGCAAAGAAAGAAAGTGTGGTTCCGGAAACGTGAACTAAACCGCTTTGCGGTTGCTTGGCACAAAATTACATGAGAACAAAAAAGGCGGTTTCTTCGGAGGCCGCCTTTTTTTGTCTTTAAAGGTTGTGCTCCATGAGTGTGCGCCCAGCCTGATAAAAGAGTGAAACCAGTCATAATCCTTATTGAAATAGATTTATAAAGCTCGTATTATCCACACGCCCAAGGATAAAATCCGGGATAACTATCCAATGGGAGCGCCGGACCAAAGAAGTTTCGATCACTGACATTTTAAGGAAGGGAACATGGGAAGGCTCGCGCTGATACTGGTCCTCGTGCTGCTTGGCAATACTGCATTTGCAATCGAAGATACTGTTGAAAATCGAAATAAGGAAGCTGACCGCTATGTTTCCATTTCCCCTCCCAAAGAAATGCTGCATGATATGGCGGAGCAAATGGCCAGGAATTATCCCCCGGAAAAACGGGAAGAATTTGTAAAAATCATGACACAGTATCTTGATATCGAAGCATTCACAAAAACCATGAAAAACTCAATGGTTACCATATTCACTGCCGATGAGCTGGCTGCAATGGCCGCATTTTATGGATCTCCAACAGGTATGTCCGCAACCAGGAAAATGGGTACCTATATGGCGGAAATACTGCCATCGATTCAGGCTGAAGTTTCAAAGGCTGTAGCAAAGGCGAACAAAGATATCAGGGGATCTGAAGAGAAACAAAAAGCAGAAGTGGTAAATTAGCCTGAGACGAAAGAATACCGTTTGGTTATGAAGTCGTTCTTTGAAGAGAGATGATAATGAAAAAGTGTCCCTTCTGTGCTGAAGAGATTCAAGATGAAGCTGTAAAGTGTAAACACTGCGGTGAGTTCCTGAATAAGTCCGCTCGTCTCCCTCGCTTCGTAGACGAAGGGGTTCCATGGTACTTCAGAAAATTCTTTCTTGTTATTGCGGTCTGCTCAGTGGGGCCCTTGGCGTTACCCTTGATTTGGTGGCATCCCAAAATGTCACCGGCATGGAAAATCGTGCTCACCGCGGGAATTCTTGTCCTCAGTTGGATTTTGTACCAAGCTACAATGGAATCCCTACGCACGCTCAGTGAGTATTACAAGCTGCTTGAAGGATTGTAACTGTTGTGGAAAACAAAGCTTATCCGAGCTGCGGAACGCTCAATCTGAAACAAAAAAAACCGCTCATTTCTGTGCGGTTTTTTTTGTTCTCCTTGAAAAAGAAAACTAGCCGGGGTCAGGAGCGGGATCAGGAGTAGGTTCCGGGACGGGCGGCGGTTCAGGAGCGGGTTCGTCTTCCGCCAGAATCAACTGCTTGGTTATTTTAGCTGCATGTGGCGCAGTATGGTTAGCTGCGAAAGCAATGGCTGAGAAGGAAAGGGCGATAAGCGCTGAAAAGAATAGTACGATAACCTTTTTCATTAGTAGTCTCCTTGGCGATGCTGTTTACTCAATGTCTAAAATATATCGGACTGAAAGAGTTTCTGCAATATCATCTTCAGGCGCAGTTTTGCCGGGTGGCTCAATCTTCCTTTTTTACCGTGAACTTGAACCCGCTGAACATGCTGGAAATCTCGCCGCCATGCTCCTTGATGTCCATCAGCCAGGCGCTGTAGATATGGTTGACGACAAAGCCGAAGATGAACCACATGCCCATGTGATGGAACAGCCGCATGCCCTGATTGCTGAACGAGTGATACATGAATCCGAGCGCCTTGTACATTAGCCCACCCGGCGCGTGCAAGGCGTACAGAGAAAAGCCGGTCAGGATCATCGCGATGTAGAGGCAGAACAGGATCGTATAGATGGTGGTGGCCAGGGGATTGTGCCCGATGGTTTCCGGTACGTCTCTATCCAGCAATAAATAATAACGCAGCATCCTGACGAGCTTTGTACGCCCTTTGGTATAAAATACCGGAAAAAAAGCCCGCCAGCCCGCATATTCATTGCCGATGAACGACCAGATAACGCGGGCTATTACGCTGACGGCGAACAGATAACCGGCAGTGAAGTGGACAAACCTGATCCATCCCATGCTGTAACCGGAAGTTGAATAGCCGATGGAAAATGGGTTGCCGATGAAAAAGCCGGTGACGGAGAGGGTAACGATGCACATTACATTGATCCAGTGATTCCAACGCACCGGCAGTTCCCATATGTAGCGTTTGAATTTGCAGGTGTCGCTCATTACCGGCCTCCTTTCTAAGAAACCTTGACTTTGACCGATTCATTGCCGCTCACGTCCATCACATGGACGGCGCAGGCAAGGCAGGGGTCAAAGGAGTGGACGGTACGCAAAATCTCCAGGGGCTTGTCGGGATCAGCCAGGGGAGTGCCCACCAGGGCCGCTTCATAGGGACCAACCTGGCCTTTGGCATCGCGGGGGGAGGCGTTCCATGTGGTGGGAACGACTGCCTGATAGTTTTCGATCTTCTGGTCTTTGATCTTGATCCAGTGTCCCAAGGCTCCGCGCGGCGCTTCGTGCATGCCGTATCCCTTTGCTTCCTGCGGCCAGTCGGCAGGTTCCCATCTTTCCCCGGCATGAATGCGGTAGTCACCCTTAGAAATGTTGGCGATCAGTTCATTCAGCCAGTTCGGTGTCTGCTGGGCTATCATCAGGCAATCGATACCTCTGGCCGCTGTTCTGCCAAGGGTGGAAAAGAGTGCTTCGGGGCCGACTCCCAGCTTGTTCAGTACCAGTCCAACCGCTGCTTTGGCCTCTTTTTGACCGGATGCGTAAGCCACCAGTACCCTGGCAAGGGGGCCGACTTCCATGGCCCTTTCCTCATAACGTGGGGCCTTGACCCAGGAATACTTCTGGTCGGTTTCAAGATTCTGATAGGGCGGTTTCGGGCCGGTATAATTGGCCTCCGACTCTCCATCCCAGGGATGCAGCCCCTGGTTCTTTTGTCCGGCATATTCATACCAGGAGTGATCCACGTATTCAGCCACCTTCTTGTGATCCACCGGTATTGCCTTGGTGATGTCCTTGTTCAGAATTATTCCCCGAGGCAACCAGAGGTTTCCGTTTGCATCGGGAAAATCTCCAAAAGAGAGGAAGTTGCCTACTCCGCCGCCGATGGCAGTCCAATCCTTGTAGAACGAGGCAATTGCCAGCAGATCGGGGATATAGACCTGCTCTACGAAATCTTGGGCTTTTTTCAGGAGGCGCTTTATCTCGATCAGTTTATCGGCATTAAGGGCATTCTGGGAATCCGGATCAATGGGAATCGCCATCCCCCCTACCAGGAAGGTCTGGGGGTGAGGATTCTTGCTTCCCAGGATGGCGTGAATCTTGATAACGTCCTTCTGCCATTCCAAAGCTTCCAGGTAGTGGGCGACGGCCATCAGGTTGGCCTCAGGCGGCAACCGGTAGGCCGGATGCCCCCAGTAGGCATTGGCAAAGGGGCCGAGACGGCCGGACGATATGAATGTTTTGAGTTTGTCCTGGGTGGCCTTGAAGTGGGTGGCTGAATTGTTGGGCCATTCCGACAGCGATGCTGCCAGCGTGGCTGTTTTTGCTGGATCGGCCTTGAGGGCCGAGGTTATGTCAACCCAGTCCAGGGCGTGCAGATGGTAGAAGTGAATGACATGGTCCTGCACGTTCTGGATGCCGATGATGATATTGCGGATCAACTGGGCATTGGGAGGGATTGTGATTTTGAGAGCATCTTCCACGGCGCGGATCGAGGCGATGGCGTGGACCGTGGTGCAGACGCCGCAGAAACGCTGGGTCCAGAACCAGGCATCGCGCGGATCGCGTCCCTTGAGGATCTTTTCGATGCCGCGGAACATGGTGCTGGAACTCCAGGCGGTAGTGACAGCCCCATTAGCTACTTCCGCTTCAATGCGCAGATGCCCCTCAATCCTGGTAATCGGGTCAATGACGATTCTGGTCATGAACTAATCCTCCTTGCTTTCTTCGCCTGGTTCGCGGTCTTTCCTGAGCGCATTCAAGGCTCCATGGACGGCAAAGGCTGCCGCTACTCCGGTCGCAAAGCCGAGACCGATCTTGTCCACGGTATGTTCGATGCCGAATCCGGGCACATTGGGGAGGCGCATGTACATTGGCGACATGGTGTCCCAGAAATTCGGTTCGGAGCACCCGGCGCAACCATGACCGGCAGCCACCGGCCAACTGGTTTTCTGGTTGTAGCGTTGCGAGGGGCAGTTGTGGAAGGTAGCCGGGCCTTTACAACCCATTTTGTAGAGGCAGAAACCCCGGCGATGACCGTCATCTCCCCAGTGTTCCACGTACTGGCCGGCATCGAAGTGGGGTCTGCGTTCACAATTGTCGTGAATCCGCTTGCCATAGGCGAACAGCGGCCTCCCATGGCCATCCAGTTCCGGCAGTTTGCCGAAAACCAGATAGTGAACGATGGTTGCGGTCAGGTTGTCGGCATTGACCGGGCAGCCGGGCAGATTGATGACCGTAATGCCGGATACCGCTTCTTTGACGCCGACCGCGCCGGTCGGGTTAGGTACTGCGGCCGGAATCCCGCCATAGGAAGCGCAGGTGCCGACTGCGATGGTGGCTGCCGCTCCTCCGCATACCTGCCGGGCAATTTCCAAATAGGACTTGCCGCTTACGCAGCCATAAACACCGCCGTCCTTCATGGGGATGGAGCCTTCCACTACGCAGAGGTACTTGCCTTTATGATCGGTAATTGTCTTTGTGAGAGCCGCTTCGGCCTGATGGCCGGCTGCAGCCATGATTGTTTCGTGATAATCAACCGAGAGGATATCGAGGACTATCTCGGCCACAGTTGGATTGGCGGAGCGGAGCAGTGCCTCGGTGTTGCCGCAGCAATCCTGGAATTCAAGCCAGACCAGCGGCGGCCGTTTTACCTCATCCAGGGCAGCCGCCACCTTCGGGGCAAATGTGGCTGGCAGCGCTAGAGCTGCTGTCATGGCTGAACAGAATTTGAGAAAGTCCCTACGGGAAACTCCCCGCTCTCTGAGCATTTCTCCGATGGAATGCGAGCATTCTTCTGATTCGCGTTTCATGCTCCCGGCATCTTGGTCTACCTTATGCGAACCCATTCGCAACCTCCTTTTGGGTTGGAGTGAAAAGAATTCGGCTGATTTCAGGCTGATAAATTGTGTATTATAATATGCTAATAGATTTGCGCTGTATCTCAAGCGGTTTTCTTTTGACGGTGAGCAATAATGTCCGGTTTGGTAATTGCAACGGAGTTAAAAACCCTGCCTTATCCCCTCGCCCGGCCTTCGGCCACCCTCTCCCAGTGGGAGAGGGGTTGATTAGTATTCCTTCTCCCCAAGGGAGAAGGTGCCCCGAAGGGGCGGATGAGGGGGATTTTGACTT